>Ga0214919_10013110_pt1 | contig 10084 bp, 9 predicted proteins | sample LL1503_MetaG_FD_177994 | JGI IMG/M metagenome (GOLD analysis project Ga0214919, IMG submission 177994) | Freshwater microbial communities from Lake Lanier, Atlanta, Georgia, United States - LL-1503 | ecosystem: Environmental > Aquatic > Freshwater > Lake | place: USA: Georgia | collected 2015-03-15 | reverse complement strand
GACGAAGGCATGGAAATCGTCGAGCTTGGTGTTCGCGAGGCCCAACACCGGATAAGTCCCCAGTTGCTTGGGTGCGCCGGCGGTCCAGGTATAACCGTCGCGCGGCGCGTTCAGCGCATTCATCGTGCCGATCGAACCGGCCGCGCCGGGCTGGTTGATAACCACGACTTTTGCGCCCAACGCCTCCTCGAGCTCCCCGGCCGCAACGCGCGTCACCTGATCGGTGGCGCCGCCCGCCGCCCAGGGAACGATGATGTTGATGGGCTTGTTCGGTTTCCACTGGGCCTGCGCCGTCGCAACGCACGCGAACAGCAGGGCCCCCGCGATCGCTTTCACCAGGTTTGTTTTCATGGCTCCTCCTCCAGAGGGTTGGACGTTTACTTTCTTAGGTAGCCGAGCACCAGCTCGACCATGTGCTTGAGGCGCTCGGCACGGTGCTTGGGCGCGAAAAGGTCGCGCGCAAACACCGTCGACAGCGTGTGGCGGTTGCTCTGGTAGAAATAGCTCAACGATGCGATCGAGATATAGAGCTGCACCGCGTCCACGCCACGACGGAACTGGCCCGCCTTCACGCCACGTTTCAGCAGATCCTCGATGGTCGCGACGAAAGGCGAGTGCATGGCCGGGATGTCCTTGGAGCGCTTGATGTGCCGCGCCTGGTGCAGGTTCTCGCTGTTGAGCAGCGTGAGAAACTCGGGGTGCTTCAGGTAATAAGCCCAGGTGAACTCGACCAGCCGCCGGATACCTTCGGCCGGGTCGGTCTCGCCCAGCTTGAGGCTGCGCTCGGCATTGCGGATTCGCAAGTAACTCGCCTCCATCACCGCGAGGAAGAGCGCCTCTTTGTTGCCGTAGTAGTAGTACAGCATGCGCTTGTTGGCCCCGGCTCGCTCGGCGATGCGGTCCACGCGTGCGCCGCCCAGGCCGTGGCGCGCAAACTCCGCGGTCGCCGCCCTGAGGATGCGCTCTTGGTTCTTCGCCGGGTCGCGGCGTGTGGGCACGGCCATGGAGGTCTTCAGTCGTTGGAGGCGCCGACGTCGCGGGCGATCTTGGTGATCTTGGTCACTTCACTTGCAAGGAAGCGACCGAGTTCTTCCGGTGTCCCGGTCGCGGCATCGGTGCCGAAGACGAGGAACTTGTCTTTCATCTCCTGTACGGCCATTGCCTTGCCGATCTCGCTGTTCAGCCGCTGGACGACCTCGCGCGGTGTGCCGGCCGGGGCGAATATCGCCTGCCAGGTGGAGGCGTCGAATCCCGGCAGCCCCGATTCGGCCAGCGTCGGCAGCTCAGGCGCCACCGCCGAACGCTTCGCCGTAGTCACCGCAATCGCACGCAGGCGCCCCGCCTTGACCTGCGATATCACGTCCGAGATGTTGGCAAACATCACCTGCGACTGGCCACCGAGCAGGTCGGCAACGGCGGGCGGTCCGCCCTTGTAGTGGACAGTCACCCAGTCCACGCCCGCGGCCTGCTTGAACATCTCGCCCGAAAGCCGCGTGAGCGTGGCCGCACCGGGCGAGGCAAGGTTGAGCTTGCCCGGGTTGGCCTTGGAGTAAGCGATCAACTCGCGCGCATTGTTCGCCTGTACCGAAGGATGGACGACCACGATGATGGGCACGGTCGCCACCATCGAGACCGGCGCAAAATCCTTTACCGGGTCCCAGCCCAGCTTGGGAAAGAACGCGGGCGCGGTGGCAAACGAGGTCGCCGCCATCAGCAGCGTGTGGCCGTCGGGCGCGCTCTTCGCCACGAATTCCGCGCCGATGTTGCCGCTCGCACCGGGTTTGTTATCTACGATCACGGGCTGGCCGAACACCGCGGCGAGCTTTTCGCCGAGCGCCCGCGCCGCGAGGTCGGTGGAACCGCCCGGAGGGAACGCGACCACCATGCGGATCGGCTTGGAAGGAAAGCCCTGCGCCGACGCGACCTGCGCAGCAACGGCCAGGCCCAGCACGACACACAGTTTCAGCATCCTCATGTCATTCACCCTTGATGTTGGCGGTCTGCGCGACCTTCTTCCATTTGGCGATTTCCTCGCCGAGGAAATGCGCGAACTCCGCGCTGGTCCCCGGCGTCACGTCCATGCCGAGGCCGACGAGGCGCTCGCGGATGTCAGGCTGCGCAAGCACTGCGACCCAGTCGGCGCGGATGCGCGCCACCGCGTCGGCCGACGTGCCGCCTGCGACCAGCAAACCCTGCCACACCGCGGCATCGAGCCCGGGCGCGACCGTTTCTGCCAAAGTCGGCACATCGGGGAATCCGGGGGCGCGCTTGAGCGTCGTGGCAGCCAGTGCACGCAGGCGCCCGCCTTTGACGTGCGGCTGCGCTTCCACCACGTTCATGATCATCGCCTGCACTTCGCCCGCCAGCAGCGCCTGGCCGGCCGGCGCCCCGCCCTTGTAGGGCACGTGAAGGATGTCGAGGCCCGCCATCTGCTTGAACAACTCGAAGGCGAGACGTTGCCCGGTGGACGCGCCTGGCGAAGCGAAGTTCAGCTTGCCCGGGTTGGCCTTTGCGTAGGCCACGAACGCCTGCGGTGTGGTGGCAGGTACCGAGTTGTGCAGCATCAGCAGGTTCGGGATCGCCGCAACGAACACGATAGGCGCGAGGTCCTTCACCGGGTCATAGGTCAGCTTGTCGAAGATGGCCGCGCTGGCCGCGAGCGCCGTGGTGGCGAGCAGCTGCGTATGGCCATCGGCGGGGCTCTTGGCAACGAAGTCCGCGCCGATGTTGGCGGCCGCGCCGGGCTTGTTCTCCACCACCACGGGCTGCTTCCACAATTCTGCAAGCTTCGGCGCAACGAGGCGGGCGGCGATGTCGGTGGAGCCCCCGGGCGGGAAGGGCACCACGATCTTCACCGGCTTGGAAGGGAAACCCTGCGCGAGGACAGGCGCCGCCACGAACGCAACCAGGAGCGCAAGCAGCCTCATAGCGGCAGCGCGAAGGCTTTCACCTTAGCCTCGTCGATGTCGATCCCCAGGCCCGGGCCCTTCGGCACGAGCGCGAACTTGCCCTCCATCGGGACGGGCGACTTCAGGTAGTCCTCGGCAATGAACTGGGGGCCGTTCAGGTCGCAGGGGTAGTCCAGACCATAGCTCGCGAACAGGTGGACCGAGGCCGCGAAGCCGATCGGCGCATCCATGAGCCCGCTGCCGATCAATCCGAGCCCGGCACTCCTTGCGAGGTCGCAAAGCTGGCGCGCGTAGTAAAGGCCGCCCACCTTGTTGACCTTGATGACGAGTCCTTCCACGGCTTCGCGGCGGATCAGTTCGATCACCACCGGCAGGCCCATCGCCGCCTCATCCAGCGCGATTGTCATACTGGTCGCGGACAGCAGCTTCTTCATGCCGTGGAACTCGCCCATCGGGATCGGCTGCTCGAACAACTCGATACCGAGCGCCTCGAACCCGCGCGCGGCGCGCAGGGCCTCGGAAAGCGTGTAGCCCTGGTTGGCATCGACCCACACCGTGCCGCCCTTGGCCAGCGCGAGCACCGCGCGGGCCCGCTCGATGTCGAGCCCGGGTTCATGCCCGACCTTGACCTTGAACGCGCGGTAGCCCTCCGCCAACCCCTCCGCTACCTGTGCCTCCACGCCCGCAACGTCCGGCGCCGAGACGAGGTAGGAAAGCTCGATGCGGTCGCTGCCCTTGGCCCCGAACCAGTCCTGCAGCGGGATGCCGAGCCTCTTGCAGACGAGGTCATGCACGGCGAGGTCAATGGCGGCTTTCGCAATCGGCTGGCCCGGGTCGAGCCCCGGCGCAAGTTCGGTATTCATCGCGGCGTGCAGGCCCGCGATGTCGAAGGGATCACGGCCGAGCAGCACGGGCGCGAGGTATTCCTTGATGGTCGTGTAACAGGAATGCGTGGTCTCGGCCGACCACCGCCGGCTCGGGCCCGCCTCGCCCCAACCCACCGTCCCGTCGTCCGCCGTCATCTTCACCAGGATGACGCGCTTGCCCTCTTCCATGGTCCGCGGCACGCCGCGCGACAACCGGGACAGCGCCTTCAGCGGCAGCCTCACCGGCAGGACTTCGATGCGTTCGATCTTCATTTCACTACCTGTAATTGAGGAAGACAGGGCTCGCCCAGGCCATGTGGCCGTTCTTCTGGCGTGCGCGGAGGTAAACATAGGACCGGCCCGCGGGCACGTCGAGCTTCACGCGCCCTGAGACCGACGACGCAGCCGCCGGCACGATGCGGTGCCATTGGTAGCTTTCCTTCGGGAAAGGCCCGGTGCGAAGGTTCACGGAGCCTCGCAGCAGGTCACCCAGTTTCGTGGAGACAGCCTGCTCAACGGGCTCGGCGAGCTTCAGCCCGAGCACCGTATCGGGGCCGGCCGCGAGTTCGAGCACCACGCTCTGGTTCGGGTTCTCCCGGTAGGCGTCCTTGCGCGAGGTGTACGAGCGGATCGCAAGTCCGGCCTCACCCCTGCGTTCGAAGCGGTGGCGGCGCTGCTCGTCGAAAGGCATGGAGGACAGGCACGGGAAGAAGCGCTCGATGCGCCCGCCGGACACCGACACGTCCATCGCCCAGTCGCAGATGCGCTCCAGCGCAAGCGCGCCCCACGGCCCCCAGCCCCACTCGAGGCGGACCTGCACGGGGCGCGAAAATACCTGGCTTTCGTCCGGCAGGTCATCGGCATAAGCGCGATGGACCACGCGGCCGTCCTGAATCACTTCGACCACGTCGAGTTCGTCGCGACCGCGCACTGAAAATGCCACCTCGGCCTGCCGGCCAGCCGCGATGGTCGCACCCATCGGCGCTCCGTCGACGGAAAACTCAACCTCGATGCGGTCCCCGGTCAGCGCATAGGTCCTGCGCGCCCGGATCGCCTCCAGCAGCGCGGGGCGCGTCAGTTCGGTGGCCACCGCCGCCATCAGGCCTTCGCCGTAGGCGCCGGGGAATCCCGCATGGTCGTCGCTCGAGGCGACGAACCCGAAGCGCTTGCCCGCATCCAGCGCGGCACGCGCAGTGTTGGCCGTCTCCCGCCCGCCCATCGAGTGCGTGACCATGTCGAAGGGGCCGCGATCGTGTTCGGAGTTGCCGTGCTCGGAGAAGATCTCCACCACGGGCGTGCAATCCTCGTGGAACACGTCCCAGTTCACGCCGCGCACGCCCTTGGGGTAGGCCAGGTGATGCGGGATCATCAGCGCCTTCTCGTCGATGCAGAAGCGGCGCAGCCGCTCCACGTCACCCGCATAGAAGAGCGGGCGGTTGTCCTCCGGGAACACCACGCACTGGTCGCCCCATTCGGACGAATGCCACTCGAACCCAAGGAAGGCGCAGAACTCGCCGTCGCGATTGCCGTCGGCGATCACACCCTGCACCCGCGGCCAGGTGTCCTTCAGGCGCTTGAACCCCTCGATCCAGTGACGCTCGCGGCCGCCCTCCATGGCCGGCATATCGTGCCAGCTGGAATGCCCGGTGAACGCGAAGAAATCCAGGTGCGTGCGCGCGACATCGAGGCTGCGCTCGATCGAGCCCACGCCGTAGCCGTGCGCATTGTGGTTGTGGATATCCCCGTAAAAGATCGGCATGGCTGCCCTCAGTCCAGCCGCGCGTCCTTGGCCACGAGCCAGCGCTCCATCGCCATCACAAAGCCGTATAGCACCACACCGATCAGCGTGATCAGGATCACCGCCATGAACATCGCAGGCGTATCCAGCGTGACCTGCACCTGCAGCATCAGGTACCCCAGGCCCTTGTCCGAGCCGAGGAACTCGCCGACGATCGCGCCGGCCACCGCGAGGATGGCCGCGACCTTCATCCCGGAAAAGATGTACGGCATCGCGCCGGGCAGCTGGATCTTGGTGAAGAGCTGCCAGCGCGAGCCCTTCAGCGCGCGCACGAGGTCGAGGAGGTCGGGTTCGATCTCGCGCAGGCCGCGCGCGGTGGTCAGCAGGATCGGGAACACGCAGATCGAGAAAGCCATCATCGAGTTCGGGAACACGCCGTACTTGAACCAGACGATGATCAGCGGCCCGAGCGCCACCTTGGGGATCATGTTGAGCGACACCAGCAGCGGCAGGAAGAACTGCTCCAGCGGCCGGGACCAGGTGAACACCAGCGCGAGGCCCACGCCCACGACCAAAGCCAGGAAATAGCCCGCGAAGATCTCGGTGCCCGTGACCAGCGCGTTACCCCACCAGTTGTAGCTGCCGTCGGTCAGCGCGGCGAGCGTGGCCTCGGGCGAGGGCATCACGTACTTGGGCACGTCGCCGAATTTCACGAACAGGTACCACGCCAGCAAAAGAGCCAGGTGGGAGGCCACGGCCAGCACGTAACGCTGCAGGGTATCGTTGGGCTTATCCAAGGTCGGACTCCTTCAGGTGATGCGAACCACCACGGCCTCGTCGTACGGCAGCGCCGGATTGACGAAGCGGTTGGCATTGGTCACGTAGTGCAGCGCGCAGGCGCGGCGCCAGTGCGTCGAATGGTTGGGACCCGACTGGTGGAACACGTTGCCGTGGTGCAAGGACACGCCGCCGCGCGGCACCGGGGCCGCGGTCATCGGGTGTCGCGCCGCTTCGTCGGGCGGGACGTACAGGTCATACGGCGCACCGGGCGGGGCGACGTGCTTGCAGACCGGGCCGCGGTGCGTGCCCTCGGCGAAATAGAGGCACCCGTTCTCGACCGTGGCATCGTCCAGCGCGACCCATGCGGTGACTATGCCCTCCGGGTCACTCGGACCGAAGTAATAGTTGTCCTGGTGGACGACCTTGGGGCCGCCGCCTTCGGGCGGCTTGAAGAACACCTGGCTGAAATAGATCGTGACGCCGGGGCCGACGATCGCCTCGACGAGTTCAACGAGTCGCGGGTCGGAGGCGACCCGGCGCACGGCCTCGCGGTGAAAATGCGGGTTGTCGAGTTTCCTCAGCACCTCCCTGGCCTTCACGCCGCCGTCGATATACCAGTAGCGCTTTTCGGGCGGCAGTTCGGCGAGGAACTGCTCGCCCCACTGCTCGAGGTCGGCGACGAGGCTCTGCATCTCTTCCGGCCGGAATACGCCCGGCACAGTCACATGCCCGGTGGCGCGATAGCTCGCGAGCCGCTGCGCGTCGAGCGTCACGCCAGCCACCGCTCGAGGTTGGCGCGCACGAAGGCGTCGTCGGCGAATTCGGGATAGGTCGCGTAGATGCGGTCGATTTCCTCCGCCTGTCCCGGGGACAGCGTCTCGTGCGGGTCGAGGCACCAGAGGCCCTCGAGCAGCCCCTGGCGACGCAGCACTTCGTGGCAGCCGGGGATGCAGCCCGCGAAATCGTGCGCGACGTCGAAGAACGCGCTGTTGGCATCCGTGACCTTGGCATCCAGCGCGAGCAGCGCGTCGTCCACGCGGCCGGCCTCGATCGCGGCCCGGATACGCGCATGCAGTTCGACGGCCGATTTCGTCCAGACGCTCCAGTGCCCAAGCAACCCGCCCTTGATGCGCATGCGCACTGTTTCCGAACCTCGCCGGATGTCGAATGGCACTGCAAGGTCGAGCACGATGTGGTCGTCGTTGCCGGTGTAGAGCGTCACGCGATCCTCCGCCCTCGCGGCAACCACACCGCGAATCACGTCCAGCGTCCGGTAGCGGTTGAACGGCGCCATCTTGATCGCGACCACGTTCGGGATTTCCGCGAAGCGCTTCCAGAACTCCATCGGCAGGGGGATGCCGCCGACCGCCGTCTGCAGGTAGAACCCGACCAGCGGCATTACGCCGGCCACGGCGGCGCAATGCTCGACGAGCTCGTCGATCGACGCGCCCTTCATTGGCGCGAGGCTCAGCATCGCGGCGTGGTAGCCGAGGCCGCGCGCCGTCTCCGCCTCCTTCTTTGCCTGGGCCGTCTTGCCGGACAGCCCTGCGACCAGCACCAGCGGCCTGCCTGCACCCCAGTGCCGCGCCGTTTCGGCGGCCAGCTTCAGCACCGGCTCGTAGAGCCCCGTCTCACGGATCGCGAACTGCGTGGAATGCACCCCGACCGCCAGGCCGCCGGACCCCGCGTCGATGTAGTAGCGGGTGAGCGCCCTCTGACGGCGCGGGTCAAGCTTGCGCGAAGCATCCAGGGCCAGCGGATGCGCGGGGATCACCGCCCCCTGACGAAGGGCGGACAGGACGGCGGCGGGAAGGTCGGACCAGAGGAGAGCCATGGGTGGAATTGTAACTGTCCGGTTAACTTAACCGCGCGAATCTCCAGCGTCAACGCTCACAGTAGAGGCCCCCGGCGAACACCGGGACCTGCATTGACACCCTGCCCGGCGCGCCGATACCATCCCCCGACTAAAACGCAGGAGGAGAACCCATGAAAAAAGCACTCGTTACCGCACTCGTCGCCCTCGCAGTCGCGCCGTTCGCCACGCCCGTGGCCGCGCAGACCAAACTCGACTTCATCCTGAACTGGGTGCCCGGCGGCGACCACGCCCCGTACTACTACGCCAACAAGATGGGCTGGTATGCCAAGGAGGGCCTTCAGGTGAACCTGGAGCCCGGCAAGGGCTCCATGCTGGCGGTGCAGAAGGTCGGCGCCGGCGCCAACCCCATCGGCCTTGCCGACATGGCCAACGTGCTTGTGGGCCGCGGCAAGGGCGCCGAGATGGTTGGCGTCTTCAACGTGTATGCCAACTCCCCGCAGGGCATGTACTGGCTGAAGAGTTCCGGCATCAAGGGCATCAAGGACTTCGCCGGCAAGAAGATCGGCAACCCCGCCGGTGACGGTGCGCGCACGATGTGGCCCGCGCTCGCCAAGCACAACGGCATCGACCCGAAGTCGGTCACCTGGGTGAACATCGACGCCAATGCCAAGCTCGCCGCGCTCAAGGCCAAATCGGTCGACGCGACGACGTCCTTTTACAACATCCACCACGTCTTCCAGCGCGAGTTGGGCGATGACATGGGTTTTCTCGCCTGGCGCGACGCGGGCCTGAACCCGTACGGCAACTCGGTGGTCGTGAACAGCGACTACCTGAAGAAGAACAAGCCGGCGATCGACAAGTTCGTGAAGGTCACGCAAAAAGCCTTCGCCGCCTGCGTTGCCGACCCCAAGCCTTGCGTGCAGGCGCTGATCGACGCCAACGGCGCCCTCAAGTACGACAACGAGATGACCAACTGGCAGCTGGTGGAAGTGCTGATGAGCGACAAGTTCTCCAAGAGCGTCGCGCTCGGCATCCATGACGACGGCCGGATGGCGGCGGACTACGCGCTGGTCAAGGAGTTCATCGGCCTCGACAAGGAATTCGACGTGAAGACCACCTACACGAACGAGTTCCTCGACCGCTCCGTGAAGATGACGAAGTAATGCGTGACGCCACGGTGAAATGCGCCGCAGCCATGCTGGCGGCGCTCGGGCTCGCCGTGGCACCCGCCGCGTCGGCGCAGGCCTGGCCCGCCAAGCCCGTTCGCATGGTCGTGTCCTTCCCGCCCGGGGGCGGCCTGGATGCGTTCGCGCGCATCGTCGCACCAAAACTGCAGGAACTCCTCGGCCAGCAGATGGTGGTGGAGAACCGCGTCGGGGCCGGCGGCATGGTGGGAGCCGACTATGTCGCCAAGGCTGCGCCCGACGGCTACACGGTGCTGTTCGCCTCCTCGGCCGAGCTGACGATCAGCCCGCACCTGTACCCCAAGATGGCGTACGACCCGATGAAAGACCTTGCACCGGTGTCGTATGCGTCGCATGCGGCGCTGCTGTTCTCGGTCCACCCGTCGTTTCCGGCGAAGAGCCTCCAGGAAGTGATCGCGCTGACCCGCGCCCAGCCCGGAAAGTTCTCCATCGCGTCCGCCGGCACCGGAGGCGTGCAACACCTCGCGGGCGAGCTGCTCAAGACCGCGGCAAAGGTCGATATCGTGCATATCCCTTACAAGGGCGCCGGACCCGCGGTCATCGACATGGTCGGCGGGCAGGTGCAGATGGGCTTTACCGCCCTGCCCTCGTCGATCCAGCATGCGCGCTCCGGGCGGCTGCGGCCTATCGCGGTGACCAGCGTGAAGCGCAGCGAAGTCGCGCCGGACCTGCCGACCTTCACCGAACTCGGTTACTCCACGGTCGACCTGGTGGTCTGGTACGGGGTGTTGTTCCCGGCGCGGACGCCGCCCGAGATCGTTGCGCGCTTC
>Ga0214919_10013109_pt1 | contig 10086 bp, 4 predicted proteins | sample LL1503_MetaG_FD_177994 | JGI IMG/M metagenome (GOLD analysis project Ga0214919, IMG submission 177994) | Freshwater microbial communities from Lake Lanier, Atlanta, Georgia, United States - LL-1503 | ecosystem: Environmental > Aquatic > Freshwater > Lake | place: USA: Georgia | collected 2015-03-15 | reverse complement strand
CCGACCCAAGCCACTTCCGGGAAGGTGTAGACGACGCTGGGGACCAGATCATAGTTCACATGTCCGGCCTTGCCCGCGATCAGCTCGATACAGGCCACGCCATCATCTTCGGCCTTGTGGGCCAGCATGGGGCCATAGGTGGCGTCCCCCACGACCCAGACGCCCGGTGCCGAGGTCTTGAAATGGTCATTGGCGATGAAGCCGCGCTTGTCCGGCACGATCCCGACCGTCTCGAGGCCTAGGCCTTCCGTATAGGGACGACGACCGATCGCGACCAGAACATAGTCGGCATTCAACGTCTCAGCCGTGCCACCCGCCGAAGGCTCAACCGTTAGGGCCACGCCCGTCTTTAAAGCCTTGGCTGCGGTCACCTTGGTCCCCAGCTTGAACTTGACGCCCTGCTTGGTCAGGATGCGCTGGAAGGTCTTGGCGGTTTCAGAGTCCATACCCGGCGTGATACGGTCCAGATATTCTACGACCGTGACCTCGGCCCCCAGACGGCGCCAGACCGAGCCGAGCTCTAGCCCGATAATGCCTGCGCCAATGACGACCATCGACTTGGGGATTTCAGGAATGACCAGAGCGCCGGTGGAATCGACAATCCGCTTTTGATCGACATCAACGCCCGGCAGGGGCGTGGGCTCAGACCCCGTGGCGATGATGATGTTGCGGGTTTCGAGCACCGTCTCGGTACCATCCTCGGCCTTAACCGCGACCTTGCCCGGACCGGCAATCCGGCCCCAGCCCTTCACATAGTCGACCTTGTTCTTCTTGAGCAGGAACTCAATGCCCTTGGTCAGGGCCAGAACGCTATCGGCCTTCTGTTGCAGCATGACCGGCAGATTGACCGTGACCTTGCCGTCAATGCCCATCTTGGCGAAATCCTTGTTCGCCAGCTCATAGAGCTCAGAGGCATGCAACATCGCCTTGGAGGGGATGCAGCCGACATTCAGGCAGGTGCCGCCAAGGGTGCCGCGCCCCTCGATACAGGCGACCTTGAGGCCAAGCTGACCGGCGCGGATCGCCGCATTGTAGCCGCCGGGGCCGCCCCCGATGATGACGACGTCGTACTGGGCCATGAGCTTTAATCCGCTTTGGGTCGTTGAATGGTAAAATAGGAACGGCGGTTAGGACCGGTGGACCCGGCCCGCCGACTAGAGGTCGAGCAGCAGGCGCTGAGGATCTTCGATATAGTCCTTCACCTTGACCAGGAAGGTCACGGCGCCCTGACCATCGACCACGCGGTGGTCGTAGCTGAGGGCCAAATACATCATCGGACGCACGACAATCTGACCGCCAACCACCATCGGACGGTCCTGAATCTTGTGCATGCCCAAGATGCCTGACTGAGGGGCATTGAGGATCGGGGTGGACATTAGCGAGCCATAGACCCCGCCATTGGAGATGGTGAAGGTGCCGCCCTGCATGTCGTCGATCGACAGTTGGCCGTCACGGGCCTTCTTGCCCAGAGCGCCAATAGCCTTTTCGATACCGGCAAGGCTCAGGGTCTCAGCATCGCGCACCACCGGCACGACTAGGCCCTTTTCGGTGCCGACTGCGACGCCGATGTCATAATGGTTCTTATAGATCAGGTCGGTGCCGTCGATCTCGGCATTGACGTCGGGCACATCCTTGAGGGCCTCGACGCAGGCCTTCACGAAGAAGGACATGAAGCCGAGCTTCACGCCGTGGCGCTTCTCGAACACGTCCTTGTACTGATTGCGCAGGGCCATGACCGCGCTCATATCGACCTCGTTGAAGGTCGTGAGCATGGCCGCCGTGTTCTGAGCTTCCTTCAGGCGACGCGCGATGGTCTGGCGCAGACGGGTCATCTTGACCCGATCTTCACGCTCATGGACCGGACGCGGTGCAGACGGAGCGGCGGCAACGGCTGGGGCAGCGGCGCGGGCTTCGAGGGCTGCCAGAGCGTCACCCTTGGTCACCCGGCCATCCTTGCCAGAACCCGCGACGGTGCTGGTGTCGAGCCCAGTTTCTGCTGCGATCCGGCGGACGGATGGCGCGACGGGGGCCGCAGCGGCCACAGGGGTTGGTGCAGGAACAGGGGCTGCGACGGGCGCAGGTGCAGGAGCCGAAGGGCTCGCAGCCGCGCCAGCGGTAACTCGGCCGAGCAGGGCACCAGGCAGGACCGTATCACCCTCAGCGGCAACGATTTCGGTCAGGACGCCGTCGGCTGGGGAAACAACCTCAAGGCTGACCTTATCGGTTTCCAGCTCGATCAACATCTCGTCACGCTTGACGGCATCACCAACCTTTTTGGTCCAGCGGGCCACGGTCGCTTCGGCAACGGACTCGCCAAGGGCGGGGGTCATGATGTCGGCCATCGGTCTATCTACTCCAGTCAAAACGGCAGGACGCGGTCGCGTCCCAAGGGCGGGCCTCGCTTAGGCGAAGGCCTCACCGAGGAAGGTTTCAAGTTCTTTCACGTGGCGGCTCATCAGGCCCGCAGCCGTCGAGGCCGAGGCCGGACGTCCGACATAACGGGCGCGCTTGGCCTTGATCTTCATCTTGGCCAAGGTCAGCTCGATCCAAGGATCCACGAAGGTCCAAGCCCCCATGTTCTTGGGCTCTTCCTGACACCAGACCAGCTCGGCATTCTTGAAGCGCGACAGCTCCTTGGTCACCGACTTGACCGGCCAAGGATAGAACTGTTCCAAACGCAGCAGATAGACGTCGTCAATGCCGCGCTTTTCGCGATCTTCCAGCAGGTCATAATAGACCTTGCCCGAGCACATGATCACGCGGCGGATCTGATCGTCAGACTTTAGCTTAGTTGAGGTCAGGGCCGGATTGATCTCAGCATCGTCCCAAAGCACGCGGTGGAAGGACGAGCCATCGGCCATGTCCGTCAGCTTGGAGACGGCCTTCTTGTGGCGTAGCAACGACTTGGGCGTCATCACCACGAGCGGCTTGCGGAACGGACGATGCATCTGACGACGCAGGGCGTGGAAATAGTTGGCGGGGGTCGAGACATTGACCACCTGCATATTGTCTTCGGCGCAGCTTTGCAGGTAGCGCTCAAGACGGGCCGAAGAGTGCTCTGGCCCCTGGCCCTCATAGCCGTGGGGTAGCAGCATCACCAGACCGCTCATCCGCAGCCACTTGCGTTCGCCGGAGCTGATGAACTGGTCGACGACCACCTGCGCGCCGTTAGCAAAGTCGCCAAACTGCGCTTCCCACATCACCAGCGTGTTAGGGTCGGCAAGGCTGAAGCCATATTCGAAGCCCAATACCGCCTCTTCGGACAGCAGCGAGTCGATGACCTCATAATGGGCCTGACCGGGGCGGATATTGTTCAGGGGCGTATAGTGCTCTTCGGTGGTCTGATCGATCAGGTCCGAATGGCGTTGCACGAAGGTTCCGCGCACACTGTCTTGGCCGGACAGACGGACCGGGAAGCCCTCATCGAGCAGGGTCGCGAAGGCCAGATGTTCGCCGGTCGACCAGTCCAGACCCTCACCGGTCTCAATCGCTGTGCGACGACCTTCGACCACGCGCTTAACGGTCTTGTGCACGTCAATGTGGTTGGGAACCGTTGTCAGGCGCGAGCCGATATCCTTGAGCTTTTGCAGCGGCACGGCAGTATCGAACTTGCGATCATCACCGTCGGGGCGGGCAAGGCCGCTCCAAGCGCCGTCCAGCCAGTCGGCCTTGTCGGCCTTATAGACCTTACCGGCCTCAAATTCGGCATCGAGGAAGGACTCAAACCCGGCCAACCAGCCGTCAACCTCAGCGGCGGTAACAACGCCCTGCTCGATCAGGCGCTGGCTGTAGATTTCGCGGGTCGAGGGGTGGCCCTTGATCTTGGCGTACATCAGGGGCTGGGTCATGGTCGGATCGTCGCCCTCATTATGGCCGAACCGGCGATAACAGAACATATCGATGACCACGTCCTTACCGAACTTCTGACGATATTCGGTGGCGACCTTGGCAGCAAAGACCACAGCCTCGGGGTCGTCGCCATTGGCGTGCAGGATCGGGGCCTCAACCATCAGCGCCACGTCCGATGGATAGGGGGACGAGCGCGAGAAGCGCGGGCTGGTAGTAAAGCCGATCTGGTTATTGACGATGAAGTGGATGGTGCCGCCGGTGCGGTAGCCCTTCAGACCCATCAGGGCGAAACATTCGGCCACCACGCCTTGACCAGCAAAGGCCGCATCGCCGTGCAGCAGCAGGGGCAGCACGTGACCACGACCGCCTTCAGGATCTTGACGAAGCTTTTCCGCCTGCTTGGCGCGGGCCTTGCCGAGCACCACCGGATTGACGATCTCGAGGTGAGACGGGTTCGCGGTCAGAGACAGGTGGACATTGTTGTCGTCGAAGCTGCGGTCCGACGAGGCTCCCATGTGATATTTCACATCGCCTGAGCCGCCGATGTCCGAAGGAACCGACGATCCGCCTTGGAACTCGTGGAAGATGACGCGATAGGGCTTGCCCATCACAGCGGCCAGCACATTCAGACGGCCTCGGTGAGGCATGCCAATGACGATATCGTCGACGCCCAGTGCGCCGCCGCGCTTGATGATCTGTTCCAGCGCAGGGACCGTGGCCTCACCGCCATCCAGACCAAAGCGCTTGGTGCCGGGGAAACGCTTGTGCAGGAAGCGCTCAAAGCCCTCGGCCTCGATCAGCTTCTTGAGGATCGCCACCTTGCCCTGAGGCGTGAAGGTGATTTCCTTGTCCTTGCCTTCGATCCGCTCCTGCAGCCACTGCTTTTCGACGGGATCGGAGATGTGCATATATTGCACACCGACATTGCCACAGTAGGTGCGGCGCAGGATCGAGACGATCTCGCGCACCGTGCTGGTCTCTAGGCCCAGAACGTAATCGAGGAAGATCGGGCGATCATAGTCCGCTTCAGAAAAACCGTAGCTGGCGGGATCGAGCTCTGACGTGTCGGGCTTTTCGTTCAAGCCCAGCGGATCAAGATTGGCCGCCAAATGGCCGCGCATCCGATAGGCGCGGATCATCATGATGGCGCGCAGGCTGTCGAGCGTGGCGGCGCGAACCGCCTCGGGCGTCGCCGCCGGAGCCTTGTCCGTAATTTTTTGAGCGATCTTGGCCTCGACCGCGGGCCACTGACCATCCAGGGCAGACAGCCAATCGGGACGGGCCTGAGGGGTCTGACCGCCGACCCAATCGGGCTTGCGCACGGCGTCAACCGCATCAGCGGTTGGCTCATGCAGACCGGCGAAGAAGACCTGCCACGAAGGCTCTACCGAGGCAGGGTCCTTCGCCCACCGCGCATAGAGCGCCTCTACGAATGCACTGTTGCCGCCGTAGAGGAAGGAGGTCTGCTCAAGAAGTTGATTCAGCCGCCCGGTATCGTCCGCCATAGTCTTCGTTCCTAGGCGATCCGCCGCAGGACATCAGCCGATGCGGATCGCTCCCTTGCGTGTGTAGATCACAGGCTCTTTAGCAACTCGACCAAGGTCTGGCCAAGTGCTGCGGGAGACGGCGACACGCGGATACCCGCGGCCTCCATCGCTGCGATCTTGTCTTCAGCGCCACCCTTGCCGCCGGAGATGATCGCGCCCGCGTGACCCATCCGACGCCCCGGAGGGGCTGTGCGGCCGGCGATGAACCCGACCATAGGCTTTTTAATCTTGGAATGCTTAATGAAGTCCGCAGCATCCTCTTCGGCAGAGCCACCAATTTCACCGATCATGATGATCGACTTGGTGGCTTCGTCGGCCAAGAACATTTCCAGAATGTCGATGAACTCGGTGCCCTTGACCGGATCGCCGCCGATGCCGACAGCCGTGGTCTGACCCAAGCCCACGTTCGTGGTCTGGAAAACAGCCTCATAGGTAAGGGTGCCGGAGCGCGAAACAACGCCGACCGAACCATTTGAGAAAATATTTCCCGGCATGATGCCGATCTTGCACTGGTCTGGCGTCAGAACGCCGGGGCAGTTGGGACCGATCAAGCGCGACTTGGAGCCATCCAGCGCGCGGCGCACCTTGACCATGTCCGCGACAGGAATGCCTTCGGTGATGCAGACGATCAGCGGGATCTCGGCGGCAATGGCCTCCAGGATCGAATCGGCAGCGAAGGGCGGCGGCACATAGATGGCCGAGGCCGTAGCCCCCGTCCGCTCGCGTGCCTCGGCGACCGTGTCATAGACCGGCAGGCCGACATGGGTCATGCCGCCCTTACCGGGGGTGACCCCAGCAACCATCTGCGTGCCATAGGCCATGGCCTGCTCGGTGTGGAAAGTGCCCTGAGAACCGGTGATTCCCTGGCAGATAACCTTGGTGTTCTTGTCGATCAGGATGGACATGCGCCCTGCTTCAGCTTTCTAGAAATCGATCTTCAGACCCGGTGGGATCCCGCTCAGTTTCCGGCCCGCACGGCCTTGACGATTTTTTCTGCGGCGTCCGACAGGTCGTTCGCTGCGATGACGTTTAGGCCGCTCTCATTGATGATCTGCTTGCCGAGGGCGACATTGGTGCCCTCCAAACGAACCACCAAAGGCACCTTCAGGCCGACTTCCTTGACCGCAGCCACCACACCTTCGGCGATGATGTCACAGCGCATGATGCCGCCGAAGATATTGACCAAGATCCCCTTCACCGCCGGATCGGAGGTGATGATCTTAAAGGCTGCCGTAACCTTTTCCTTAGACGCGCCGCCGCCAACATCGAGGAAGTTGGCAGGCTCAGCCCCATAGAGCTTGATAATGTCCATGGTCGCCATGGCCAGACCCGCGCCATTGACCATGCAGCCAATTTCGCCGTCGAGCGTGATGTAGGACAGATCGTACTTGGAGGCCTCGATCTCTTTTTCGTCCTCTTCGGTCATGTCGCGAAGCTCGCGCATTTCCGGCTGACGATAGAGGGCATTGCTGTCGAAAGAGATCTTAGCGTCCAGAACGCGAAGCTGGTCGTCAGCGGTGACGATCAGAGGATTGATTTCCAGCATCTCCATGTCGCGCTCGACAAAGGCCTTATAGAGCGAAGGCAAGAGGGTCTGGATCTGCTTGGCCGCTGCACCGGTCAGGCCCAAGGACGATGCCAAGGTCCGCGCATGATGCGGGAACACGCCGGTCGCAGGGTCAATCGAGAAGGCCGTGATCTTTTCAGGCGTGTGGGCTGCCACTTCCTCAATGTCCATGCCGCCCTCGGTCGAGGCGACGACGGAGACGCGCGATGTGACCCGGTCAACCAGCAAGGACAGATAAAGTTCGCGCGCAATGGCCGCGCCCTCTTCGACATAGAGGCGGCGAACCAAGCGACCAGCGGGGCCGGTCTGATGGGTGACCAGCGTCATGCCCAGCATGCGGGTCGCCTCTTCGCGCACGGCGTCAATCGACTTGACGACCTTGACGCCGCCGCCCTTACCACGGCCGCCGGCGTGGATCTGGGCCTTGACGACCCAGACAGGACCGCCGAGGGCTTCAGCACCCTTAACGGCCTCATCGACCGTAAAGGCGGCAAAGCCGCGTGGAACAGGAACGCCGAACTCTTTGAGGACGGCCTTGGCTTGATGCTCGTGAATGTTCATGAGGTCCGGTCGCGGCTAGAAAATCGCGGAAAACACAGCACCGAACACAGGTTCAGCACCAATCTTGAACCGCGTTATAGAGACGGCTATCCGCAGGCGCAACCAAACAGGCCAAGGAAAACACGCTTTGCGCCGAATTTGTTCTTTATCCGACGCGACATGGGCAGCGGGATTTTGCGCCATTGCGCCCGCCATCAGAACAGACGCCCAGCATCGGGCTATGAACGCCCCCTTCTGGCCAGATCAACAGAGCCCAAGAGGAAATTCAACCCCCTGAAGACTTGGGCGCAAATAGGGGCGCAGAGGCGGTCCCACGGCGCTCCAACTTACCCCAACCAACCTGAGGGCCACGAACGGCCGTGATCACAGCGCGGACCACCACCGAATACATCAGTTGGCGATAGCCAAACCGCTGAAGCGGCAGCCAAGGCAGGTCAGACCACGGCGCTTCACGCTCCATCGCCATCCCCATCACCCCAGCCATCAGGTCAATCAGCACAAAGACGCCCCAATAGAGCAGGATATTAGTGGTCTCATCCGGCGACCATTCGATCGGATGGGCAATATGGGCCAAGACGCCACTGACCACGCCCCAGACCACAGCAAGGTCGACCAAGGGGGCAACCACGGCCAACAGGATCTGAAACAGCCAGATTTGCGGCAGGGCAATGAAGCCGAGGACAGGCGTCTTGGTATTGAAAAGACCGTCGCGATGTTTCCACAGGCACTGCAAGGTGCCGAACGACCATCGAAACCGCTGCTTAAGCAGGCCCGCCACCGTATCAGGGGCTTCTGTATAGGCTCGCGCATCGGGATCGAAGGCGACATCCCAACCGGCGCGCTGAACCGCGATGGTCAGATCCTGATCCTCGGCCAGCGTGTCGGGCGGATAGCCGCCCAGATCCATCAAGGCCGACCTGCGCCACGCCCCGACGGCACCCGGGACCACCGTCACGGCCCCCAGCGCCGCCAGCGCGCGCCGTTCAAGATTTTGCGCTGTGACATATTCCAGCGCCTGCCAACGGGTAATCAGATTGAGCCGGTTGCCGACCAAGGCATTGCCCGCCACAGCGCCGATCTGCGGATCAACAAACCAGCGGGCCAGACGACCCAAGGCCTCTGGTGCAAAGAGCGTGTCGGCATCGAGCGCCACGATGATGTCGCCCTTGGCCTCCTTCAGGCCCCGGTTTAAGGCCAGCGCCTTACCGCCATTTTCAAAGCTCATCAGGCGAACCTGCGGATGGTCCTTAAAGGCCTCCGTGACCACAGCCGCTGTGCGATCTTTGGAGCCGTCATCAAGGACGATGACCTCCATATGGCTCCAGTTCGAGGCGAGGATTTGGCGCACCGAATTCACAATGACCTTTTCCTCGTTGAAACAAGGGATCAGGACCGTGACCATCGGCCCGGTCGCCGGATCAAGCTCGGGCGGCGTGCGCACCTCAACCGTGAACCGATGGACAAGCGACAGGCTGGCCAAGAAGGCTAAGCGCGCTACGCCAAGGGCAATGGCGGTGATGAACAGCACCCGCAAAAAGGCATTGACGATGCGGAAAAATCCAAACCCCAAGCGATCGAGGGTGATGTCGAGATCATCGCGCGATGTCGGCGGCAGGGCAAGCTTGGGCGACAGTCCCGCCAACTCTGAAACTGTGACCAGCCGATAGCCATGGGCGCGAAGGGCATCGATTAGCTTGGGAAGGGCCGCGACCGTGTGCTCGCGATTGCCGCCAGAATCGTGCAACAAGACCACCTGCCCGCCCGTCTCAGGATTATCGTCCGCGAGCCGCGCCAAGGTCCGATCAACGATCAGCCGGGCGTCGGGCTTTTGCCAATCATCGGGGTCGATCCGAAGGCCGACCGTCAGATAGCCCTGTTTTTGAGCCGCGAGGATCGGCGCCACTTCGCGCGGCGTTGAAGGCTCAGCGTCACCGAAATAGGGCGGGCGAAACAGACGCATGGACCGTCCGGTCAGGGTTTCGAACAGGCGCTGGGTCACATTCAGCTCAAGCACTGTCTGAACCGCAGAGATCTCGCCAATATTGGGATGGGTATAGGTGTGGCTACCGACCATATGGCCCTCATCCAGCTCACGCTGCACCAGGCCCGGCCAGGTCTGCATATTCTCGCCAATGATGAAAAAGGTAGCGGGCGCCTTCTTTTCCTTCAAAATATCAAGTATTTCAGGGGTCCAACGGGGATCCGGGCCATCGTCAAAGGTCAAGGCGACAAGCCCCGGATGGGCCCCATAGCGTTTGATCTCATAGGACGACGGCAAGACCTCATAGTGCTGATCGACAATCAGGCCATGACTGGGATCAACCGTGAAGGAGCGTTTGCCTGCCGATGGCGTCGAGGCGACATGCAAAACCTCTCCCGTGCCATCAAAATCAACGCCCTCTCCCGGTCCCATTTTGGTTAGACCTGCTGAGGATGCGGTCCCATAGGGCTTGCCCAAGAGCGGCCAGATACCGGGGTCCTCTGAGCCGAGCCGCCAAACCCCATAGGCCCGGGGATGCCATGCGTCGGCAACCTTGATCTGATTAAACAGGGTCGGCGCAT
>Ga0214919_10013108_pt1 | contig 10086 bp, 9 predicted proteins | sample LL1503_MetaG_FD_177994 | JGI IMG/M metagenome (GOLD analysis project Ga0214919, IMG submission 177994) | Freshwater microbial communities from Lake Lanier, Atlanta, Georgia, United States - LL-1503 | ecosystem: Environmental > Aquatic > Freshwater > Lake | place: USA: Georgia | collected 2015-03-15 | reverse complement strand
CCGAGCTTGCGGTAAGCGCCTGGGTCGCGCGCGAGCTTGCGCAAACTGACGAGCAAGGGGTTGTCGCGCGCGCTGAGCGTGACCGGCTCACTCACTGTGCGCTGCCGTCCACGGCTTGCAGCACAGCCCGAACCGGCGCATAGCTGCGGCGGTGCACCGGACAGGCACCATGCTTGCGCAAAGCAGCCAGATGAGCGGCTGTGGGGTAACCCTTGTGCGACGCGAAACCGTAGTCGGGATAGTCCTGGTGCAGCGCCAGGCACAACCGGTCGCGGTAGACCTTGGCCAGGATGGACGCTGCCGAGATCGCTGGCACCTTGGCGTCGCCAGCAACGATCGCAGCGGCTGTCATCGGCAACGCGGGCAGCTGATTGCCGTCGACGAGCACCCGCAGAGGCACCAGGCGCAGGCCGTCGACCGCGCGGCGCATCGCCAACAAGGTCGCCTGCAAGATGTTGAGGCGGTCGATCTCCTCGACGCTGGCCTCGGCGATACAGCAGGCCAGCGACTTGGCACGAATCTCGTCGAACAAGCGATCGCGTTTGCGCGGACTCAAGACCTTGGAGTCAGCCAAGCCGGCAATCGGCTGCCGGTCGTCAAGGATCACTGCAGCGGCCACCACCGGACCGGCCAGCGGGCCACGGCCAGCTTCGTCGACACCGGCCACCAGGCCAGGGCGGTCCCAGTCCGGGCCCAGCAGGTCAAGCAAGGACTTGCGCAATCGCATCGGTGGCCTTTCTTGCCGTGTTCTGCCGCAGGCTGTGGTGCAGATCGATGAAACGACGAACCAGTGCTTCGACCCGGCCGGCGTCATCCAGCCAAGCCAGGCCCTCGCGCGCCAGCGCCTCGGGCGTGGCGTCGTCCTGGATCAGTTCGGGGACCAGAAATTCCCGGGCCAGAATGTTGGGCAGACCGAACCAGGGCTGGTAGCTCATGCGCCGCATGCGTTGCCAGTTCAGCCAGGCCATGCGGTAGGTGATGACCATCGGCCGCTTGAACAGCGCGGCCTCTAAGGTGGCAGTGCCGCTGGCAACCAAGGTGAGGTCACAGGCTGCCAGCGCCTCATGCGAACGGCCGTCGAGCAACTCGACCGCCAGTCCAGGGCCTTGCGCAGCAAGCATCGGCTCGACCAGGGCCCGCAACCCCGGCACCAGCGGCATCACGAAGCGCAGGCCAGGGCGCTGGCGCTGCATCAAAGCTGCAGCGGCCAGCAGCAGCGGCGCGATCTGGACGATCTCGCTGCGCCGACTGCCGGGCAGCAAGGCCACCACCTGGGCATCGTTGGCCAGACCGAGCGCTGATCGAGCCGCTGCGCGCGGCGGCTCGATCGCAATCGCATCGGCCAAGGGGTGGCCGACAAAGGTCGCGGCAATGCCGTGTTGATGCAGCAGCGCGGGCTCGAAGGGAAACAAGCACAGCACATGGTCAGCCGCGCGCGCCAGCTTGGCCATCCGCTCGCCACGCCAAGCCCAGATCGACGGGCAGACAAAGTGGACGGTCTTGATCCCGGCGTCGCGCAGCCGCGTCTCGAGGCCGAAGTTGAAATCCGGCGCGTCGATGCCGATGAAGATCGAAGGCCGCTCGCGCAGCAAACGGTCGCCCAGTTGGCGGCGAATGCGCAGCAATTCGGGCAAACGCCGCAGCGCGTCGACATAGCCGAAAACCGCGAGCCGCTCGTGCGGCCACCAGGCATCCAGACCTTGGGCAAGCAGTTTGGGGCCACCGATGCCCACCGACTGCAGACCCGGCCAACGGGCTCTCAAGCCCTGCAGCAACAGACCGCCGAGCAGGTCGCCCGACGCCTCGCCGGCGACCAGCGCCAGCCGTAGCGCGCGATGGCCCGGGGCCAGCGTCTCAGCGGACGATGCCGCGCTCGGCATGGGCCAGGAAATCTAGCATCGACGCAATGTCGCCATCGCTGCCTTCGAGCTGACCTCGCAAGGCAGCGATCGCCTTCACGCCATCGGCCAGCGTCAAGCCTTGGCGGTAGAGCAGGCGGTGCATCTGCTTGACCTGGGCGATGCGCTCGGGCGAGAAGCCGCGCCGGCGCAGGCCTTCAGTGTTGATGCCGGTCGCAGCGGCCGGGTTGCCCGCCGCCGTGACATAGGGCGGCAGGTCTTGCGACAAACGGGTCTGGAAACCGGTCATCGCGTGCGCACCAACACGCACGAACTGGTGCACGCCTGACAGTCCACCGAGAAACACCCAGTCGCCCAGCTGCACATGGCCCCCAAGTTGGGTCGCGTTGGCGATGATCGTGTGGTGGCCGATGCGGCAATCATGAGCAATGTGTACATAGGCCATGATCCAGTTGTCATTGCCCAGCACCGTCAGGCCGCCGCCCTGCACGGTGCCGGTGTTGATCGTGACAAACTCACGGATCGTGTTGCCATCGCCGAGCTCGAGCCGGGTCGGCTCGCCGGCGTATTTCTTGTCTTGTGGCTCGGCGCCGATCGAGGCGAACTGGAAGATCCGGTTGTCGCGACCTATTGTGGTGTGACCCTCGACGACGCAGTGCGCACCAATGCTGCTGCCAGGGCCGATTCGAACATCGGCGCCGATCACCGCATAAGGGCCGACGCTGACATCCTCAGCCAGTTCGGCCCGCAGCGCGACCAACGCGGTGGCGTGGATACGACTCATGCTGGGCCGAATTCAGCTGAGCTTGCGCATCGTGCACATCAACTCGGCCTCGACCGCTGTGTGGCCGTCGACACTGGCGCGCGTCTTGTACTTGTAAATGCCGGCCTTGGCGCGCTCGAGGCTGGCTTCAAGAATCAATTGGTCGCCGGGCTCGACCACGCGCTTGAAGCGTGCACCGTCAATGCCAAGAAAATAAACCACGGTGTCCTCGTCGGGCGCCTCACCCAGCGACTCAAAGGACAGCAGCGCGGCCGTCTGCGCCAAGGCCTCGATCATCAGCACGCCAGGCATCACCGGGCGCTGCGGAAAATGGCCGTTGAAGAAGGGCTCGTTGATCGTGACGTTCTTCAACGCCTTGATGCGCTTGTCGCGCTCGAACTCGATCACCCGGTCGACCAGCAGGAAGGGATAGCGGTGCGGCAGCAGCTTGAGGATGCGGTGAATGTCGAGCACGGCGGCAGTCATGTCAGTTTCTTCTCCAGCGCACGCAGGCGATCGCGCAAGCCATGCAGTTGGCGCAGCGTGGCCGCGTTCTTTTCCCAGGAGGCATTGTCATCGAAGGGGAACAGACCACTGTATTGGCCCGGCTTCCAGATCGAGCGGGTGATCACCGTCGCAGCGGTGATGTGAACATGGTCTACCAGCTCCAGATGGCCCAGGATGATCGCGCCGCCGCCCGCGGTGCAATGGCGACCGATTTTGGCGCTGCCCGCGATGCCCACGCAGCCGGCCATCGCACTGTGCGCGCCGATGCGAACGTTGTGGCCGATCTGGATCAGGTTGTCGAGCTTGACACCCTCGTCGATCAAGGTGTCGGCCAGCGCGCCGCGGTCGATGCAGGTGTTGGCGCCGATTTCCACATCATCGCCAATGCGCACTGCCCCGAGCTGCTCGATCTTTTGCCAACGCGCATCGCCACCTTGGCCTTCGGGAGCGAAACCGAAACCATCAGCGCCGATCACCACGCCCGAATGCACGATGCCTCGGGCGCCGATCCGGCAGGCCTCGCCCAGTGTGACACGGACCGCCAAGCGTGTGCCCTCGCCCACCGATGCATCCGCACCGATGTGGCAGTGGCTGCCGATCACCGCGCCGGCACCGATTACCGCACCGGCACCGATGTAGGCCAGCGCCGCCACCGATGCGCTGGGGTGCAGCCGAACGCCGGGTTCGACGACGGCACTGGGATGAACGCCAGGCACAGGCTGGCGTCGCGTGCGCGCAGCCCACCATTGGGTCAGGCGCGCAAAGTAGAGGTATGGGTCGGCAGCAACAATGGCCGATCCGCGTGCCAGCGCGGCTTCGCGCATGCCGGGCGAGACAATCACACAGGCCGCCGCAGAAGCCGCGAGCTGGGCGCCATAGCGTGGGTTGGACAGGAAACTCAGGCTGGCGGCATCGGCCGACTCCAGCGGTGCCAGCATCGTGATGACAGTCTGACCATCACCGCACAGTTCGCCGCCTAGCGCGGCGACGATGTCGGCCAACCGCAGCGGCTCGGCGGCCAAGCGCTTACTTGGCCGCTGGCGCGGCGTTGAGCGCCTTGATCACCTTCTCGGTGATGTCGACACGCCCGCTGGCGAAGACCACGTCTTGCAGGATCAGGTCGTACTTCTCACCTTCGAAAATACCCTTGATGACCTTGTTGGCACGCTCGACGATACCGGCGGTCTCTTCGTTGCGGCGCTGGTTGAGGTCTTCCTGGAACTCGCGGCGTTTGCGCTGCAGGTCTCGGTCCTGCTCGACCAGATCGCGCTGGCGCCGATTGCGCTCGCTCTCGGGCAACGCGGGCGCGTCCTTCTCCAGCTTGTCGGCCGTGGCCTTGAGCTTGCTTGCCTGATCGTTCAAATCCTTGTCGCGCTTGCTGAAGTCAGACTCCATTCGAGCCAGCGCAGCCTTGGCTGGCGTCGCTTCGCGAAGCACCCGCTCGCTGTTGACATAGCCGATCTTGAGCTCCTGCGCCTGTGCGGCACCAGCGGCAGCCAGCAAGGACACGCAAGCCAGCATGGCCCACGACTTCATGGTCTTCTTGGTCATCAGAACGCAGTCCCGATCTGGAATTGGAAACGCTGGATTCTATCTGTCGCCTGCTTGCGAATCGGCGAACCCCAGCTGATCTTGAGCGGGCCGACCGGCGAGATCCAGGATAGGCCAATACCTGCCGAAGAGCGCAGGCTGTCGACCGTCATCCGCTCGCCATCGCGCCAGACATTACCGGCATCGGCAAAACCAAAGATGCGCAGCGACCTGTCGTTGCCCGTCCCAGGTACCGGGAGGTACAGCTCGGCGTTGAGGTTGGCCTTCTTGGCGCCACCGACATAGGCGCCGGTCGGATCGATCACACCCAAGGAGTTCTGCTCGAAAACCCGGACCGAGCCCAAACCCCCGCCGTAGAAATTCTTGAACACCGGATAAGGCCGCCCGCCCAGTCCCATGCCCCAGCCCAGTTCGCTGTTGATGCCCAGCGTGATGCGTTGCCAGATCGGGAAAAACTGCTGGTACTGCAGATTCGTGCGCATGAACCGCACATCGCCGGCCACACTCCATTCAACGTTAGCACGCTGGTAACGCCCCGCAGTAGGCGCCAGCGCACTGTCGCGCTGGTCTCGCGCCCAACCCAAGGTCAGCGGCACCGCGGTGGAAACCGGGCCATAGCGGAAACGGTAATCGAAGTACTGGTTCGGGATCCCGGCCGACGAGCCGATGTTGGTCTGCTCGACACCGATACCGAAGAACACGGTGTCGTACTCGGAGAACGGCACGCCAAAACGCACAGATCCACCAGGGTTGGTGATCTGGTACTGGTTGCCCAGGCTGTTGTAAGGCCGTGAGGTTCGGTAGTAGAGGTCGAGCGCTCGCGAGATGCCGTCCACCGTGAAATACGGGTCAACCGTGGACAAGACCAGGCTGCGCGAGAGCCGGCTGGTGTTGACCTGAAAACCCAAGTAATTGCCCGATCCGAACACATTGTCCTGTTTGATCGCGGCCGACAGCGCCAGCCGGTCAGCGCTGGAAAAGCTCAGCCCAAGCGACAGATTGCCGGTGGGTTTTTCCGTCACGCTGACAGCCAAATCGACCTGGTCGGCCGTGCCGGCAACCTCGTTGGTGTCGACGTTGACATCCTTGAAATAACCCAGCCGGTCGACCCGCTCACGCGACAGCTTGATGCGCTCGCCGTCGTACCAACTCGATTCGAGTTGGCGGAATTCACGCCGCACCACCTCGTCGCGGGTGCGGGTGTTGCCCGCGACGTCGATGCGCCGGACATAGACGCGGCGCTGAGGCTCGGCCGCCAACACCAGCGCAACCTGGCCATTGGCGCGGTCGATCTCGGTGCGCGCATCGACGCGCGCAAATGCATAGCCAAAACTACCGAAACGATCGGTGAAGGCCTTGGTCGTGGCGGTGACCACCGCGGCGCGGTAAGGCTCGCCAGCGCGAACGCCGATCAACTGCCGGAACTCATCTTCCTTGCCAAGGTAGTCTCCGGCCAGCCTGACCGCAGTCACGGTATAGGGCTGCCCCTCCTTGACCGTGATCGTGACGGAAATGTCCTGCTTGTCGGGCGAAATTGTGACCTGTGCGGTCTCGATATTGAACTCAAGATAGCCGCGATTGAGGTAGTAAGCGCGCAAGGTGTCGAGGTCAGCGTTGAGCTTGGCGCGCGAGTAACGGTCGTTCTTGGTGTACCAGGTCAACCAACCGCTGGTCGTGAGGTCCATCAACGCGGTCAGGGTCGACTCGGAGAATACCTTGGCACCGACGATGCGGATCTCGCGGATGCGCGCCGCATCGCCTTCAGTCATGGCGAAGCTGACGTTGACGCGGTTGCGATCGGTCGGGGTGATGGTCGTCACCACCTCGGCGCCGTAGAGGCTGCGCGACAGATACTGGCGCTTGATCTCCTGCTCGGCCCGGTCGACCAGTGCCCTGTCGAAAGGCAGGCCTTCCCCGATGCCCGAATCCTTGAGCGACTTGATCAAGGTGTCTTTGTCAAACTCCTTCAAACCGACGAAACTGACTGTTTCGATCACTGGCCGCTCTTCGACCACCACCACGGCGACGCGGCCGTCGATCTCGATGCGCACGTCCTTGAACAGGCCGGTCGCGAACAAGGCACGCAGCGCAGCAGCGGCCTTGTCGTCGGTGTAGTTGTCGCCAACCCGAAACGGCAGCGCGGCGAAGACAGTGCCGGGATCGGTACGCTGCAAACCCTCGACGCGGATATCCTGCAGCACAAAGGCTTCGACGGCCAAGACTGGCGGCGCGGCGAATGCCGCAAAGAACGCGACGACAGCTACAGGGCGGAAAAGACGGTCGGTGAAGAAGGAGGGCATCAGTGCGGTCAGTGCAGGCCCAACAGGCGGGCGATGTCGTTGAAAAGGGCCACCGACATCATCATCAGCAAAACTGCGACGCCACCGCGTTGCAATCGCGCGAGCCACAGATCGGAGACCGGACGCCCGGTCAGACCCTCGAAAAGATAATACATCAGGTGCCCACCGTCGAGCATCGGCAGCGGCAGCAGGTTGAGCACGCCCAGGCTGACACTGACCAAAGCCAGAAAACCCAGGTAATACGCCAGACCTTGTTGAACCGACTGACCTGCGACATCGGCAATGGTGAGCGGTCCGCTCAGGTTCTTCAGCGAAGCCTGGCCAATCAGCATGCGACCGATCATCTTGACCGTCAACGCCGAAACCTCCCAGGTCCGAACCAGCCCCTGGGACAGGCCTTCGATCGGACCGAGTTGCACCCGCACCAGCTCTGGCGCCGTACCGATAAAAGCGTCGATGCGGCCAACGCCGTGATCACCCTCACGCACCAAGCGCGGGGTGATGGTCAACTCGATCACCTGTGTGCCGCGCTGCAGCTGCCATTGCATAGGCTGGACCACGCCGTCTCGAACCGAGGTTCGAATCCGCTCGCGCAATCCCTGCGCATCACTGACAGGCTGCCCCTCGAGGCGCAGCACGCGATCACCTTTTTGCAGTCCGGCCAGCGCTGCGGGACCGCCCACCTTCACCTCGCCGAGTACGGGTTCGCTGTAGGCCTGGCCCAAGCCGATGCGCTTGACCAGCGCTGCGTCCATGTCTTGCGCACCGAGCTCATCGAGGCCTAGCCTCAGCTGACGACCACTGCGGCCCTGCGAATCGCTGAGTTGCAACCGCAGTGCCTGCCCTTGCAGCAGGTGCTGGGTGAGTTGCCAGCGCAAATCGCTGAGCGAGCGCAGGTCCACCCACTGGCCTTGATCGTCCTGCCATGCCTGCACCCAGTCGCCTGCGCGCATGCCGGCGCGCTCGGCCAGACTGCCCGGCGAGGGTGTACCCAACAAGGCCTTGGGTTCGTCAATACCTATCCAATGCGAGCTGGCGTACAGCAGCACCGCCAGCAACAAGTTCGCCAGCGGTCCGGCAGCGACGATCGCCACGCGCTGCCACAGCGGTTTGCGGTTGAACGCCTGGTCCAGTTCACCGGGGGCCACCGGCCCCTCGCGCTCGTCTAGCATGCGCACATAGCCGCCCAAGGGCAGAGCCGACAGCACAAACTCGGTATGTTCACTCGATTTCTGGCGGCGCCAGATCACACGGCCAAATCCCATCGAGAACCGCAGCACCTTGACACCGCAGGCCACTGCTACTCGGTAATGACCGTATTCATGCACGACGATCAGCACCGTCAGCGTCAACAAAAAAGCCAACACGGTGATCATCTCGCGAGCTCCCGGGCCATACGATCAGCCAAGCCACGAGCCCGACCATCGAGCGCAAGCATGTCTTCAAGCGAACCCGCATCGGCCTGACTCGGCACCAAGGCCGCCACGGTGTCGGCATTGACGCGGTGTATGTCGGTGAAGCGCAGCCGGCCGGACAGAAAGGCCGCAACTGCCACCTCGTTGGCAGCGTTGAGCACGGCGGTGCTGCCCTCCGGACCTCGCAAGGCGTCATAGGCCAAGCCCAGACCGGGGAAGCGCTGCGGGTCGGCGGGCTCGAAACTCAGCGCCTGTATTGCCAGAAAGTCGAGTTCATCAGCACCCGAAGCCTCACGCTCGGGCCAGGCCAGGCCAACGCTGATCGGCACCTTCATGTCGGGCGTGCCAAGTTGGGCGAGCACGCTGTTGTCACGACAGACCACCATCGAGTGGATGATGCTCTGAGGGTGCAGAACGACACGGATCTGCTCCGGCGCCAGGTCGAACAGCCATCGAGCCTCGATCACTTCTAGCGCCTTGTTCATCATCGTCGCCGAATCGACCGATATCTTTCGCCCCATCACCCAATTGGGGTGCGCGCAGGCTTGGTCGGGCGTGACCTCGTGCAAAGTGGCGGGGTCGCGGTCGCGGAACGGTCCGCCCGATGCGGTCAGCACGATGTGGGCGATTCGCCGACCCCAGGCTGCTCGGTCCTCGGGCAGACATTGGAAGATTGCCGAATGCTCACTGTCGATCGGCAGCAGCAGCGCCCCACCCTTTGCCACCGCGGCCATGAACAATCGCCCGCCAACCACCAGCGCTTCCTTGTTGGCCAACATCAGTCGCTTGCCAGCCAGCGCTGCCGCGATGCAGGGCTGCAGTCCAGCAGCGCCGACAATCGCTGCCATCACGCTGTCGACTTCTGGGTGTGAGGCCATTTCGCACAAGGCCCGGTCGCCATGCAGGACCTCGGTACGCAAGCCCAGCGCCGCCAGGTCCTGCCCCAGCGAATCGGCCTGCGCCGCAGTAGCGACCACCGCATAGCGTGGTCGCCAACGCTGGCAAAGACTGGACAGCTCCTGCATCCTGCGCTGCGCCGTCAGCGCAAAGACCTGGTATCGCTCAGGGTGCAGGGCAATCACGTCCAGCGTGCTGCCACCGACCGAGCCGGTAGCACCGAGGATGCAAACACGTTGCACCATGTCAGTACGGCCTCAGCCCCAGGGGACCGCGAAGAAAGCGTGCATTGTCTTGTGTCATGGTTGCACTGCCGACACTACAGGCTGATCAGCGCAAGCGCCGCCGGCAACACCGGCAGCAACGCGTCGACCCGATCGAGCACGCCACCATGGCCGGGCAGCAGACCACTCGAATCCTTGGCCCCAGCAGCTCGCTTGACCAGTGACTCGAACAAATCCCCCATGACGCTGAGCCCGGCCAGCAGCAGCAGTGACAGCACCAAGCCGCCCAGTCCCATTCGCTGGCGCAGCAGCAAGAACAAACTGGGCGAGTCAAAACTGCCTGTCGATTCCAGCCCCAGCCATCCCAGACCTAGCAGCAACACGCCCGCCACGCCGCCACACACCCCTTCCCAACTCTTGCCGGGACTGATCGTCGGCGCGAGCTTGCGTCGGCCGAAAGCGCGGCCACAGAAATAGGCGGCGATGTCAGCGATCCAGACCACGCACATCACCGACAGCAGGAAATTGGTGCCAATGCTGCGCGCTTGGGCCATCGCGAGCCAGGCCAGC
>Ga0214919_10013107_pt1 | contig 10086 bp, 9 predicted proteins | sample LL1503_MetaG_FD_177994 | JGI IMG/M metagenome (GOLD analysis project Ga0214919, IMG submission 177994) | Freshwater microbial communities from Lake Lanier, Atlanta, Georgia, United States - LL-1503 | ecosystem: Environmental > Aquatic > Freshwater > Lake | place: USA: Georgia | collected 2015-03-15 | reverse complement strand
ATGCGCGACGCGTGGCGCGCAGCAGATGCAATGGGTGTTGATTCATTGTGGGTATGGGATCATTTCTATCCTCTCTACGGCGACCCAGAGGCGCCGCACTTCGAGGCATACACGTTGTTGGCCGCAATGGCTGCAGACACCTGTCATGCAACAATCGGAGCGCTCGTCACGTGCTTCACCTATCGCAATGCTCAATTACTAGCTGACATGTCTCGCACTATCGACCACATTTCTGATGGTCGCTTCATTCTCGGTATTGGTTCTGGTTGGTTCGAACGGGACTACACCGAATACGGATACGAATTTGGTACTGCTCCTGAGCGTCTGAAACTTCTTGCAGCAGGTATTCCTGTCATTAAAGAACGTCTGTCAAAGTTGACGCCTGGTCCAGTGAAGGGTCATATTCCATTAATGATTGGTGGAAGTGGAGAGAAAGTTACGTTGAAGCTGACAGCGCAGCACGCTGATGCCCATAACGCCTTCGGACCAGTTGACAATTTCCGTCACAAAATGGAAGTTCTTGACCAATGGTGCGAAAAGCTGGGCCGTAACCCTCGCGAGATTGAACGCACTGTCGGAATCAATGCCAAGGACCTTGTCGATGCCGCTGCCTATGAAGAAGCTGGCGCGGATCACCTCATCGTGATGACCGGGTCGCCCTTTGATCTAGAGCCCGTCGAGAAGTACTTGGCGCAACGCTAAGAGTCCGACATTCTGTTCATTCGTCTCTGCGACTACGGTTCGGTGTAATCCGAATCAGCCGGGGGGCGTATGAATTTAGAGACAGTGTTATATGACGTACGTGACGGTGTTGCCACCATCACTTTGAATCGTCCCGATGCAATGAATGCATGGACTCCTCAATTGAGCGATGAGTTGTCGTTAGCCATGGGTGCAGCTGATGCAGACGATGCGGTTCGAGCAGTTGTCTTGACAGGTGCAGGTAAAGCATTTTGCGCTGGAGCAGATTTGAGCGCGGGGGAAAGTGGTTTCTTGGCTGGTGGCGCAAGCACCCAAGAAGGTCCGCGCTTGATGCCGTACAAAGTTCGCAAGCCTGTCATTGCGGCAATCAATGGTCATGCAGTAGGCGTAGGTATTACGTATCCAATGTTGTGCGACATTCGTATCGTGTCTGAGACCGCAAAAATTCAATACGCAATGGTGCGGCGCGGAATCTTGCCCGAACTTGGCTCACATGTTTTGTTGCCGCGTGTCATCGGGTTTTCGCGAGCTGCCGACCTGTTGCTTACTGGTCGCCTCATCATGGGTACTGAAGCTGCTGAGATGGGACTTGCGTCACGAGCAGTGCCTGCAGATGAAGTTCTTGCAGTAGCCACTGAAATGGCACGCGATATTGCAATCAACGTTTCTCCGGTTTCAGCTGCTCTTGCGAAGCAACTGATGTGGGATGGAATGAATACAAGTGTTGATCACATGATCATGACCGAAGGCAAGTTGTTGCCCGGCCTTACTGTGGCGCCCGATTCCGGCGAAGGAGTGCGCGCATTCTTTGAAAAGCGAGTTCCGCTATGGCGCTCTCGCGTCTCGTCTGACATGCCCGTTATCCCGAAGTAAGGTTCAGACATGCAAACAGCTCACATCAACGGTATCGATCTCGCTTTTCAAGATTCAGGTGGTAAGGGTCCAGTTGTCATTCTTAGTCATGGCTTCCTTATGGACCACACAATGTTCGACGCGCAAGTGGCGGCTTTGACGCCGACCTATCGCGTCATCACGTGGGACGAACGTGGTTTCGGTGGAACATTGGCTACCGGCGAATTCACGTATTGGGATTCCGCCAACGATGTTCTCGGATTAATGGACCACTTGGGAATTGAATCTGCTGTGATCGGTGGCATGTCGCAAGGTGGGTTCTTGTCACTGCGTGTCGCACTGACAGCTCCGTCACGAGTGAAGGCTCTCATTCTTCTAGACACACAAGCGGGCACCGAAGACCCGGCAACAGTTGAGCCATACAACCAATTGCATGCGGCGTGGGTGGAACACGGAGCAGTAGCAGTGCAGGACGTTGTTGCAAGTTTGATTCTTGGCCCTGGCGACTGGCCAGAGTGGTTTGCAAAATGGGGAGCCATGGTTCCCGATCAATTCACAAAAGCATTTCATTGTCTGATGCATCGTGACGACGTCACGTCACGCTTGGGTGAAATTACCTGCCCTGCTCTCATCGTGCACGGAACCGCAGATATGTCCATCCCGATGGAAAAGGCAGAGGGGCTGCGCGACCGCATTGCTGGCCCAACCACCTTGGTGCCTATTGACGGCGGACCTCATGCGGCCAACATGACTCATGCCGTGCCCGTGAACAAAGCGATTGTCCAGTTCTTGGAAGCACTCGACTAACTGAAAGACTGGGCTCTCAAAACCTTGGGGGACACATGCCGTTAGAACTAGATCTAGGACCTGCTGCACAAGCATTTCGTACTGAACTTCGCGAGTGGTTGAAAGCCAACGTTCCAAAAGAACTCGTCGGTGTATCAGCTGACTCACTTGCGCGCGGCAATATGACCGCTGCTGGAAAAGAGTGGGTTAAGAAGTTGACCGAAGCGGGCTACATGTGTGTGTCGTGGCCAAAGGAGTACGGCGGTCGTGGACTCACAGGCATCGAAGTTGCAGTGCTGAATGAAGAGTTCTCTCGCGCAGATGTTCCTCGTGTTACTCGCGGCATGGGTGAATGGCTTGTTGGCCCATCCATCATCGTGTGGGGAACTGACGAGCAGAAGAAAGAATTCTTGCCTCGTATCATCGACGGCACGCACCGCTACTGCCAGGGTTTCTCAGAGCCTGATGCAGGTTCCGACCTTGCAAGTTTGAAAACTCGCGGAATCATCGACGGTGACGAAGTAGTTATCTCGGGTCAAAAAGTGTGGACATCGGGAGCAACAGAAGCAAACATGATGTTCTGCTTGTGTCGCACAGATCCAGATAGTCCGAAGCATCAAGGCATCTCCTATGTTCTCTTGCCAATGTTTACGCCAGAGAAGAAGTCAAACGGCATCGAGTTGCGCCCAATTCAGCAACCACACGGTGCATCACACTTTACTGAGACTTTCATGACGGAATCTCGTGCTCCCATCGCAAACATCATTGGCGGCATGAACAATGGTTGGCGCGTCACCATGACAACTCTCGGAAATGAACGCGGCGGAAACGCAACAACACAACACGTTGAATTCACGCGCCAATTCTGGGATGGCGTCAAGCTTCTCAAAGAAAAGGGTCTCACTTCAGATCCTGTTGTTCGTCAAAACTTGGCATGGGCTTTCTCACACGTTGAAATCATGCGCTTCCAGGGCTTGAAGTTGTTGTCCGAAGTACTTGCTCGCAAAGAGCCAGGACCTGCAGCTTCAATTAACAAGATGTTCTGGTCAGAGTACGCACAGAAGTTCAGCACTTTCATGGTGAATGCACGCGGTGCAGATTCCATGCTGATTGAGAACGACAAAGACGGCAAGTACGAAGTTGATCGCTGGATCGGTTCCATGTTCCAGCATCGTTCGTCAACCATCTGGGGCGGAACTGCGCAAGTGCAGCGCAACATTGTTGGTGAACGAGTGTTGGGCCTACCAAAAGAGCCAGACCCAACAAAGCCTCGTCCAAACCCGACCTAGACCTCGTCGTCTTCTTCGGCGTGCTTGCCGGTTTCAAACGCGGTTCCTTGAGCAGTGTCTTCTTTGCGACGCTTCTTTTCACGCATATTTGAGACTGCTTCAGACGTGCTGGAGAACGCAAGACGTGCATTCTTGCCATCACGTTTCCACTGTTGAGTATCGCCAGAGTGAATACCCATTTGTGCGGCATCGGCGTATGCGTCAAGTCCCGCTGAAAGGTAGATAAACGACCAACCTTCTTGTGCGCGCTTTTCAATCAGTTCACGAATCTGGGCCAGATTGAACTCGTGACTTTCGTTCTCTTCGCCGTCAGTGATGGTGACAAAGATGATGTCTTCAGCCTGTAATCCCGCTGCGATGCGTGCAGCTTGATCGACCATAGTGCGACCAATCAGAAGTCCAGTCGCATCAAGAAGAGGGGTGCCGCCGCGAGGTACAAAAGACTGTGAATCCAGGTGTGTAATCTCGGGAAGTGGAGCTCCCCAAATGGTTACGTCTTGTGGGTCCTGCGTATCGAACTGCACAATCGTCATGCGTGCGTCTGCTCCGTTACGAATCTGTTCATCGATGAATGTATTGAATCCGCCGATGACATCGTTAGCGATGGGAGCCATAGAACCTGATCTGTCGATGAGGGTGATGAGATGGGTTGAGTTAGGCGTAGTAGTTGACACTGGATCTCCTTATGTAGAGCCACCATTAAGGTGGTATCTACAAGAATAGGGCAGGGGTGTGTCAGTGCTTTTTTGAAGTACTAGATGGGCGGACTTTGTCCTGGGTCCGCCGGAATCGAATCTGGGTGGAGAGTTGATCTGCCTTGCCGGCTCGGTACATCTGAGCGGGGCGTCCAGGAGAGCTGCCGAAATCTGAAAATTCGTCAAGAGGGATGACGAAATCTGAAACGGCATCAACCTTTCTGCGGAAATTTGCTGGGTCGACTTTGTACTGCAGAAAGGACTCGTAGACCTTTCGTAACTCGGTCATGGTGAACTTAGGTTTACAGAAGCTGAGAGCCACATTCGTGTCTTCCAACATGCTCCTCGCCACTTTCCGTGCCGCGTAAATAATATTGCTGTGGTCGAACTCAAGGAGCCTGCCGTCACGTAACGATCTGTAGGAGACGAAGCTTGCGGCATCTGAATATTTGATTGGACGCAGTTCAGACGGGTGGGGGACCAATGCCATGTATGCAATGGCAATAGCCCGGAATCGATTGTCTCGGTCAGGATCACCGTACGTTCCGACTTGATGCAAGTCGCGAGGTTTCAGGGTGAGTCCGGTCTCTTCTTTTACTTTGCGAATTGAAGTGAGTTCGAGCTTTTCATTGTCGTCCACTAGGCCGCCGGGTAGTGCCCATTTTCCCTTAGTGCCACCGGGTCGTTTCATGACGAGAACTTCAAGTCGATCTTCTGGTTCGAGTAGCCGATCGGGATTTATTGTGAATACAACGGTATCCACGTACACAAAAAAATCGAGTTGCTTGGTTCGTTGTTGTTTAGTCACGAGTTCATAGTACTCAATAAGGTACTTATGACTCATTCACATCGTTATCGGGTGCGACGAGCCTCGGTTAAGGCACCAAAGCGAGCGATGTCTGCTTCGAGGTCGAGGGCCTTTGTGGTGGGCGTATCGGAATCCGTGAGAAGTTCCGTTGGCATGACCCATGTCAACTCAAACTCAAGACCATCTGGGTCGCGTGCATAGAGAGCGCGTGTCGTTCCGTGGTCACTTGCTCCGGTCAGCAAACCCTCTCGAGAGAGGGCAGCGCCAAGGTTCACAAGATCAGAAAGTGTCTCTACTTCCCACGACAAGTGGTACATGCCAACAGTTGATATTCCGGCTGCGGAAGCCGCAGCATTGTCGCCAACGCTAAAGAGCCCGAGGTCATGGTCGTTTGTAGATTTTGGAGCACGCAGGAATGCGGCCCCGCTAAAACGCGGCATTTCACCTGTGTCGTCGAGACGGCGAAATCCGAGCACTCGACAGAAGAATTCAGCGGAGCGGTCAGCATCACGTACATACAGAACTGCATGATTGATACCCCTAATAGCCATATCGACACGGTATCGCTGACAGGGCTACCTCAATCACTGACGCATCGAAACTAGGGTGTGACTGTGGTCTTGACAGCATTGAAACAGCTCGACCAACGGCTTCACCAGAATCGCAATTCTGAACCATCGCAATTGCAGACGCGAATTGTTCTCTTTGTCGCCCTTGTCTGCGGAGTATTCATGGCCAGTGTTGCGCTGCGTCAATCGGGCCCAACAGTTCATCCCGATGAGTGGGGTTTCTTGTCGAATGGCCAGGTATTGATTGGGCACACGGAGGCACCGATTCCTACGGGCAGTTTCTATCCAGCCGGTTACGGGCTAATCACTGGTCTGGGAGCTTTACTGACTGGTTCTTTGCACGGCGCGTATCGGTTTGCTTTATTAGCGAATGTTGTGTTGGCAATTGCGACTGCATGGTTTGCCGGACGACTTGCCGTGCGAGGCTTTGGTGCTTCAAAACTCATGGGTCGAGTCGTTTCGGGTTTGGTTTTCATGTTGCCCGGAACCATTGTGACGGCGATGTTCGCATGGCCTGAGACTGCATCTCGTCTTGCGTTCTTGGTGTTTATTTCTCTCGTTGTCTCAGTGACGAAGAGTCGATCAATGATTCACGTTTTAGGCCTCGGTTTGTTCACGGGTCTCATGCCTGCATTGCACGGTCGTTTCACTCTTCTGATTCCCGTAATTGGCGCAATCTTTCTATGGTGGGGGATACAGCGTCTCATTTCCCGACCAGTTGCCGTACTAGCAATATTTGTCACCGCTATTGGGTATGAGTCTTCGCACTTCCTCAATCAATTCGTGAAGCGCTCGTTATACGGAGCGTCGTATGACCAAGAGAGTCGTCTACTTCGCCGTCTCTTTGATCCCACTGTCTGGCCAGCGTTACTGCGAACCATGGCGGGTCAGACCTGGTATCTCACAGCGACGTCGTGTGGGCTTGTTGGTGTAGGTATCGCTTTCGCTATTCATCGAATTCGAACTGAAGGTGGTGCTCGTACGGTGTCGAGTGATCCGCAACGCCTCGGGCTTCTCGTGTTGTTGGTGAGTTCACTTCTCGTGATATTTACTGGCGGATTGCAGTTGCTATACGGCGCTCGTGGAGATCATCTCATCTACGGACGATACGTAGAAATTTTGGTTCCTGCTCTGTTGGTTATTGCATGTGTGGGGATTGAGAAATCATTTGTACTTGCTCAACGGGCGTGGTTGTTGACCGGAGTATTTGTCGGTGCATTATCCCTTCTGTATGTGTTGATTGATGGTGGCGACGGAGTCAAGGGTGGTTACATCCGAAACGACATCGTGTTCCCCAACATCGTTGGTACTGATGTGTTGCGATATTTGGTGACACCTGGCATTGTGACATTTGGTGCTGTGTTCGTGATGGCCGCTCTGGTGTTATGGACTCTCACGCGTCGACATGGATCATGGTCCATAGTTGTTCTCGCCGTTGCCCTTGGCCTCGGATCCATGTATTCCGGTTCTCGCAGTATTCTCAGTCGTACTGATGACTTGGTCGCCACCTCGCAGACATTGGCGAAAGTTCAAGAATCTGGCACTCAATTGGTCGGCTTTGACATGGGTGTTCGCAATGACAGGTCGTATTACTACCTGCGTTACAAATTGCATCCCATCAAGCTTGTTCGTTTTGATATTTCGGGTCCAGATGCTGTGATCCCCGCTACCTATAACTGTGTCTATGGCATGCCCAATAGGCCGCCATCAGATGGGCAATGGACCATCGTCGCAGACGAAGTGGTGCTCCAACGGGTACTGTTTCAAAGGGTTGGAACGACCCATTGCTAATGAGAGAGATGCCCACACAATGACCTATAGCCCCGACCAATGCGACGTCAGCGTTGTTCTTCCTGTCTATAACGAAAAAGGCCACCTCCGTGCCGAGATTGACCGTGTGCGGGCAGCACTGACTGCATCCCGCTTTAGTTTCGAGATCATTGTTGTTGATGACGGCTCAAGCGATGGCTCTGAAAAAGAGCTCCCCACGATTCCTGACATCACATTGATTCGCCACCGCCAGAACCAGGGAAGCGGCTCAGCGCGTCGTACGGGTACAACTGCAGCACGCGGTCGGATTGTCGTATGGACCGATGTTGATATGACCTACCCGAATGACCTGATTCCAGAATTGGTGGAAGCGATGGATGGGTATGACCACATCGTTGGTTGGCGCCAGTCTGAAGAGGGAACCCTCAAGTTCTTACGTACCCCAGCAAAATGGATTATCCGTAAATTGGCCAGCTATTTGTCAGAGACGGATATCAAAGACTTGAATTCTGGGTTGCGTGCATTTCGTCGTGACGTTGCGATGCAATATGTGCATGAGTTGCCGAAGGGTTTTTCTTGTGTAACCACTTTGACGATGTCGTTCCTTGGTAATGGATACAAAATTGCTTTTTTCCCGATTCAATATTTCCCTCGCGCCGGAAGCTCAAAGTTTCATTGGTTGAAAGACACGCGGCGTTACATTCTGCAAGTTGTGCGTATGACGTTGTCGTACAACCCACTCAAAGTGTTCCTGCCAATCGGTCTTGGACTGTTATCACTCGGGTTCGTCAAGCTCGGATTCGATTGGGCCGGACGCGACTTCAAGCTTGCTGCAAATACATTGCTTGTGTTCTTCGCAGCTCTACAGGTAATTACTGTCGGATTGCTTGCTGACCTTGTTGTGCGTGCCACGAAGGCACCTACAGCTGTTCCTCCTGCGTAAGCGATAAACGTTGTGGCGTACCCGGTTCGGATAGCAATCATCGGCGCCGCGCTATCTGCCAATAAGGGCGCAGCAGCGATGGTTGAATCTGTGATGGCACGTTTGCCTAATGAATTGGGTGACTGTCATTTCGATATTCTCACTACGTATCCGGAAGCGGACTCGTCACGTGTACCCGCAGGTGCAGACGCGTCAGTTGTGGGTCTGCAGCCTTTGCGGCTGGCATTGATTGAGTTCCCCATTGCGTGCCTTGCATTGCTGGCGCGAAGTCTTCGGTTGCCGCTGTTCTGGGTTCGTTCACGCGGGTGTCGATCAATGCTGGATGCAGGGGTCGTGGTAGATGTTGCAGGTATCAGTTTTGCTGATGGTCGTGGATTCGCAATTGTTGTCTACAACTCATTGATGACGGGTGTTCCGTTGTTGTTGGGTGTTCCCACGGTGAAAGCTGCACAGGCTCTGGGACCGTTTCAATCGTTCCCCAATAAATGGTTAGCGCCATTGGTATTGCGCCGAGTCAGAACAGTGTGTGCCCGCGGTACTCGTACTCGTGAACATCTTGATTCTCTAGGTGGCGTCAATGCCATTGACGTTGCAGATTTGGCCTTTTCACTTGATGAAGCCGGGAGTTTTCCTGAAGCTGTCAACCTTGCGCTCGGAACAATCGATAAAGACTTCATTGTTGTAATGCCGAGTGCTGTGGTGCGTGGGATCTATGAGTCCACCGGGGGTAATTACGTTGCCGCCATGGCATCGTTGGTTGCTGATATCCGAGCCAAGACCGGCCGCAGTGTTGTTATCGCTCCTCATTCGTATCGTGCGGGGTTGCCCGAAGGCCGCATGAATGACGGACCTGTGTGTCGCGAGGTTTTTGCAGCATGTTCAGGTGACTCTCAAGTTCTCGGTCTTGACTTTGATCTCACTGCCGGTGAATTGCGACATCTTGTCGCACAGAGTTCTGTACTTGTCACTTCGCGATTCCACGCCATGATCTCTGGTCTTTCAACTGAAACTCCTACCGTGGTTATCGGATGGAGCCATAAGTACAAAGAGGTCCTTGATGACTTCGAGTTGTCGTCGTTAGGTCTTGATTCGTCAGCATTGGATCAGCCGAATGAAGTGGCAGACATCGTGGCGCGAGTATTGGCATCTAGAGGCGCAATGTCTCAACAGATTTCGGCGGCTCTTCCCGCAGTGAAGGAACGTTCGCTTCGTAACTTCTCAGCAATCGCAGAGGCGGCCCGCCGATGAATGTCACGACTGACCTATCCGGAGTCATTGCATCGGGAATGTGCATTGGCTGTGGTGCATGTGAAATGGCTGATTCGACCGTGAGGGTGTCGCTGCATCCAAAGAAGTTGATCTTTGAGCCTGAAACTCCTGGTTCGAAAGCCGCCGCCGATGTTTGCCCAGCAGTTGCAGTTGATTATGAGGGTTTGCAGAACTATCTATTCCCTGGTGCTGAGATTGGTGCATACGGAGTCGTTCGGTCCGTGCATTTGTCGCAGAGCACTAATAATGCTCGAAATGTTGCTGCAAGTTCCGGTGGTCTCATTAAGGAAGTATTGCGCAATCTCTTAACGGTTGGGGATATTGACGGCGTGATCGCACTTGACCACGTCGCTGGTATTGATTTTGCTGCGCGTCTCGTAACGACGCCTGAAGATGTTGATAC
>Ga0214919_10013105_pt1 | contig 10088 bp, 9 predicted proteins | sample LL1503_MetaG_FD_177994 | JGI IMG/M metagenome (GOLD analysis project Ga0214919, IMG submission 177994) | Freshwater microbial communities from Lake Lanier, Atlanta, Georgia, United States - LL-1503 | ecosystem: Environmental > Aquatic > Freshwater > Lake | place: USA: Georgia | collected 2015-03-15 | reverse complement strand
GGTGTCAGCGGCCGGAGGAGTCGTGGGCTTGGTTTGAAGTGCAGTGACAATCGCATCGACATCTGACGCATCGATGGTGCCGGCATCAACAAGAGTCTGCAACGTTTCGCGAAGCTTGGCTTCACGGGCAGCGGGGTCGATGTCGCCACCGCGTCCACCATGATGATCACCGTCACCATCCACATCGCCACCAGCTTCGGCGCCATTGATCGAGCTGGCTGGGACAGAAGTGTCAGTGCTGTTGTCGTCAGCCGAGATGGCCTGCGGAGTCACCGACTTGGCGCTGGCACCACCGGGCAGATTCATCAAGAGTCCACCGCCGGCTCCGAGCAATAAGCCAGCGGTGATTCCGATGACTGCGTACTTCTTGGTCTTGGGCTTTGAGTAATTCGTTTCCATGATTGTTCTGTTCCTTTGAGTTGAGTTTGGTTGAGTATTCGCTTTTTGTTTTCAACCGATCGTCGGGGGGTCTCCGATCGGTATGAGTACAGATTGCAACTCCTAGGTGAGAAGTAAACCCAACCAATGTGAGAACAAGGTGAGAGTTTTCGCTGGATAGTAAGAGCCCGAATCAGCCCGGACTCAGGCTTCCCAACCCGATTTATGGGCTATGGGCAGGGAAAACCCGATTTCTGATCCTCCACCGACGCGATGACGGGCAAAGACCGAACCGTCATGGGCACGAGCAAAATCGGCCACTATTGACAATCCGAGGCCCGAACCTGGCATCGAACGTGATGCAGCCGAACGATGGAAGCGTTCAAAAATGAGTTGCATTTCATCATCAGGGATTCCGATGCCACGATCGCTGACTGTTAACGCACCGATGTGAATTGTTACATCGATCTGTTGCGATGACGTATCAAACTTCAAAGCGTTATCAATGAGATTAGAAACAGCTCGATCAAACATGTGATGGTTCGCAATGACAATTGAATCATCAGCGTTCACAACAATGTCACGACCGCTGCGTCGCGATGCGCGTTCAACAATTGATTGCACAACACTTTTCATTTCAATGGGCTGAGGAAGTTCATCGGTGTGACGTTCTGCAGCAATTGCAACAACTTCTTCAACCAACGCCGCCATGTCACCAGCATCACGTTCAAGATCATGCATGATTTGTTCACGCATTGCGATATCCATGTTTGGGTGACGGCGCATCACATCAAGGTTGGTGCGCATACTCGTGAGAGGAGTGCGCAATTCATGTCCAGCATCTTGAACAAGGCGTTTTTGTTGTTCTTTTGACCGTGATAGCGCCTCAAGCATTTCTTTGAACGATCGAGAAAGTCGTGCTGTCTCATCTCGGCCAGATGAAGGCGTATCAACGTCAAACTGTCCGGTAGTTGCTACATGCTCTGCTGCACTTGACAGTTTGCGCAAGCGTGATGTCATGCTGGCGGCAACCACCCATCCAAGAAGTGCCGAGAGCAAAGCAACAATCGCACCAGTCAGAATTGTTCGTGATCGTAGGTCGGTCAATACATTGTCAACTTCTCGCAAGTCACGTCCAAGTTGCACCACTCCTACCGAGAAACCTTCAGCCCGAACTCGATAATGAATGCCGTCTGCCCCTGTCAATGTTGCAATTGTCGGTCTCTCAATTCCTTGATTATCAACTGTCAATTTCATTGATGGAAGAGAAATCCCAGTCGTTGCACCAAGCACATTTCCGTCGCGATCGGTCAGTTGCACGACATATTGTTCGATCCCTAGAGGGCGATCGGGAATCACAATCATTCCGCCATTATTTTGTCGACCGGGACGATTTGAATCTCGTCGGTTCAAAAGAACATTTGTTGCGGTTCCGAGTGAGTTATCAATCTCGGTCATCATGCGGTCTTCGGTTGATTGATACGAAATGATTCCAACCGTTGTCGTTGCGGCACCAACGATGACAACAAGCAACAACATCAATTTCCAACGCAAACTCATGACTGCGAAATCCTGGCGGTGTATCCGACGCCACGCACTGTATGAATCAGCCGTTTTTCGCCTTCAATATCAACCTTGCGACGTATGTACCCAATGTAGACCGCCAAGTTCTTTGACTCAGGCCCGAAGTCGTAGCCCCAAATGCGGTCATAGATCATCGAGTGATCTAAAACGATTCCGCTGTTGCGAACAAGCAGCTCCAGCAAATCAAACTCGGTCTTTGACATCTCAAGTTCAATATCTCCGCGGAAAACTCGTCGCGCTGCAACATCAATGCGCAAAGTATCAAGCGACAGTGTGTCATTTTCGATTGAATCGTCAAGCGGTCGATTGCGACGAAGTAAGGCGCGTAGCCGCGCAAGCAGTTCTTCAAGCGCAAACGGTTTGGGAAGATAATCATCAGCTCCAGCATCAAGTCCCATCACCCGATCGCTTGTTTCGGTGCGAGCAGTCAACATCAACACGGGAACACGATTCTTCTCGGCGCGCAAAACGCGACACACCGTGATGCCATCAATGACAGGCATCATCAAGTCAAGTACCACCACATCGGGGCGCTCGGCCTGGATCATTTCTAAAGCCTTGGCACCATCGCTCGCTGAGGTCACGGTGTAACCCTCAAGGCTGAGGGCACGTACGAGTGACTCCCGAATTGACTTGTCGTCATCGGCAACAAGGACTCGTTCAATCTGAGGCGCATTTGTCATGTGAGAAGTCTGCCTGTTTCTCGGTAAGAGAATGGTGAGAAACCATGTTCAGATCAAATGACTACTAGCGTGACAATGTGTTTTCTGACAAAACCCGAGTTGCCACTCACCTCTTGGTCATCACGATCGCTGCGACGATCGTCGGTGCGGCGTCGGGCGTGGGCTCATGGGCATTATTCGAAGCACTCGACCGAGCCACCGAACTTCGCCTCGATCACCGTTGGCTTGTGTGGCTTCTCCCTCTTGCGGCTTTCATTTTGGGTGCGACGTATCACTATGTCGGCGGCCCAGCCAACCGCGGAACCTCGCTGGTCGTCGAGCAATCACTCCCCCCAGTTGATCCATCCGCTCCCGATCACACCCCCAAGATTCCCTATCGCATGGCGCCCATGATTTTCGGTGCCACTTTCATTGCCCAGCTCACTGGTGCATCGGTTGGCCGTGAGGGTGCCGCATTGCAAATCAGCGGTTCAATCACCAGTCTGTTAGCCAAACCATTTCGACTGAAGCCATCTGACATGCGATTGATGTTGATCGCGGCAATGGCCGGTGCTTTCGGTGGTGCATTCGGCGTTCCACTCGCTGGTGCAATCTTTGGTCTTGAAGTTCAACAAACGGGCCGCTTGCGATATGAAGGTCTTGCCCCAGCAATTGCGGCATCGGTAACCGCCGACTTCATTGTGGAAGCACTTGGACGCCACACACCAATTACCGAGATAGCTGTCAATATCGACTGGTCGATTGCCTTGCGCTTAGTAGTAGTCGGCATCGCTGCCGGACTTGCCGCCCGCGTCTTTATCGAAGTTTTGCACGGTGTCAAAAAAGCAATGCGAGATCTCATCTCGTGGGTTCCGGGTCGCCCCATCATTGGTGCAATCGCAACTCTTGCATTGATGTTGATTTTCGGACGTGACTATTTGGGCTTGTCACTCCCTTTGATCAACGACGCTCTCGGCGGCTCGGTTGCCAGTTGGTGGGACCCCGTATTGAAGATTCTCTTCACGGCGATTGCTCTCGGTTGCACAATTCCTGGTGGCGAAGTGACACCGCTGTTCGTCATCGGCGCAACTCTTGGATCGGCATTGTCGGGGCCACTTCATCTCTCCCCCACGCTGGCAGCTGCTGCATGCCTTGCAGCTGTCTTTGGTGCAGCAGCAAATGCGCCAATTGCGTGTGCAGTGTTGGCGATTGAATTATTTGGTGCTGGCATGGCAGTACCTGCCGGAATTGTGTGCATTGTTGCGTACGCCATTTCGCCGAAGCACGGCATCTACGAAGGCCAACGCCACGGTGCTACGAAAGACCTCCGGGCCACCGCAGTACAACCACATCACTCATAAACGCTGGCGGGTGGTCGCGTAACCACTCCTCAATTTCAGCGTCGCGACTTGCGGGTAAACACAATCGTCGGCGAGCCGAGATAACTAGTGATGCTGGATCTTCAGCGTGTCGCGACATCGGTGGGCGCTCTACTTCAAACACCTCAGGCTCAAGCCCGAGCCCTTCAATCACCTTGACTGCATCATCAGATGTTGGACCATTGGGTCGATCGATGTTCCAAAAGTGTTTCCAGCCTTCATTCCATGCTGACTGCGGATGTTTCTTCGGCATCACCACCACAACACCGAGCCTGGCCATTGCAGTTAATGCGACAACAAATGGTTCTAGATCGGCGACATTGAAAAAGACGTGATGACACACCACAACATCGCATTGTGCAATGGGACATCCCGCAAGTTCAGCCTGAATGATGACATCGGGGAAACGTCCCTGAATTTCGCTGAACTCAACACCAGCTTCATCAGCGGCTTGACCAAAGCGCGCCAACATCGCGGGGTTTTCATCGACACCGACAATGCGTGTCGCACGCGGAGCTAACGGCAATGACGAACGTCCACCACCACAACCCACATCCATCACGCTTCCACCTTCTAACGGTAGAAGTTCGCGGGCTAATTCGAAGATGGGGCTCGTTGCGTCAAGAGTTTCGTCGACAGCAAAAGTTTTCGGATCATGCGACCACGGCATCACTTCAGCTTGCGCCAAGATCTCGTCAGGAATAGCCCACGCCAAAAGTTGTTCGGCCCAATATTGTCCTGGTTCGGTGAGCGTCACAGCGGTTTCACTCAGATGTTGTTTCGGTGATTCTTACTTCGCCAACACTTGCACCGGAAGTTCGCGAGGTCCGCGAATTTGTCCGACACTCCACACCACATCGTCTTCGGTGCCACCAAGAGTGAATGACGGGAAACGATCAATGAATTCTTCAATCGCAATTGTCAGCTCAAGACGAGCCAAGTTTGAACCGAGGCAACGGTGAATACCGAGACCGAAAGCTGAGTGACGGTTTTCGGCACGATCAATGAGTACTTTGTCGGCATCGGGGAAAACTTCGGGGTCAAGGTTTGCAGCCGGGAATGGCAACAACACCCAATCATCAACCTTCATTGGGCAACCGTGGAAGTCGTGATCTTTAGCAACAAGGCGAGCCATCGTGACTGGTGCGTACACCCGCAAGAACTCTTCAACCGCAGTTGGGATGAGCGACGGATCGGCAATCAAACGAGCTAAGTCATCAGGATTGTTGGCAAGATGCCACAAGCTTGAACCAATGGCGCTCCATGTGGTGTCGATGCCAGCGATCAACAACAAAATGATCGAGCCACCCACGTGTTCAACGGACAGTTTTTCGCCAAACAATTCAACGCCCATCAAATACGACGTGAGGTCATCACGAGGATTTTCCACGTGATCTTCAATTTGGGCGATGATGTACTGAATCAAACGCTCAATTTTGACGAACCGGACTTCTGGCGCGTCATCGATTCCTTCAAGCACATCATGAACAAACTCAAGGAACAAGTCTTCATCGCTCATGGGGAATCCGAGCATGCGTGAAATCACGTTGACCGGAATGCGCTTGGCGTAATCGGCGGCGGCGTCAATCGTTTTGCCTGCCGCAACATCAGCCATCATTGAATCAAGAAGGCCACGACACAACGTACGGACTTCGGGCTCCCACAGTTCAATCTTTTTCGGAGCGAACGGTGGCAACAAAAGTTTGCGGGCTTCAATATGAAACGGCGGGTCACTGGTGATCGGCGGTGCTCCACCGATAGGCGCCGGATCGGGTGGAACCATTTTTTCAACGATGACTGCGCGACTCGTAAAGTTTTCAGTGTCGTACGCAATTTCGCGAACATATTCATGCGTCGTTGGCAACCAGGTTCCGCCGTAACGATCGGAGTGCGCGACGGGACAGGTGCCACGAAGTTCAGCCCAGATTTCATGCGCGTTGCGGTTGTATTGCGGATCGGCGTGATCGAAATCGGTCGCCCAATCGGTGACTGGCGTGAAGTCATCGTTTGCTGATTCTGATGATGACGTTTCAGTAGTGCTCATGAGGGGGTCAAACAATCATTCAGAAATCGTGATTGCGAATTCGGGACAATTCGCTAAAGCCAGACGAGCTCGGTCTTCGAGTTCGGCCGGTACTGATCCGTCGCCGATAACAACGGCATTGCCGTAATCATCAACATCAAAAAGCTCGGGGGCTAATGCATAGCAACGGTTGTGACCTTGACATTTTTCGGCGTCGACATGAATGCGCATGGGCATCACGATACTCGCTGTCTCCATAGAGTTGAATTTGTACCGTGAGCCGAAAGTCATTTCCCCTGGTGATTTTGCTCCCACCATCAGAGGGCAAGGCTGAGGGCGGTTCGGCACCCAAGTGGAAAGCATCCTCGGGCGATTTCGGCAAAACCCTTGGCAAATACCGCTCGCAAATTGCGTCCGCCCTCGAAGAACTTGGTGGCGGTGACGCCAAATTGCTCGGGGTTGGGGGCAAACATTTGGCTCAGGCCCAAGAAACGAATACGTCAATCGTTGGCGCGCCAACAATGGCTGCTCATGAGCGCTACACCGGCGTGGTGTGGGACCACATGTCGCCATCAACGATGAGCGCCAAGGTTCATGCCCGAGCAGCCGAGTCGATCATCGTGTTATCGGGCTTGCTTGGTCTTGTTGGCTTTGACGATCAGATACCTGATTACAAATTGAAAATGGGTGCGTCGTTTATGCCAATCGGGAAGTTGTCAACGTGGTGGCGCGAACCGTTGTCAAAAGTCTTGAACGCGCGACTCGCAGGACATCACGTCATTGATCTGTTGCCTAACGAACATCGCGCCGCGTGGACACCGACACCTGATGCTTACGCAAGTTTGAGTTCGGTGACATTCGTTGAGAAGTCCGGAAAAGTTGCGGGTCACGATGCCAAGGCCGCAAAAGGTTTATTAGCGCGTCACTTACTTGAATCAACGGGCGCGCCAATCGACGCTCTCGAAACTTGGGAACACCCGCGCTTCACACTGACGTACTAGATACTTGTGATTCTGGTGTCGTTTTATTGCGCTATGCGCAATAAAACGACACCAGAATCACAAAATTACTTCAGCTTTTCGTTGAAGAACGAAATCACGCGTTGAACGCTTGGCTCGTCGCGTTGTTCGGTGAGCACCGAGTGATCCTTCTTGCTCTGCGACGGCAACTCGACGGCAATAAATGCATCACCAATCAACTTGCGCAACGACTCAAACCGGTCCCCCACCAACTTGTCGCCAGTGAAACGCAATCCAAGTACTTGGCAACCTTCTTCGGCACGACGTGCAACCGCGATTTGATCATCGGGCGAAAGGTTCAAATCTCCGGCACGACTCTTGCTCACGTTGAAAGGCATCGACGGCTGGCTTAACACTGGCGCAACGAGATGATCATCAACCATCATGCCCAATGCGAATCCACCGCTGAAGCACATGCCAAGCGCACCAATGCCCTTACTGCTGATTCCCTTTTCGACGAGTTCATTATTCAATTGACGACCAAGGGCCCGCAACCAAGCAATCACTGGTGAGGTTTGATTCAGCGCCATATTTGTGAACTCTTTCGAGATACACACTTTTGCCATCGACGAGGCCATGTAACTACCGCTCGGGGCCTTGCCTGGCGTGCCAACAAGAACAGGCATGATGACTGTGAAACCCGCATCAACAAGATCATTCGCAAACTTTGCAACTGCCGGCGTGATGCCCGGAATTTCGTGCACCACGATGATTCCGGGACCCGTTCCGCGACGATACGTGTCGTGCGTGATTGATGCAGCGGTGAAAGTTCCCTTTTCCCAGCCAACAAGAACATCGTTACTCATAACAGTCTCCGTATCGATTCAAGCGCGCGCGTCGTTAATCCATCAACACCAGCACGCATGGCATTCATGTCAATTCCTTCTTGCTGACCCATTGCGCCGTGCAAGTAACGCGCGTACACACCTTCACTAATCACTGCGAGGCGCCAACACGAAAAGGCCACGTAGTAATCAACACCACTCACATCACGACCCGTTGATTTCGCATAGCGATCAACGAGATCTTGATACTTCGCAAAACCACCAGCGGGCGTCGGGTCATTAGCGCGCAACGCCGATGATGGCCCATCGCTCCAATACACACCGATGTAACCAAGATCGGCCAACGGATCACCAAGCGTGCACAGTTCCCAATCAAGCACTGCAGCAATGCGACCATTTTGAACATTGGTCAACACATTCCCAAAACGAAAATCTCCGTGCGCAATGGCCACACCTTGTTGTTGCGGAACTTTGCTTGACAACAAACGAACTACTTCATCAATCTCTGGCAGTTCCCGTGTCTTCGAGTTCTCCCACTGAGTACTCCAACGTTTGATCTGTCGTTCAATGTAGCCCTCACGTTTGGCTAGATCGCCAAGGCCAACTGCATCCACGTCCACTGCGTGCAATTCAGCTAAGACATCAATCAAATTCATCGACGCATCAATACGCAATGACGGATCAAGTTTGGCGGCTTTTTCAGCGCTATCTAAAACTTCACCTTCAACGAATGCCATCACATAGAACGGCGCGCCATTCACACTTTCATCAGTGCATACACCCAATGTTTTAGGCACTGGCACGCCAGTTTTGCCAACAGCAGCAATGATGCGATGTTCGCGTGCCATGTCGTGAGCAGTCGCCAACACATGGCCAAGCGGTGGGCGGCGCACGACATAACCAACGTTGTTGGCATCGGTGACTTTGTAGGTGAGGTTTGAACGGCCACCCGCAATGAGTGAAAACGAAAACGGTGCTCGAGCATCAGCAATATTCGCAACGAGCCAAGCAGATACCTTGTCAACGTCAACGCCCTGAATACTTGTGGGGTTTGAATTGGCCTCGGCAGCCATACTTGCTCCGTTCACGTACTTGTGGACAGAACCGTAGTCCGAAAGAACAAGTCAGGGCTCACCCCGGGCGGCTCACTCCAACGACTTTGTTCCAGGTGACTGCGGCATAGCGCACAGTTCGGCCGACGCCAGGGGCATCAACCATCATTCCTCCACCGATATAGATACCGACGTGGGTGATGGGACTATAGAAGTACACCAAGTCACCTGGTTCGATGTATTCAGTCGGAATCTGAGGCCCTTGAGCAAACTGTGCACGCGATTGATGCGGTATCGAAACTCCGGCTTGTTGCCATGCGAAAGTGGTCAGACCTGAACAGTCGAAGCCCACTCCTTCTTTCGACATGAACTTCACATATGGCACGCCGACTTGACTTTTTGCGGCCGCTACTGCAATTGATGCACGCGAACTTGTCGAAGGAATTGACGAAGGATCAAAAACCTTCTTGGCTGCCTCACCTGGAGAATTAGGAATCCCACCTGCTCGCGATGCAACGAGAGCCGCTGCTTGTGCACGTGCGGCGGCGGCTGCTGCAGCGGCACGACGAGCTCTTTCAGCAGCCAGCGCACTTCCAAGTTCTTTTTCGGCTTTGGCCTTCAACTTGGTGTACTTAGAAATTTCTTTGTCGGTCTTGTCTTGTAGACCAACGATGTTGTTCGCTAAATCTTCGGCTTGCTTCTTCTGCTTGTTGAGTTGATCCGTGAGATGCGCCAGATCGGTGATTGCTGAATCAAGTTCGTCAGTCGTTGCGAATCCAACGTTGAGAGCGATTTCAGTCAGCGACTGCTTTTGCACCGATTCATTTGGGCCACCACCTGGAGCCAACAAGCCGGTGATACTTCCACCACGACCGCCACCGACAAAGGCCTCAACAGCTAGGTCGGACATCTGAGTTTGCAAGCCACCAAGTTCGGTTTGCTTGACCGCGATGTCGGCTTCGGTTTGAGCAATGCTCACTTCAAGCTGTGCTTTGTCGTCACTGGCAATCGCCAGCTCTTCAGACAAGCGATCGGCTTCGGCTTCGGCGGCTTCAAGCTGGTCGGCCATCTGTCGCACCCGGCGCTTGGCATCATCAACTGAGTCGGCAGCAGCCGGGCGTTCAACCGCCACAACTCCGACGGTTCCCAGCAACATGGCACTCACCAAAACCTGGGCAGCCATACGGCGCAATCGGGGGCTCGTGC
>Ga0214919_10013101_pt1 | contig 10089 bp, 10 predicted proteins | sample LL1503_MetaG_FD_177994 | JGI IMG/M metagenome (GOLD analysis project Ga0214919, IMG submission 177994) | Freshwater microbial communities from Lake Lanier, Atlanta, Georgia, United States - LL-1503 | ecosystem: Environmental > Aquatic > Freshwater > Lake | place: USA: Georgia | collected... | reverse complement strand
GTGACTGACCGCACGGAACTTGATGAGCAGATCGAAAATGTGTTCCTTGGGGTGAATGAAAACATTTATCGCTGTAAGAGTGGCGCTGAGTTGGTACAACAACTGAATGTAAATGAAAAACCGTTGATGTGCTCGTTGATTCACAAGTTTGGTAGTCGTGTTGATGGATCTTCTTCAAGTGATGCTGCGTCGTTTATTGAGCAACTGAAGAAGTCTCTTCCACCAGATTTCTCGGCTAAGGGAGACATCTTCATTTTCGTTGATGAATGTCACCGCACACAGGCTGGCGTCATGCACAAGGCAATGAAAGAAATTGTTCCGAGTGCCACGCTGATTGGTTTCACTGGTACTCCGTTGTTGCGCACAGATAAAGCAATGACAATCGCCCAGTTCGGTCCATACATCCACACATACAAGTTTGACGAGGCTGTGTTTGACGAAGTGATTGTGGACTTGCGCTATGAGGCTCGTGACATCGAACAAAGAATCACTGAACCAGACAGGATTGACCAGTGGTTCGCTGCAAAGACTGCAGCTCTCACTGATATCGCAAAGGCTGAGTTGAAGAAAAAGTGGGGCACGATGCAGCAGGTGCTGTCGTCGCGGTCACGGCTTGACCAGATTGTTTCGGACATTGTGTTTGACATGGAAACCCGCCCACGGTTGATGTCGGGACGCGGAAACGCGCTTCTGGTTGCTTCAAGCATTACCGAAGCTTGCATCTATTACGACTTGTTTCAGAAGACTCCTTTGAAGGGAAAGTGTGGCGTTGTTACGTCGTACAACCCGACGATTCGTGACCTTGTAGGCGAAGACGCCGGCGAGGGTCAAACATTGGCAATTGAGCAGTTCAACATCTACAAGAAGATGCTGGCTGACTATTTCAATGATCCATCTGAGACCGTGATTAACCGTGCAGAGGAGTATGAGAAGGCCGCTAAGAAGAAGTTTGTTAAAGAACCAGGCCAGATGAAGTTGCTCATTGTGGTGGATAAGTTGCTCACCGGTTTTGACGCACCATCTGCCACGTACCTCTATATCGATAAGCAGATGCGCGACCACGGACTCTTCCAGGCGATCTGTCGAGTGAATCGTCTTGACGGTGATGATAAGGAATACGGGTACGTCATTGACTACAAGGACTTGTTCAAGAGCCTTGAACAAGCGGTGAAGGACTACACCGAGGATGCTCTTGACGGGTTTGACCCCGAGGACCTGAAAGGTTTGTTGAAGGATCGTTTGAAGCAAGCCAAGGAACACTTAGATGAGGCGCTCGAACAGATTCGAGCTCTTATTGAGCCTGTCGCCCCACCGAAAGACGAGCCTGCGTACAGCCGTTACTTCTGCTCCAATCCCGCTGGCGAACAAAAGCAGTTGAAGGAAAATGAACAAAAGCGCTTGGCGTTGTATAAACAAGTCGCTCAGGTGCTGCGTGCGTTTGCTGGGGTGGCTGGCGATGAGATTGCTGCCGGATACACCGCAGCCGAGTTCGCTGCCATCACAAAGGAAGTAACTGAGTATTCAGCCATTCGCGATGTCATCAAATTAGTGAGTGGTGATTACATCGATTTGAAGATGTACGAGCCAGCGATGCGTTATCTGATTGACACGTATATCAAGGCTGATCAAAGCAAGAAAGTCTCGGCGTTTGATGACATGTCGTTTGTTCAGCTTCTTGTGAAAAAGGGCGAAGGGGCAGTTGATGACCTGCCGGACAATGTTAAGAAGAACAAGAAGATGGTCGCCGAGCTGATTCAGAACAATGTGCGCAAACTGATTATTGATGAACGGCCGATTAATCCGAAGTACTTCGATAAAATGTCCGAACTTCTTGACGCGTTGGTAGAGAAACTCCGTCAGGAAGCAATCGACTATCAGGAGTACCTGAAAGAAGTTGCCGAATTGGCTCGCAAAGTTGCTGATCCGAATCGGGGAGGGGATTATCCAGCGTCAATCAACTCCGCTGGCAAGCGTGCCTTGTACGACTTTCTGTTTGAAGATGAGGGCTTAGTCATCGAGGTTGATAAGGCAATTCGTGACTCTGCCCAGGATGGATGGCGTGGGAACCGAATGAAGATTCGCAAGGTGAATCGAGCGGTCAAGACGGTTTTGGAAAATCGCAATGTGGAAGTGGATGTTCATGAGCTCATTGAGTTGGTGAAAGTAAATGGCGAGTACTAACCGCTCCACTTTGACTGTGGGTGGCATCAAGGTTGAAGTAGTTCGTAAAGACATCAAGAACCTTCACCTTGGTGTTTATCCACCAAACGGCAGGGTGCGTATTGCTGTGCCGATGCATATTGATGACGAGGCGGCACGCCTGGCAGTTGTAAACAAGTTGAGTTGGCTAAAGAAGCAGATCGCCGCATTTGCTCGCCAGCCACGGCTGTCTGACCCTGACGCTGTTTCAGGTGAGAGTTGGTATGTATTCGGTCAGCGTTATCGGTTGCTTGTTGTGACAACAAAAGGCAAACCTGAAGTGCGTAAGCCGACAAAGTCTCGTTTGGAGCTGCATGTTCCATCACGATGCAAAAAAGAGATTCGACTGACTGTGCTTGATCGTTGGTACCGCAAGCAGTTACGGGAGGCCGCTGAACCATTGCTTGCAAAGTGGGAATCAAAGATCGGGGTGAAAGCCGAGTTTTGGGGTGTGAAGCGCATGAAAACCAAGTGGGGTTCGTGCAATCACGAGACGAGCCGAGTTTGGTTGAACTCAGAGCTCGCAAAGAAACCAATTGAGTGCTTGGAATACATCGTGGTGCATGAATTAATTCATCTCCGTGAGCCAAGCCATGACGACAACTTTCTGAAGTTGATGGATCAGCACTTACCCAACTGGCAAAGTCTGCGTGACATCTTGAACTCGACTCCGTTGGCACACGAAGACTGGCACTACTGATGCTCCCTATGGCCCTCTATATCGTTCCGACAGAGGATCTGGAGGAGGACGAAGAACTCGACTGTTTGCTTACCTCAGGTTGGGATACAGCCCCAGGAATTGGTGCAAAATTGTTAGTTGTTCCTGTTAAAGAAGGGCAACAGTTACGGCAGATTAAGTGGCTCTATACCGTGACAGCAGTGATTGAAACGGGAGAGAAAGAGTGGCCTTGGGAACTTGAAGTTGATATCAAGCACGTCGCTACACCTTGTCGTTGGTACGACATAGTTGAAGAAGTGTTGTATCAGGGGCTGGTTCCGATAGTTGGTTCGCATGGTGAGGGAGACCGAATCAGTCACCAACCGACAATTCAATTGATTTATGAAATGTTGGGGGAAGCGTAATGACAGCCCCACCACCTGATGCTCAGTGGTATTTACCCACTTTTGTCACCGTATGTGTTGATGGAATCTGGATGTCTGGTTTTGATTTTTGTGCGTCTCGCGGTGTTCAAATTCATGTGATTACAGCGTGGAACCCCGGCGATGAACGCCCGAGTAGTGAAGTCAATGACACTCAGAACAATCAACTGCTTGCCGATATTTCAGCAATGGGACTCGAAGTATTAGAGGCTCTTGGAAGTGACCCAAACTCGACGCACGCAGAGAAGAGTTGGGCAGTGATTGGGCTGACCGACAAAATCGCTATTGAACTCGGGAAAAAGTATGGCCAAGTTGCTGTCTTTCGTATTACTCATACTCAACAGTCGGTGCTTGGTTGCTTGAGTGAGTGGGAAGTAAGTCGTGGTGTCTGACGATTTGGGTCGAGCCGTAGTACTTGAAAAAGTAGACGAGCTTCGTAAAACTTCTGGAAAAGTCATGTCTCACCAAGTCAATTGGAACCCCATGAGTTGGGAGAGACAGGGGCTAGAGATGTTTAAACCTCAAATATCTAGGTTTGCTGCTGAATGCAGACAAGTAAAAAACCAGCATGTCATTTCTCGTCAAGATGTACTGATCCTGAGTGAGTCGGTCGAAGACGTTTTCATTGGTGCGATGATCTTTGGTTATGGACCAATCGGCTATGGAGCAAGCCGTATAGAGCGAGTGATTAGCGCGAATACAGGCTTGATTGAGAAACTCAAACGTCAATACAAATCCGCAGCGGATGGACCCAACGAATCATGGAAAAGCCACACACAAAGTGACCGAGTGAAAAATCTTGGCCCTGCGTTCGCGACAAAGTTTGCTTATTTTGCCGCACGAAAACAGCAGAGCAATCGGACCATTCCGCTCATCGCTGACATAAATACGTCATGGGCAATGTGGTGGCTGGCAGGCATACCTCGGAGTGTCAAGCTACCGGGCAGTTATTTGGCGTATGTGGATTTGGCTCATAAATGGGCTGCAGAGATTGACGATGACTTCGGCGTAGATGAAATAGAACGAGCCGTATTCATTTTGGGTCAAAGCCCTGAGTACCCTCACAAAATCGTGAGATGATGAAATGAAAATCGATCCGCAAAAGTGAGAGAGATGTTCGTGCCGCTATTTCTTCTTGCGCGCTGCTTGGCGTCGTTGCGACCGATTTGGTCCCGTGCTGACTTGAGTTTGCGGATATGCCGACAGAAGAAGTCCTCCGCTTTTGGCGTCTTCGATCATTTTCAAGCTCGTTAGCCAAACAAGACGAGCCAGTCCTGGGTTATCTGGGCACAAGGCTGTGAGAACCTCCTGCAGCATGTCGTGATACGTCTGCTCGTCATCATCCCGAAGCTGCGTATCTAAAGCGCCAACATCGGCCAAAATATTGTTCATCTCATCAAAATCATTGTCAATAGATGCCTGTACGAGGGTAAGCACATCAATCAAAAGTTTGTGCATTGAGAATGCAATGTTGGCACCCATCTGCCTCCCCTCGCTGACTGCTTCACTCAACATCGTGAGAAGTTCATCTGCGTGGAGTTCGAGAATGGTCTTCACCATGATCATGCTGGTGATCTCTTCTGGTCCACTCGGTTTGATGTTTACTGGTTGATTTTCCATTGGTTTCTTTCTGTTGTTGGTGGTTCTTTGTTGGGACGTTTGACGAGAAGGGGATTAGGCAATCCAGCCGTCATTAGGACTTGAAATGTCGTGGATGTAGGTGCGCATCGTGGTTTCGAGTTGTTTGTGGCCCATGGATTTCTGCACAGCGGGGTATGACAGCCCTTTTCCTCCTGCAACAACTGGTGCTGTTGAATAGGAGCCGTAGTGGTGGCGAAGGTAATGAGGAGTCCATGACCAACTGATGCGTGTTGAAGCTTCGGACATGAGTCGGCCCCAGGCGTCTGCCCACCAGGCTGAGTCATTCAGTGGCGGTACGAGGGCACCGTTTGGTCCGGCTTCTTTGATTAGAAACTTGAGATCGGCTTCAACTGATTTCCAGATTCGAACGTTTCGTGTCACGCCATATTTGGTTGGTGCTGTGGGCATTGCTTCGCCAACGACCCATGGCAGGTAACGGTCGAGTTGCCGGTCAATGAGGATGAATCCTTTCTTGAGATTCACGCGGTCAGATGTAAGGGCGAGAAGTTCACACATACGAAGCCCGGTGCCAGCCGCTACACGGATGGCTGCCGCATAAATGTCGCCAATCTTTTTGCTTGATGCGCGACCTCCTGCAATGTCGCCTACCGCATTAGCGAGGTCGGTCACATCTAGCCAGGTGGGAACGTCTGCGAGGGTGAGTGAATCCTCGTTGTCGTCGTTCTGGTTTTTCTTTTCTTGGGTGCGTTGAAGTCCTTCGCGGATCAGAATTTGCACATCGCTTGGTATGCCAAAGCAATCTGCAGCGACCCATTTGCGGGTGCGTGCCCATTTGGCGACAACTGTCGCGGTTTGAACAACGCTTTTGTAGTTGTCTTCTTTGCATCCAGAGCTGACTACGTGGTCGATGATCTGGGACAGCGTTGTTGTATCTGTGCTGACCAGTTTGACGTGGCCGATTGCTGGAAGAAGATGGGCATTAATGCCTGATAGACGACGACGGTACGTGCCTTCTTTTAGAACTCCGGCATTGTTTGCTTCCCACGCTGCAAAGAGGTCAGCCCAGGTGCTGTCTTTGTCAATGGCGAGTGAGCTTGCAGTTTCGACTTCACGAACAATGACCGTTGCTTTGCGAAGAGCTTCGGCATAGTTGCGACCGCGAGAAAACTTTCGCTTGCCCTCACCTTTGATTGCAGATGGATAGTAGGAAATGCGCCCACTCTTGGTGACAGAAATCCAGTTAGGGAGAACCACCTGATTGCTCATTTCGCAACCACCTTTCGTGAGGTGTTTGTTTGTGTTGCTTTCTGAGTCCGTTGCGAATACTGACGAGCGTTAGAACGCGCAATACGAGTGACCGGCTGAGACTTCGGCGATGCCACGAGAATCTCTGCGCTCGACGCTGGCTTTGAAGGCGACTTTGCGAACGCAGTCACTTCATCAGCCCACCAACGGTGCTTGTCACCACGAAGTGGCTGTGGGAACTCTGCTTGCTTCACGAGCCGTTCAGCCCATTTCGTGCTGCGGCCATAAAGTGCCGCTATGTCATTGATTGACCAGACTCGGGGGAGTTGGTCCGTAGCTTGATGTGCCGAGACAGTGAATGGCGTCTCGATACTTGGTGCATGTGTTGCTTTCATATGACTTACGGTGACGCCATGTTGATTTCCCGACACGCGATCCGTACCTGTAAAACCCCTGCTAGATAAGGGTTTCAGGGAAGGCCCCAATTTGGGGTGGATATTTGAGACCGAAAACGGCACAAAACGATGTACCCGAAAGTCCTTCAGCCTGAATGCCGTGAGAGACCTCTATGGCACAATGAAGTTCGTATGAAGGACAAGATTCATGAGTTACTTCGCCAGGTAGAGGCGGGCAACATTGGTACCTCAACGCCATGGCAGGGTGCCGACGTAGTGATTTTAAAGAAAGCGCCTGCTCCCTCGGAAGGGAATTTCTATCCCGACCCGCGCTTCGTAGAGACGAACTACGTCAAAGAACTCAGTTGGTTATTTGAACAGTTACGTGACATCTTCTGGAATAACGAGGGTTACGGGGCGTGGAAAGAAGAATTCTTTGGCCGTCTCGGAAATGTTGCAACGAAATTTCAATCAGTATGTCCGGAGGGGTCAGTAAAAGGACTTTTGACGGCTGTCATTGAAGAAGCCTCAACCATGGCAGATGAGATTACTCTTGAAGGCGGACTGCAATACCTTGCGATCACTTCCGGTAATCGGATTCTGGATGATTTCGTTTTGCTCTCTGACAACAACAAGTATCTGTCTGAAGAAGAGACCAAAAAGCTTGTAGATCTCTTCATAGGCGACTGGGCGATCGAGCTAGATGCTGCTTCTCCGAACTTGGGAGACGAGCCAGTATGAGAGCTCTCAGATTAGAAAACGATATTCAGCCTTACGTTTCCAGCCTTCCTCCCAAGCACGCCAAACAAGTTTTTACGAAAATAATGCAGTTGATGGATGACGTTCGACCTAATGATTCTGAACTCCTCAATGGTTATAAGAACTGTTTCCGAGTGACGTCGGGAGAGTATCGAGTTATTTACATGTTCTCTCCAGACGACGTCAGAGTCTTGGTAGTTGGTCCAAGAAACGATGATTCGGTTTATAAGACTTTTGAGCGTAAATACAAAAACCTCAATTTCGCAGCCTGATTTCAGTTGTTGCTGGTTGATACCAAACGAATGAAAATGAGAGAAAATGACTAAGTCGGTTGATGCAAAAGATAAGACGCTTCGAGAGATTTTGAGCAATGTTCAATACTCGATTGACTTCTATCAAAGAGATTACAAGTGGCAAACCAAACAGTGTGAGGAATTGGTCAGTGACCTAACTGGCAGATTTCTTGATTCGTTTCGAGCTTCGCACGTGCGTTCCGATGTCGCGAGTTATCCAGCTTATTTCTTGGGCTCAATTGTTCTCAGCAAAAAGTCGGATGGCGTATACGTTGTCGATGGGCAACAGCGACTGACCACTCTCACGCTCCTGCTTATGTATCTGAGAAATGAACAAATCTCGGTAAGCGCATCCGAGGATCCGAATATTCAACCGTTGATTCAGTCGACGCAGTTCGGGAAGCAGAACTTCAACATGAATGTTGAAGAAAGAAAGCAAATTATTGAGATGCTTTATTCTGGACAAATCCCGACTGAGGAACCAGACGATCTTTCATCGTTGAACATTCTGAACCGGTATCAAGATATTGAAGACCTCTTTCCCGAACAGTGCAAAGGCGACGTCCTTCCATTCTTTATGGACTGGCTAATTGAGAGAGTTCAACTAGTTGAAATATCCGCATATTCAGATGAAGATGCGTACACCGTTTTTGAGACCATGAATGATCGAGGTCTGTCGCTGAGTCCAGCTGACATGTTGAAGGGATATCTTCTTTCCAATATTCGCGACCCAAATGAACGGAGAAATGCAGAACGGTCATGGGCTGACTCAATTCCGCAACTTCAAACACTTTCATTGAAGGATGCCACGAACGACTTCTTCAGAACCTGGTTTAGAGGTAGGTATGCGAGCACCTACGGCGGAACTACTGAAGACTACGAACGACTTGGGCCTGAGTTCCATCGTTGGCTACGAGAAAAGTCAGACTCGATTGGTCTCAAGCACTCAGACGACTTCTATGAATTTGTGGCCAAAGATATTCCTGTCTACGCAAAGCAGTACAAGCTGCTCCGCACTCGCCAGATTGAATTTGAATCGAACTATGCGTGTCAATTTTTCGTGGGTGAGTCCAAAATCGATGAAGGGTTGCTTCTTCTTTCGGTTGTGTCCGTTGATGATTCAGCGAGCGTCACAGAAGCGAAGATGCGTGTTGTTGCTCGCTTCCTAGACATTTTCATCTATCGGCGTCTTTGGGCGAATAAGAACCTCACCAAACCGGCCCTTAAATCAACCTTCATTGCGTGGGCACGTGAATTGAGAACTCTTGATTTAGAAGAACTCACTGCGCGCCTGTATGCAGAATTGACAAAACAGGGCCACGATAATTTCGGAACAGCGCCTCCACTTCTAACGGGTTCGTCACGCCGCAAGATTCATCGGCTTCTAGCTCGGCTCACAAGTTATGTTGAAGTAGGCGCTGGCTCGGGCAAAGATCCGTATCCAGAATTAGTAGTTGTTTCTGGACGATCCCGCTTTGACATTGAGCACATTTGGCCGAACAAGTTCAAGGAATACGCTCATCTTTTCAAGGATGAGGCAGAGTTTGAAGACTATAGAAACCGAATTGGTTCTTTACTTCTGATACCCCATACTTTCAATACCAGCTATAACGACATGAAAACTGACGACAAACTCAGGCTTTATGGCCGGTCAGATCATCACCTGCTAGTTGCTTCATTGGCGACCTCAACATATGAAAAGAACCCTGCGTTTAAACGGTGGCGTGATGAGACTGGCTTTAAGTTTGAGGCGTACGACGAGAGCTCCGTTGGATTTACCCGTCAATCCTCTGAGTCTCGTTTGGAGCTTTACAGAGAGTTAGCTCGAGCAGTTTGGTCACCGGAACAATTGATCATTGACTCTGGGCTTGATCCTCAATTAGTTAGAGAACTAGCGGATCACGCGCGTGCAAATCTGACATCAGAAACAGACGCGGACCGCGTAGCTCGAACGAAGATGGATGTGCAAATGATTGACTTGATCCAATCTGGATTAGTCAAGTCGGGTGACATTTTGATTGGGCGCAGGCCAGGAGCATCTAGCAATGCCACCGCGATACTTCTGGAGAACGGGTCAATTGAGTTAGAAAACGGCGAGAGATTTAATGCACCTAGTGGTGCAGCTATGTCGTTGGGCCTGAACGTAGTCATTAATGGTTGGGATTTTTGGATCCATGAGAAGTCTGGAAAACTTCTGAAGCGCCTTCGCGAAGAGTACTTACAACGAATTGGTCGATTTGATGAGAGCTCGACTCAAGAAGTCCTATTCGACGAATAACTTGTTCGGTGTTTCGGGTAACCGTTCAGAATTATTCGGAACGAGTCTGTGTCACTTTGACACAGCAAAATTGCTCTAAGCCTTGATTCACGCGCCGCTCAGCATTATTACCTAAGATTCACACCATCTTCGAGGGCACTTCAGAGATTCAGCAGCTGGTGATTGCCCGTGCAATCTCCGGCCTGCGCATCGAATAGGCGAGGTCTACCGGAGGAGT
>Ga0214919_10013098_pt1 | contig 10090 bp, 4 predicted proteins | sample LL1503_MetaG_FD_177994 | JGI IMG/M metagenome (GOLD analysis project Ga0214919, IMG submission 177994) | Freshwater microbial communities from Lake Lanier, Atlanta, Georgia, United States - LL-1503 | ecosystem: Environmental > Aquatic > Freshwater > Lake | place: USA: Georgia | collected 2015-03-15 | reverse complement strand
AAGTTAAAGAGAATAGAAACCAAAACATTGACTTCAGTAAGAGCTACACTAACATAACAGGACAATAATGGCTAGAAGATACATTCCAACAGGTCCATCAGGCGCGGCAACTCCATTTGATAATATTGTGGGTCTGCAAACTGTGCAGGGTGGTGGATTAACTCAAGGTAATTTTGAGTTCAATGTTGGTATATCAGAAAAGGTCAATCGTGATTTTAATATTGGAAGTTTTCAGGGTCCAATATCGTTACAAGATTTGAATCTTGATTCGGTAAATCAATCAAGATTAATACAGGCGAGTGAATATAGAGTTTATCCAAATTTTGATTTATCGCAGGTTACCAATTTTACAATATTTGGTTCATTACAAAAAAGATTTGAAGTTTCGGTACAAAGAATTATCAATTTTTTTCCTGCAGGTATTGATGTTGATTATTACTATTACAATTTCACGACTGGAAATACAGCATACGACATTTCATACAATTCAATTTCTGATGAAACAATTTTAACAATTGATGTTGCAAGAATTAAAAATCCATTTAGTATTGATTACTCGGTTAATTCTAAAATCAATCTTCAAAATAGAGAACAAGAATTTTCACCAATTCGTGATTTAACTAACAGATATAGGGATTATTCATTAGTAATTGGTGAAATACCATTTTCAATTATAGATTTTACACCATCAACTAGTTTAACAAGTGGAACAATAAAACTTATTGTTACGGGAAAACCATTTATTGGTACAACTACAATATTACCTATTGTAGTTAGACCAAATGATTATTATGTTGAAAAGATTTTTTCTGAAGATTTTGACGAGGTAGAAAAGTTTTTATTAAATAGATTGGCCCAACCGCCTTATACAGCAGTATTTAACGTCCCTGTTCAAACTGATGGTGGACCTGTTGTTTTACAAAACTCAACAGTTACGTGGCCAAAAGATGGTTTATGGAATTTAGATATTAGAACTCCATTATTCACAAATTATTTAGAAGAACTTAATATAATTGGAAGTGATTTTGATGCCTATAAGACAAACTTAATCGCGAGATTCATGGTTACTGAATCTTTCTTAGAGTTTGATACTCCCGACCACAAGGTTTCAAAAGTATTACAGATATATGGTAGAAGTTTTGACCAAATTAAAATTTTTATAGACGCTTTGGCGTATATGAATTCGGTAAACTATACGCCAGGAAATGACATTCCTTCAATGTTGTTGAAAAATTTGGCTCAAACTTTAGGTTGGTCAACAAACATATCGCCAATAACAAATGAAGATTTTTTAAACTCGGTTTATTCATCTACAGGTGTTACACAATACGCAGGTTTTTCAAGAGAATTTACACCATCAGAATTAAACTATCAATTTTATAGAAATCTAATATTAAATTCTGCATATCTATTTAAATCAAAAGGAACAAGACGTTCAATTGAATTTACTTTGAGGTTGGTTGGAGCACCTGATTCATTGGTAGAATTTAACGAACACGTTTATTTAGCCGACCAAAGAATTGATATGACTCAATTCTATGAACAGTATGCTCAAATTACAGGTGGAACATATACTGATGTTGTAACAGTTTTAAATTCAGGTGACACATACACCATATATGGTGTTCAATATACAGGATTTACACAGACATCAACAACATATCTTGTTTCTCAAACACGTGAAGATTATCCTGTTGACGAATTTGGATATCCACAGGCACCAGTTGAAACTGAAGATTACTTTTTTGAAAAAGGTGCGGGATGGTTTGAATCAACACCACAACATAGAAGCCCGGCGGATGTTAATGCCACCGCATCCGTATTCACAGGTAATAGTCCAAATGTTCAAACAACATTACAACCATTTACATACGGACAACTCTATTTTAATAGATTCAGATATTTTCCATACATGAGTTTGGGATTTAATCTAAAATTAACACCTGATAACAAAAAAAGTTGGCAACCACCTGAGTACAGAATTAGTACTCAATCGGGTTATAATGCTTATTATTACACACCATCAGACAAATTAGTTTTAAATGCTAAAAATGTTGATTTATACTTAAACCCTTCCCAAGGAATATTATATAATGTTTGGGAAATGTCTAAAAATTATAACTATCCTATACCGAATACTGGTACACTACCACCATATCCAAGTTATGGAAGTTATGATTGGACTTATATAAATCCTAAAGCAAATAAAAAGACTTTCTTTGAGTTTGCTCAAACATTTGTACAACAAACTATAAATGTAAGAGACCGTTGGTATTCTACAGATGGTAAAACAAGTGGATATCCAACTTTGTTAACCATTTTTTATAACTACCTATTATCTGAACAAAATGTTGGTGTTCCAAACGATAATTTTACTTATCAAAAACTTATTGAATATGTTGATGGTTTAGGACCATATTGGATTAGATTAACACAACAAATGATACCCGCATCAACAATTTGGAATACGGGTACCAAATTAGAAAATTCGGCATTACAAAGACAAAAATATGTTTACAGAAGACAATCTGGTTGTCAACTAATTCCTGTTCAAAATGACCCTTGTTTGGCTAAAGGTCAGTTATTTGCCTATGATTGTACAAATGAAAGTGCAACATGTTCAATATATCCTTGGATTGGAACTTTAGGTAATAACACGGTTAGTTCATTCTCAGAAATTTTATATAGTGTTCTTTATTCATATTTAGATGGACAAGGAATACAATTATCAGATTGTCAAACAAATACTTTATACACTCAATGGTATGTGGATGTAAGAATTGATGGGGTTCAACTTATTGAAAGTAAATTTTTTGATGGATATGGGACAAATGGTGTTCCTACAAATAATCAATGGAAGGCGGCATTATTGTATAACTTATCACAATTAGTTAATTATGGATATTATTTCTTTGTGAATGGAAATAATATAACTGTTTATAATTTAACCTGTCAAACTGAGACTCCGGTATCAACATTACAAATAAACGTTGGTGTTAATATAGACATTACTTGTTAATTAACAAATATTTAGAATAAATGGCAATAAAAAATAAAGTATTCGTAAATTGTTGTACAGGTGCTGGTTCTGGTGCTATATATAAGACATTTACTGTTGAAACAACAGCATTTACAACTTCATTAAGTTCTGTAGTATATAGTGGGGACGGTGCCTGTTATGCTTATACTGGTGTTGATTCTATTCAAACACCGGTACAAACATTTTTAACTGCGGATTATTATAGTGTTGGTGGTGGTTGTCCTCCTTGTAGGTCGGCAAATCCAAACACTTGTTATTATAGTTTTTCATCTTGTTGTACCAACACAACATTTAGTTTTAGAAGAGGTGATATTGAATTAGGAAGTACCTATCAAGAGGGTGATGTATTTTATTGGGTAGTTCAAGATGGTCCGACTGTCTTGTTTGAAGGTTGCGCTAGTGTTGTTTCATCAATAACAGGTTCAACCATTTATAATGTCACTGGTGGTAGTGTTTCAGCTACTTATAGTTTGGGATACACAGATTGTACTGATTGTATAACATCACACCCATGTCTTCCACCAACACCAACGCCAACTCCAACACCTTTTGGTAATGGTAATACTTTTGGATATGAATTATTGGTTACAGGAACTTGTATAAATGGGTTTGGTTCGGTACAAATCAATGCTTCAGGTGGAACATCTCCATACACGTTTGATTGGTATGACCCAAGTTTAGGGTTAGGTGATTACAAAACAGGATTATCTGCAGGTACTTACAAAGTTAGAGCAAATGATTCAACATTACCAATTAATAATCAATTTTATATTAATGTTATTGTTCCGTCAGGTTTAACCGTTGATATAACATCAATTGTTAATACAACGTGTGGTAATAATAATGGTTCTTTAACCGTTTCAGCAACATCTGATAGTAGTAATATTACATATTATCTTTATGGTTATAGTGGTTTTGTTGCTTCACAAATAACTAACAATAATTTAGCAATATTTAATAATCTTTCAGCCGGAACTTATTCAGTAACAGCAATCAGTAATGGATGTACCGCAACAACAGACACTTGTATTGTATATTCATCAAATCCTTTAAACTTTGGATTTTATATTGTTAATGATACTGAATGTGCTAGTCCAACAGGTAAAGTTTATGTGACTGGTGTAACAGGCAACTCACCATTCACTTATTTATGGGATGATTCTACAACAGGTACGTCAATAACAGGATTAACTACAGGAACTTATGGATGTACTGTCACTTCAGGTGATGGATGTGTTTTAAGCAAAACGGCATTTGTGGATTATGTACCATCTATAGGATTAGGTTCATGGACTGCGGTAACACCGACTTGTTTTGAAGCCAACGGGTCCTTAACTTTAACAATTACAGGCGGAACAGGTCCATATTTTTATTCAGGTTCAAATGGTGATGTACAAGTCACATATGCTCAGAGTTATACATTCAGTGGATTACCAGCGGGTGCGTATTCTGTTGAAGTTACAGACGCAGCTTTGTGTAAAGCATTTTTTGCCACCTCTATAAACACACCAAACACATTCCAATTAATATCAATAGAGACGGTAAACTCAACATGTAGTAGTATTAACGGTGAAATCTTAATTAGTGTCTTAGATGGTTCACCACCATATACTTATACACTAATAAAACCAAATTCTAATACTTTAAGTGTTACCACAAATTCTACAACACAAACTTTTACAGATTTAGAGAGTGGTGACTACACTTTATTTATTAGTGATGGGGGTAATTGTGTTTACTCTACAGTTTTAACAATAATTGCTGAAAATAAATTTACCGTAACACCAACATATACGGGTTCAACATGTAATAATGCTGATGGTCAATTACAATTAACATTAACAACAGGTGGAACAGCTCCATATGTTTATACATTAGATAATGGTGATTCAATTACATCGTCATTTACATCCATGACCTTTAATTCGTTGGTTAGTGGAACTTACAACTACTCAGTTACTGATTATTTGGGATGTCAACAAATTGGTACCATAGCATTACCAATTTCATCAAATGTTAATTTTAGTTTATACCCAACTTCTTGTGGAACTGGTTCGGGTGGAACAATCACAGCCTTGATTACGTCAGGTGAACCACCATTTACCTTTAATTGGTCAAGTAATGTCAGTGGAAATCCACAAAACATATTTGTTTCAGGATTAACAGGTGGTACATATAGTTTAACAATTACAGATTCAAATGATTGTGTTCAAAAAAGAAACGTTCTTGTTAGTTGTTTTCCAATAAAAACAACGTATCAAGTTTTTACAATGTGTGAAACTGAGTTTACTTATACATCAGGAACAAAACGAGGAATGCTTCAAATGTTAAATGAAGGTTATAATGATTTAACCGCAGGACACACAAATTGTATTTTAATTAGTTCAATATTTATTGTTAGTGTTGATGTAAGTGGTGTCACATATTCCCAATCATTTTATAATGGTACAAGTTTATTGGATGTACCTACCGACCAAGAATGGTACGATGCTGTTTACGCATTATTAATCACAATACCTGAAGTTTCAGATGTTACCATAGATACTAATTCGGGTCAAATTACAGTTGAAACAATAAACGGTTTGGATAATCAATCAATACAAATTGATTTGATAATACAATATTATATTTTCTGCGAAAGTTAAAATGGCAAGAATAGAGATTATATCAATAACCGGAACATCACCATATTATGTTTATGTTTCTGATGTTTACGGAAACAATAAGAGTTATGTTGGAACAATTGGGGGCGCTGTCCCACCTGTTGAATATTTTTACTTACCAACAATTTTTAATAATGCTCCGGCAATAATGTTAACCATTATTGATTCAAATGGTTGTGAAAAATTTGAAATTATTGAGTGTAGATATGGTTGCGGATTTGCAATACAAATTGTTGCTGCGGATTGTATTTTCACAATTGCAATTGACAATCCCGCTTGTACATTTGACACAATTTTGTATTAACATTTAAAAATGTCAAATTAATATTCCATAAACTACAATATCATTGTATTTATTAAGAAATTAATTATAAGAATGGGGCAAATTTTTGATATTATCGTAGTTAATGAGGCAAGCGGATGTTTAAATGCGGTAACAAGTCAATATAACATTACTGGATGTAATCAAAACATAGTTGTAAAATTTAATGGGACAAATAATGCCGTTGGACCATTTGATATATATGTTGGTTCTACAGGAAGTACAGCTGTTTACAGTGGTGTTACAAGAACAGAAATGATTTATGGTGTTGTACTGACACTTTCAGACCCTGCGGCTGGTTGTGGAACACCAACTCCGACACCAACACCGACTAAAACTCAAACACCAACAGTTACACCTACAAATACCGAAACGCCTACAGTTACGCCTACAAATACTCAAACGCCTACAGTAACACCAACTAATACTCAAACACCAACATTAACACCAACACCAAGTGTAACAATTGGATTGACACCAACATCAAGTGAGTCGGCAACACCTACTCCAACACCAACAGTAACACCAACTAATACACTTACACCGACATCTACAGTAACACCTACGGTAACACCGACAATTACACCGACAATTACACCGACAAATACACCGACAAATACTGAAACGTCTACACCTACGCCTACATTAACACCTACTAATACTCAGACACCAACTAATACACCAACACCTACTAATACTGTAACTCCAAGTGTAACTGCTAGTGAGACACCGACACAAACACCTACATTAACACCTACAAATACTGAGACACCAACTAATACACCAACACCTACTAATACCATAACTCCAAGTGTAACTGTAACTAACACGGCAACACCAACACCTACAAATACCGAAACACCAACACAAACACCTACAGTTACACCTACAAATACTAAAACACAAACACCTACAGTTACACCTACAAATACAATAACTCCAAGTGTAACGGCAACTAATACGGTAACACCAACTGTAACTCCAACTGTAACTGTAACTAATACGGCAACAGTCACACCATCAAAAACTGCCACACAAACACCAAGTGTAACACCAACTAACACGGCAACAGTTACACCATCACATACTACAACTCAAACTCCAAGTGTGACGGCAACTAACACACCAACGTTGACTCAGACACCGACTGAAACTGTAACAAATACGCCAACTCCAACCGAAACGGCAACAAATACGCCAACACCGACAGAGACAGTAACTCCGACACCAACTACAACCTCATTTAGAAATATGTTAGTTTCTAACGTTAATAGTTCGGGTATGGAGATTGACATAATTTATGCTACAGGATTCTCACTTTTATTTGGATATATACCACCAGTAACATCAGGTCAAACTAAAGTTGCTTTCCACTCAACAATCGCTAGTGGTGATACATTAAGTGTAACAACATCTGGCGTTGGTAGGGGTGAGTTACAACTTCTTGTGAATACATTCTTAGTTGACAGTATTGTATTGGATGCGGGTGGTCTTTGGAACGCTGTATTTACAACAGGTTTAACTGAGAATGATATTCTTGAAGTTAGATTGGTTATCGCACCAACACCAACGCCAACACTTACACCAACAAATACACAAACGCCAACGGTAACAGCAACGGTGACACAAACACCAACAGTTACACCAACAAATACTCCAACATACACTCAAACACCTACAAATACACCTACAGTTACTGCAACTATAACGTCAACAGTTACTAACACTCCTTCACAAACTCCGACAGACCCAGGATTAAGGGCGATATTGTTTATGGAATCTCAAGATGATGTTCAATTTGGTGGAAATCCAAATACTGATTTAGGTGATTATATGGTGTTAAATGCTGTAAATAATTGGTATGGATTCTGGACAAGTGGTGTTGTTGGGATAAATGCTGCTGATTTGGCTATATATATGAATTGGCCAGGTTTCCTAACAGGAACTACAAATGTACCAGCAGCAATACAAATAACAATACCGCAATCATCGGGTGGTGTTGATGCTTATGGAAATGCGATTGAAGCTTATAAATTTTTAACAACTCAAGTTAGTGCTAATTCTACAACAGGTGATGTTTGGTATAGTGTATTTGCACCACCAGTTAAAACAAATAATCAAACGTATTCAACTATTGGTGTTAATTACTCAAACGCACCAAATACATTAATCGCAGTGTCAACAGAACCTACAGTTTATGTTTATAATGTGGCGTATTCTGGAAGTAATTTCCCAACGGCTTCATATAAAGTTTATACTCAATCAGCAGCCAATAATGGATTTAACAACGGTTCAACCGGAGTTACCGATTCGACAAATAATTATTTTAGAGGAGGGACATTAATATAACAAACAATATTTATAAGAAAGAAAAAAAATGAGTTTTAATTATCAAAATCCGTTAGCTGGCGTTATAGAAAATCAATATATTGGGGTTGCTAGAGATTCCACAGCCGGAAATACGTTTAGTGTATTGAATGTTGGGGGTTATATGGAGGTTTGGACCCTTAATAATTTAAATTATTCAACATTTGGTGCTACAGGTAATATAGCTAATTCTGGTAATACGATACCAATTGCTTTTTATAAAAGACCTGCACCAACAATTACGGATAGAGTAACATTAAATTCTGACGGTATTTCTTCAGGTAGAAGAAGAATTGGTATGATGGTGTATGTTCATGAAAATGATACAACATATCAATATCAAATAGATGATTATGACACGTTATGGACAGCGGCATCGGCAGATGGTTGTATTACAAGTGCTTCAACATCATACACCGTTTCAAACAGAGTTGGTGGTGTTCAAAAAGCTTCAGGTCAAGCACTTATTGCTGCATGGACTGGTTCTACTATTGAAGGTGTTAGTGGTGAAACCAGAGCAACTGCTCGTTGGAGAATATTTTATGGTAGTGATGTTCAAATTACTGGTGGTACATATTTTTCAGGTTCATCAGAGTTAGATTTATTTAATAGTACAGGCGGTACTATTACAATTTCAGGTTTTACAGCACCTATTACAGGAGGAACATATAATACTGGTTCTCAAACATTAACACTTAATAGTGCTAATGGTAGTAGTGTTAATATAACAGGATTTACAGCCGGTGGTGGTACTATCACAGTAGGTGATGGTGTCAACTCATATAGTGGTGTTACAGGTATGACCTTTAGTGGTGCTACTGTAACTGATAATGGTGGTGGAAGTATTACAGTAACAATTACTGGTAGTACTGGAACATCTGGTACTAGTGGTTCATCAGGAACGGACGGAACAAGTGGTTCATCAGGAACTTCAGGTACAGATGGTTCAAGTGGTTCATCAGGAACTAGTGGAACGGACGGAACAAGTGGTTCATCAGGAACTTCAGGTACAGATGGCTCAAGTGGTTCATCAGGAACTAGTGGAACGGACGGAACAAGTGGTTCATCAGGAACTTCAGGTACAGATGGCTCAAGTGGTTCATCAGGAACATCAGGTTCTGGATTTAATTGGGTCGGCCAGTGGAATTCAATATCACCTTATGGTGTCAATGATGTTGTTTATTATTCGGGAAATAGTTATATTGCGGTTGCGAATATAACTGCAGGACAAAATCCACCTGATAGTAACAATGATTGGGAGTTAATGACCGCCGGACAAAGTGGTTCTTCAGGAACAAATGGAACAAGCGGTTCATCAGGAACATCGGGTACAGACGGAACAAGTGGTTCATCAGGAACATCGGGTACAGACGGAACTAGTGGTTCATCAGGAACATCAGGTACAGACGGAACTAGTGGTTCTTCAGGAACATCAGGAACTAGCGGTTCTTCAGGTTCAAGTGGAACATCAGGAACAAGTGGTTCTTCAGGTACAGATGGAACATCAGGAACTTCAGGTACGGATGGTACAAGTGGTTCTTCAGGAACTTCAGGTACATCGGGTACAGACGGAACTAGCGGTTCTTCAGGAACATCGGGTACAGACGGAACAAGTGGTTCTTCAGGTACATCGGGTACAGACGGAACTAGCGGTTCTTCAGGAACATCGGGTACAGACGGAACAAGTGGTTCTTCAGG
>Ga0214919_10013097_pt1 | contig 10091 bp, 24 predicted proteins | sample LL1503_MetaG_FD_177994 | JGI IMG/M metagenome (GOLD analysis project Ga0214919, IMG submission 177994) | Freshwater microbial communities from Lake Lanier, Atlanta, Georgia, United States - LL-1503 | ecosystem: Environmental > Aquatic > Freshwater > Lake | place: USA: Georgia | collected... | reverse complement strand
TGGGTCCTAACTGTCTTAAATCGGTCCCAAAAGGCTCAGGAATGCCATCGTAGCGGTGACGTAAGGATTGCAGGGTGAGTAGACGGAGCAGGCGGTAGACTGTACCGTTGCTACCGCGACCCTCTAAGGGTCGCCGTTGCTGTTTAATTCGCCTCACGGCTCATATTGTAGCGACAGCCAATAGTGTCGCTAGGTGCGACACGCCGTTATGATGATAGGATGCAGCTATGACAACTATCGCAGGTATCCAAGGTATCGATTACGCTGTGCTAGTTGCAGACTCACAGATCACAGAAGACAATCTCGTGACTCTTGCTACGAGTACACCGAAGATAGTCGAGGTAGGTAAGTTCCTCGTGGGTATCTCAGGTGATACCAGGCCAGGTGACATTCTTTCCTATAACTGGAAACCACCGACCTATCGAGGTGAAGATCCCGTCCAGTTTATGGGAAAGAAAGTAATTACCAGTATCAACTCAGCTTTTAGTGACAACAACTACGACTACAACAAGGTGGATAAAGATGGCGGTTTTGATTATCTCGTTGCTTTTAACGGCAACATCTTTCGTATTGCTTGTGATCTCTCTTTTTTCCAAAGTGATGTCGGAATTTACGGCATTGGTAGTGGTGGTCAGTTTGCTCTTGGCTACCTTGCTTCAATCGTTAAACCTGATATTGAACTAGCCTACGCAAAGAGACACGCCCGTCGTGCCGTTGATATTGCTTCAATACTTGATGCGAATACAGGCAAGCCTTTGCAACTTGTTGTTCAAGAAAGGTTTTGATGCCAGGTAATAGCAAAGAGTACAACGCTTCTTATTATCAAAAGAATCGTGAACGTATTGTTGCCTTGCGTAAAGCAAGGAGAGAGACACCTGAGTTCAAGGCGTTACGTAAAGAACAAGCATCTAAGTATCATAAAGATAACCCACACAAAACACGTGAGGCTAGGCGTAGACGCAGAGCTATGGAGAAGCAAGTAGAATCTGCTCCATACACAGAACAAAATGTACTTGACACCTACGGAACTACCTGTCATATTTGTGGTGTGGAGATTGACCTAACAGCACCAAGACAGGCTGGCAAAGTTGAGGGCTGGGAGATGGGTCTACACATAGATCATCTAGTGCCTATTAACTCAGGCGGTGGAGACACGATAGAAAATGTACGACCTGCACACGCAAAATGTAATTTACAAAAGGGCCACAAGCCTTTACAGTTGGTAGTCCAAGAAAGACTCTAGGAGGAGTTATGCAAAAGAAGTTAGGTAGGTTCTGGTTTTACGGTGGTCGTAATAGCGGAATAGGTTTAGGTTTCAACGTTGATAAGCACCACATCACAGTTGATTTATTATTCTGGTATGCAGGGTGGGAGTTCTAATGGAAAAGACTATGGAGTATGCGCTTAATGAAGCGCTACAACAAGGAAGGCACAGTGCTATGCCAACTTTCATTGAGACTGAATTACGTGAGAAGTTAAAGCAAAGAATCGAACAACGAGCAGTTGTTTACAGAGGTGTTCTTGAACGCAAAGAAGTTGCAGAAACTCAGTGTCCTGTATGCAAAGAAGATATCCCAAACTATGAGTACACACGTGGGATGTTGACAGCATTCAACCAGACGATTGATATGTTAAATGAACGTAACTGACCCAAAAGAATTACTACTGACTGCTCTTAAGGCAGGAGATGCTAAGCGTTCACGATCTACTCAGGTACAGATCGGACCATCAGAGGTAGGTGGCTGTCGTCGTAAGGTGTGGTACAGACTTAACGACCAACCAGAAACCAATGACAATGAATTAAAGTTAGCTGCGATTATGGGTACTGCTATCCACGCAGAAATTGAGAAGGCGTTAGCAGATAACAAAGATGTTTTAATTGAAACAGAAGTTGAATACAACGGTATGAAAGCACACGTTGACTGCTTTGTACCTGGTACTGGTGATGTGATTGACTGGAAGACAAGCAAGGTCCGGAACCTTTCTTACTTTCCATCAACGCAACAACGGTGGCAGGTACAGCTTTATGGCTACCTCCTAGCAAATAACGGCTATGCGGTCAACCGAGTGTCACTGGTAGCAATAGCCAGGGACGGGGACGAACGCGATGTCAAGGTTCACACCGAAGACTACGATGAGTCCATTGCACTAGAGGCACTCGGTTGGCTAGCGGCTGTTAAGGAAAGTAAAGAGGCACCAGCACCTGAGAAGGATGCAAGTTACTGTCAGCACTATTGCAAGTTCTATGACGCAAGTGGGCAGATGGGATGCGTTGGTCTAAAAAAAGAACTTACGTTAGTCAGTGATGTAATCATTGATGATGTTGATGTTGACAAGAATGCACTGCTGTACTTACAGTTAGCAGCACAGATAAAAGATCTTGAGAAGCAACAAGACTCACTCAAGGCCAGCTTTGAAGGACTGCTCGGTGTTACACCTAGCGGTATCGAAGTAAGTTGGACAACTGTTAAAGGTCGTGAGACAGTTGACAGTAGCGAGGTAGAAAAACTATTAGGGTTTGTCCCTAAGAAGTTTGGTAGTGAATCACAACGGTTATCAATCAAACAAACTGGAGGAAAGTAAATGGCTGCAAACGAAAACACAAAGTTCCAGATCAATTACAAGTTAAATGATGGAACTCTTATCAATCTTTACGCATCAGATGTAAAGGATTTAGAGACAGGTCTTGCAGATCTTGGTATGATCTCGACATTGATTCGCTCAGTGGGTAATGATTTACACGGTGGCGCTACGTCTTTAGAGACAACACTTGTTTCAGCGGGTGTTAACCCAACAGTTGCAGCAGTTGCTCAGCAATTTAATGCAACACCAGTTGCACAGACACCAGCTGCACCGCTTGCAGGTCACACTTGCCGTCACGGTGTAATGGCACTACGTGAAGGAACATCAGCGCGAGGACCTTGGAAGGGCTATATGTGTGCTGCACCAAAGGGTGCAACAGACAAGTGCGATACCATCTGGGTTCGATAAATGCTACGGCGACCAGAACAATTTGAGTCGCCAAGTTGTGCAACAGTAGGTGGAGATTATTGGTTTCCTGAACTAGAGGCAGGTAAACCTAATCAATCAGAGGCAAGGCTAGCTAAGTCTATTTGCCATTCCTGTCCACACAAAGTTGAATGCGCTGAGTGGGGTATCTACAATGAAGCGCACGGCATTTGGGGCGGTCTAACTAATAGAGATCGCCAAGCCGTTCGTCGTCAAAGAGGTATCAAAATTTATCAGGAGGATCAAAGTGCTTAATCTATCCCGTGCGTGGGGCGGTGTGCTTACCAAAGCAACACCATTGCCTGACGTATGGACGGGCTTGGCAGCCAAACAGATTAAGTTCAGACGTGGGCAGGTATGTATGGTTGCAGCAGCACCTAATGCTGGTAAGTCAATGTTCGCATTGATCTATGCAATCAAAGCAAAGGTGCCTACGCTGTTCTTCTCAGCTGATACTGACACTACTACTGTGATGATGCGAGCAGCTTCGCATACATCAGGCCACTCACAGATAACTGTTGAGGCTAACTTGGCTAGCGATAGCCACTATTACGACCATCACTTCCAGAAGATTGACCACATCAAGTGGGTCTTTGATTCATCACCTTCAATAGATGACCTTGAGTTAGAGATCAGAGCTTACGTAGAACTCTACGGCGAGGCACCTGAACTTATCATCATTGATAACCTAATGAACGTGGCAGCAGAGACAGACAATGAATGGTCAGGACTGCGTGCAATTATGATGGAGTTGCACGATATGGCACGCAAGACTGAAGCCTGTGTAATGGTATTGCACCACGTCTCTGAGCAATCAGAGTACGGATCAACAACCAAGCCACCTGCACGTAGGTCTATTCACGGAAAGGTCAGTCAGTTACCTGCACTGATACTTACACTGGGCTACGATCCCAACCAAGCAACACTTGCAGTAGCTGCTGTGAAGAATCGTTTTGGTCCACACACAGCAGATGCCTCCGATTATGCACAACTGCTAGTAAACTATGCAGCGTGTCAGATCGGTGACCAAGATGAATATGGCTGGATGTATCGCAAGGATGCACTGGCTGGATACCAGGGAGGGTACAACGTATGATGGGCTATATCTTTGGAGCAACACTTACTGTTGTTGTATTTGGCGCATTGCTTGGAACATTATTCCTTGCAGTAGAAAACGAAGACTGGCGCTGGGGTGTTGTGTCAGTAATAATACTCATTGGTATTCTTGCTGGTGGTATGTATTTAACTGACCAAGAAGAATCACAAGGTCCTTGTGCTAAGTATGAAACACAGTGGTCATATAACGCAGCAACTAAATCTAATATGCCTTATCGTGTTTGCGTAGAGCGAGGAGAGTGGATCAACAATGGCTAATACAGAGATGCAGTATGTAAAGAACCGCATTCAGAAATTGGAGAAGGACTTTGCAGCCTTTGCTTCCTTGCTTATCCAAGCAGGTATCGTTGAGGTCAAAGAAGAAGATGGTGTGCAAGTCTATGCAGTCAACAAGGTTGCACTAGATGGCAAATAAGAACGGACGCAAGGGTTCTCAGTTTGAGACAGATGTTATGAAATGGCTCCGCAATGCTGGAGTTATGGCAGAACGTTTGACAAAAGCTGGGGCAAAGGATGAGGGAGATATGGTTGTTATCATATCTGGAGAAACCTACATCCTTGAATTAAAGAACAGGCAGACGCTATCTCTGCCGGAGTTCTGGAGAGAAGCGCAAGTTGAGGCGCTTAACTACGCAAAGGCTAGAGGTCTTGGGGAAGTGCCTCTTTCCTACGTTGTAGTTAAGCGTCGCAACGCTAGCATCGAAGATGCTTGGGTAATACAAAACTTAAATCAATGGTTAAAGGAGAAGAAGTAAATGCCAGTACCAGGTGGAGAAATAACAACAACAGAACTATGGAGTAAACCAGATGCCGTCAGTAATCAAGTCGTTGAAGAAGCGCAGGAAGACAACACAGCGGGGGAAGCCGATGCCACAGAGCAAGAGGTGGTCGAAGGTGGAAGTAAGAAAAAAAGATGATCTGCCAAAACTGTCTTAAAGGTGGCGAGGAGAATAGCCTCGGTCACTACAAACGATCAGCTAACTGGCACGATAAGTGCGACTACAAGGGGTGCGTATGTCAACACAAGACTGGGCCAGGTCACACAAGAGTAACCGCATCCAAGCAAATGCAATCCCAATAGAACCAATCGTAAGTTTCTTCGGCGGTGAAACAAGAGGTGGCACCGGTGAGATAAGAGTCAAGTGCTTGATGCACAATGACTCACACAGATCTGCCTCGATGAACGTAGATACCAACCTTTACTACTGTCAAACCTGTGGTAAGGGTGGCAATGCAGTCAACATAGTCTGCATCCTAGAGAACTTGGAGTTTATAGATGGCCTCAAACGTGCAGTCGAAATTGCTTCTGGAAGCGGCGCAGCGATACGCACAGGCAATAAGTCCAGAGGTGCTAGACGTGCTAGCCGCACGTGGGATATCTGAATTAGTTGCAGCTAAGTTTCAACTAGGCACAGTTTATGAGCCACACAATGGACACGAGATGCACGAGGGTTGGCTGTCTATTCCATACATCACTGCCAGTGGTAGTTGTGTGGGCTTTAAGTTCAGACGTATAGATGATGGCAAGCCTAAGTATGGTAGTCCTACAGGGCAGAAGGCACACTTGTATAACGTATGCGACATCACCATTGACTCACCACACATCGTGGTCTGTGAAGGTGAGTTAGATGCAGTAGTTACCAGCGGTGTACTTGGAATACCTGCGGTGGGTGTGCCAGGGGTTGCTGCTTGGAAGCCACACTTTCCCAAACTATTTAATGGCTATGAAACTATCTATGTCGTCGGTGATAATGACATCAAAGAAGATGGGTCTAACCCTGGAGCTGAGTTTGCTAAGCGTGTTGCTAACGAGGTAATGAACTCAGTTATTGTTACACTACCACCAGGTATGGACATCAACGACTACTACCTAGCACACGGGGCAGATGCCACACGTGCTTTGCTAGTAGGTGAGCAGATTGGATAAAGCTGAATGGTCACAGATGGTACAGATTTTGCAGCATATGGGCTTTCAGATCCTAGAGATCAATATGGAAACCGAGACTTTGTTAGTTCGTCCGACCCCAGCAAGGTAGACGAGGCGTTCATTGCAGATGTCTGGCGTATTATGGATCAGGCTGGCAACTTACTGGTGCGTAAGCATCACGACTACGGCCCAAAGAACATTGCTCACTCACCAGGTGGACCACTTAATGGTTTGCGTGTACGTATGTGGGACAAGATAGCTCGCATCAATAACCTACTTGATAGCGGTGTACAACCAAGCAACGAGTCATTGCGTGATAGTTTCTTAGACTTACTGAACTACTCAGCTATCGCAATGATGGTGTTAGATGGTGTGTGGCCAGAAGTAAATGACTGAACTACATCCAGTCGTCTATGACTTGGTACCTTCGGTAGCAGGTACGATCTACCGCAGGTATAAGAACTACGTCGAACGTGATGACATCAAGCAGGAGTGTATGGCTTGGGCTATGACACGCACTGCTTACATCACTGAGCAACTCAATGAACCTAATGAAGAGCGACGCAAGCACAACGAGCAGCGCATTGCATACCAGATGCGACGTGTAGCAGAACGCTATGCACGCAAAGAGAAGGCATCTAAGTCTGGCTATCAGACTACAGATGAGGCTTACTACGAGTCAGCTGGTATCGGACAGTTACTACCTTTTGTTATTGCATCAGTCATTGATGGCACAGTATTAGAACAGGTACAACAAATGGTACAAGATGGGCAGCCGAAGGGTAAGTCCAGTCCAGCAGAAGGTGGCAACCTACTTGCAACTCTCATTGACATCAAGCGTGGGTACCTGTCACTAGATGCAGATGAGCAGAAGTTACTACGCCTGCGCCACCACGAGAGCGCTACCCTGCAACAGATTGCAGCGGTGATGGAGTGCGCTGTCTCAACAGCAGATCGCAGATGCAACAACGCTATGCGTAAGTTGATTGAACAACTCGGAGGGCAGAGTCCGTGGCAATGAAAGAACAAGACCTGTTCGACTACTTGAAGTCTAGTTTGTATCCAGATTTAGAGAAGGCACCTGGTATCTATGATGCCTTTGACTGCATCAGTATTACCGCCGGTCACTACATAGAATTGAAGTGTCGCTACACTCACTACGATACGCTGCTGATTGAAGAGATGAAGTATCGCAAGCTGATAACGCAGGCTGCTGAGCGAGATCTTATCCCGTTCTACATTAACTCGACACCGAAGGGTGTCTTTTCTTTTGACCTGATGGATGTACCTGAACCTGAATGGTTTACTCATAAGATGCCAGCGACAACTGAGTTCTCACGCAACAATAAGATTGATAAATTAGTAGGCTACTTACCGATTGATGAGGCGGTGCAGTTATGATCTATGACTACAAATGTCCACAGTGTGCAGCAGTACTGTCCGTTGAGCGCAGTATCCACGAGACACCCAAGCCACCAGCTTGCGTGCCGTGTCACGTTACTATGACTCGTATCTATGAAGCACCAAGCGTGCAGTTCAAGGGCGGAGGGTTCTACTCCAATGGCGGATAAGTTTCCAGACTGGTTCAGCATCACAGCTAAGCCTAACTTTGAGCAGTTCCTAATTCCGTTAGCGGGTCAAGATAATTTGACCTTCCTGCAACTGGGTGCATACACCGGTGATGCCAGCCTATGGATGTTAGACAACGTACTGACTGGTCATAACTCCATACTCATTGACGTTGATACCTGGCAAGGTAGCGATGAAGAGGTGCATAAGAAGATGGACTTCTCAGAAGTTGAGTCGGTCTATGATGCCAAGATCAAAGGCAGGGCTGCTAAGAATAAGAGCACAACAGTTGATTACCTGCTACGCAATAGCTTTGAGTATGACTTTGTCTATGTAGATGCAGACCATACCGCTGCTTCTGCCTTGATAGATGCTGAACTAGCGTGGCAGTATCTAAAACCTAACGGCATACTTGCCTTTGATGATTACGAGTGGGGTTCACAACTGCCTGCACACCTTGCACCTAAGTTGGGTGTTGGCCTCTTCCTCCACCGTTATCAAGGTAAGTTTGAGACTCTTGTGGTCAATGGACAAGTGTGGTTGCGTAAGTTATAGTTAAGCCAGGTAGTCAGATACTACCGAGTGCTAGCAAGAAGCCCCCGCCAATTACGGCGAGGGCTTTTTGTTTGCTAGGAAAGGGTTAGAAACCTAGCAATTCTTAGTACCAGCGTCCTCCGTTTGCTGCGAGAGCGCGACAGAAACTTCCTCGATAACGGTGTTCAACGTATCGTACAGCGTGAAGGATTTGTAGTTCAGGCTCTCCACTACGCTCTCTAAGGAGTTGAGCAATTCCGAAAGCTGAGCTAGTTGGTTTGCCCTGAGAGTTTCTTGGGCGAGCAAGGTGGTCGAAGCGGGATTCACGGGACCAAAGTGTGATCGCACATTTGATCTGGTTGTCATTGTAACCGAGTGCGTTGAGGAAACTAACTGCAAGTGCTTTGTTCTCACGCTTCTCCTCCATCGTAGCCTTCGTCCTCTCCCGCATCTGCGGGATCTCCGAAGGGAGGGACGGCGTTCGCCCGTGTATGTGTAGTAATAGTAAGACGGGTATTATCAGCAACACCAACCCACTTCTTGCCCTCTTGCTCATCTAATTCCCTCTCTTCCACAAGCAACTGCCTGTATTCGTCAGCGTATAGGTGAGACAAGCGCACAAGGGCGCGATCTCTTGCTCTGCGATAGTTCCGGTACGAGATAGCCTGCATCCCGCTTACTTGTCTACTCTCCGTCATTAAGTTTATCCTCCCACACAATAAGCACATAGACTACCACCATTACACCTACCAAACCTAGCCAGTAACTCATAGGCTAGCTGCCCTTACGATCTCGGTGATGTCTATGGTCTGCCCTACTAAGTGAGCGTCCTCCTCGTCCGAGTCCCACGCTGATACTAATACACGCGAGCCACTAGGTGCAAGGCTAAGCCACTCTATGCAATGCTCGGCACTAGCCCCGCCCCAAGTGTTATCGCCGTCCGGCTCTACCACTTCATAGAATAGAATCAAGTCCGACTTAGGCGGGTGAATTGTGTATACGTTACTCATTAGCCCACCTCCAACCTACACTTATGCCTGCCTTCTCGTACCCTTCAATCGTGGCACCAATAGGAATTGTTAGCGGTAACTTAGCCAACACGGTACCGCTATCCTTCTCGTATACCTGAAAATAATTAGTCATTGTCCTCCTCCAATCCAAACAGGCGAGCCATAGCGGTATTCGCCCTCTCTAAGTTCTTAATCGCTAACGCGATATCCTCCTCCTTGATATTCTTCTCAGCTTGATCTAGGCATAGATTAAACTTAGCCCGTAGATACTCTTCATTCATCGCTATCTCCCTCACTAGGTAAACACGATACGCACCACGCGGTATCGTTGCCATCTTTAACTATCTGCCCATCTATATCTGCCCACACTATGTCATCTTCATCTAATAAATCGCCACATATATTGCACTTAACCTCCGGCTCTCCCTCTTCCGCATAGAAAACTGGGTCATTCCAATCTGGTTCGTATCCCATTAGTAACTCCCATCTTTCCCGGATACCCAACCACATCTATCGCAGGTGACTTTACCTTCCATAGTCTGACTATCTCCGGACATTACGCACCCGCATACCCAACACTTACCGTAACTCATAGTGTCCCCCTCGCCATTAGCCACTCATCGGCTAGGTGTAAGGTAATAGCCTTACCCGCCTCTCCCATAGCTGCCATTAAAGTACCGGCTACGCCGGCTCCCTCGATTATGCAACTACCGTTAGTGTCTAATAGGTCTACTATCCACGCTCTCTGGCTCTCGCTCTCCATATCCTCAAATTCTCGGATACTTAGGCGATAGATAGTCTCGCTTAGTTCGATCATTTACTTACCCTCTCCCTCGCACGTTAATAGATCTTCACACCATTCCCAGCCGGTGCCAGTCCATAGTAGGTGACTAGCTATCTCCCATAGTCCCCAGATAGCTAGTCCT
>Ga0214919_10013096_pt1 | contig 10091 bp, 9 predicted proteins | sample LL1503_MetaG_FD_177994 | JGI IMG/M metagenome (GOLD analysis project Ga0214919, IMG submission 177994) | Freshwater microbial communities from Lake Lanier, Atlanta, Georgia, United States - LL-1503 | ecosystem: Environmental > Aquatic > Freshwater > Lake | place: USA: Georgia | collected 2015-03-15 | reverse complement strand
GTGACAGTGCTGGCCGTGGCAACGACCAAGGGTATTGAGTTTTAACTCCCCCTTGAAAAAGCCCCTTCGGGGCTTTTTTTACGCCTGTGTGATGCGCGCCACGGTTCGGCTTGGGTTGAACGCGACGTCAGTCGCCGTCAGTGCCGAGCCGTTGGCGCCAGAACCACCCTGACTTGGCCCGTCATTTCAAGTTGCTGCAATGCGTGGTCGTATTGCATGCGCTGCCCCTGAATCCGATCGCCACCACGTTGTACCTGCACGGGTTGATTTGTGCTCATGCGCTCGCTGTGCGAGTCCAGCAACAAATATTCGGTGCGCATGACCAAGTCTGGCTCTGCCGATCCCCCCCCTTTGGCAAGTGGTTGTCGCACCACTTGAACCGCACCTGACAGCGCCACCTCGCTGCCATCGGCATTGGTTTGCCCCAGTCGCGCTTGGGCCCGGGTTGTCCCACCCTTGGCGCTGTGCCAGAGCAGCACTGGGTTTTCAAAATTCAGCGTATTGGTATCGGGGTAATGCCGCAACGCCTGGGCTTGCAGCCGCGCGTTGGGTTGCCCATCGGCTTTGTACTGCCGCATGACCACCCGCTCCATGATGTAGTCGGGCTCGTGGCGCGGTGCCGCCTCGGGTCTATCAGGCTCTGTTGTCGGCGTATTGCGCAATAAACCATAGGTTAAAAAGGCCAGCAACCCCATGAGCAAGACGGGCAGATACAACACCAACCAATTGACCACATCCAAACCAACACCTGTCACGCGCACCATCACCTGTCTGGCGGCAAGCCACGCACTCAAGTTTGGCTCCAGGTCTGCAATTGGCGCACATAGTCACCCTTGGCCATCAACAACAAATCACAAAACTCGCGCAATGCCCCGTGCCCCGCCTGGGCCCGGGTCACATGATGGGCAATGGCCAAAACCTCTGTGTGCGCGCCTGGTGGTGCACAGCTCAAGGCACTGCGCAGCAACAGCGGCAAGTCGGGCCAATCGTCGCCCATGGCCGCTGATTGCGCCCATGTCAAACCCAACTCCTTGAGCACCTCTTGGGCCACCACACACTTGTCATGAACCCCATAAAAAGCCCGCGTGATGCCCAAAGCCGTCAAGCGCCCACGCAACGGTGCGCTGTCGCGACCGGTGACCACCACGACCTCCAGCCCCGCTTGGCGCAACAACTGAATGCCCATGCCATCCAGGGTATGAAACCGCTTGATCGACTCTCCTTGCGCGTCCAAGTAAAGACCGCCATCGGTGAACACGCCGTCGACATCCAAAAAAACCACGGACACACTTTGACCTTTGAGCAGCAGCTCGGTAGAAAATTGTTGTGTCGCCTGCATCAAATCACCTTGGCCCGCATCAAGTCGTTGCTGTTGAGAAAACCACACAAACGTTGCTGTTCATCGACCACCAACACACTGGTGATGCGGTGCAACTCCATGAGTTGTGCGGCATCTACGGCCAAAGCATCGGCAGAAATGGTGCGCGGGTTTGCATGCATGACCTCTTGTGCGCGAATGGTTCGCAAGTCTTGCCCTTTTTCAACCAGGCGGCGCAAATCACCGTCGGTAAAAATGCCCATCACATGGCCTTGCTCATCGGTGATGGCGGTGGCACCCAAGCCCTTTTGACTCATCTCTCGCATCAGCTCGGTCAATCCCGCTTGTGGCCGAACGGTTGCTATTTGTGGACCGGTTCGCATCACATCCGATACATGGGTCAACAACTTGCGACCCAATGCACCACCTGGGTGTGACCTGGCAAAGTCTTCGGCCTGAAATCCGCGCGCATCCAACAGCGCCACCGCCAATGCGTCCCCCAACGCGAGTTGCGCGGCGGTACTGGCCGTGGGTGCCAAATTGAGGGGACAGGCTTCTTGGTCGACGCTGCAGTCCAGCACTGCGCTGGCGTACCGCGCCAATGTGGACCCTTGCCCTGCGGTGATGGCCACCACTGGAACGCCTTGTCGTTGCAAAAAGGGCAACAGCACCAACACCTCTTCGCTTTCACCGCTGTTGGACAAGATCAGGGCCACGTCGGTTTTTTTGACCATGCCCAAGTCGCCATGGCTGGCTTCCGCCGGGTGCACAAACATGGCCAGCGTGCCGGTCGAGGCCAGGGTAGATGCAATCTTGCGACCAATGTGGCCACTTTTGCCTATGCCCATGACCACCACCCGACCAGACGCTTGCAAAATCGTTTGCACCGCGAGCACAAAGGCGGGGCCCACCTTGGGCTGCAGATCCGATATGGCTTGGGCCTCAATGGCCAAAGTGCTGCGCGCCAAGGCCATGATGCGCTCTGGTTCGAGCGTGGCACCACGGATGTCGGGATTATTTCGGGTCATACAACCATTCTATAGAGGCAGGTCATGGTCTGGCCACTCTGATTTTTATCGGTGCGATTTATTTGCCAATGCAAAAACGAGAAAAAATTTCACCCAATAAATCATCGGCCGTGAACTCACCGGTGATGCTGGCCAAGGCCTGCTGCGCCAAACGCAACTCTTCAGCCACCACCTCCAGCGCCAAGCGCTGGCTGTGCAAGCCCTGCTGTGCGCGCGCTAAATGCTGTTGCACGGTTTGCAAGGCTTGCAGGTGTCGGCCTCTGGCGCTGTACTCGCCCACATCCGACGCAGATTGCCGCCCCACCGTGGCCAACAAGGCTTGCTTGAGTTGCGCTAGCCCGGCCCCCGTTTGTGCGGAAATCCAAATTTCGCCGCCACCCTCGGGTGGTGTAGTGTTGCTTGGCAACAAGTCCAATTTGTTCCAAACCTGTAAGCACACTTGGTGTGCGCCCAAACGCTGAGAAATATGGTTTTGAATTTGCGCATCGCGCTCGGTATAGGCACTCACATCACGGCGCGATAAATCATGCAAAAACAACACGGCATCGGCTTGGTCAATGTGTTGCCAAGCGCGATCAATGCCAATCTTTTCAACTGTGTCTATGGCCTCTTGCTGTCCATCGCGCAACCCTGCGGTGTCCACCACATGGATGGGCACGCCATCCGCATGGATCGTTTGGGTCAAGGCATCTCTGGTGGTACCAGGGATGTCGGTCACGATGGCGGTATCTTGCCCGGACAGGGCGTTGAGCAAAGCGCTTTTTCCGACATTGGGCTGCCCAGCGATGACCAAGCGCAAACCATCACGCAACAACGCGCCTTGGCGTGAACGCTCATGCAAGGCGCGGCATTGCAATAGCAAATTCTGGATTTGTCCTTGGGCATCGGCCTGCTGCAAGAAGTCAATTTCTTCTTCTGGAAAATCCAGTGTCGACTCCACCAAACTGCGCAGTTGGGTCAACCCCTTCAATAAGGCATGGACCTCTTTTGAAAAAGCGCCACCCATCGATCGGCTGGCGCTGCGCACCGCAGCCTCAGAACTGGCATCAATCAAATCAGCCACCGCTTCGGCTTGCGTCAAGTCTATTTTGTGATTGAGGTATGCGCGCTCGGTGAACTCTCCAGGTCGGGCCAAGCGCATGCGACGCACATGCACGTCCGGCACAAAGCTCTGCGCGCTTTCTAGGCAACGCTTGATCAACATTTGCATGACGACCATGCCCCCGTGACCTTGCAACTCGAGCACATCTTCGCCGGTATAACTGTGTGGGGCAGGAAACCACAAGGCAATCACCTGGTCAATGGGCTCATGGCGCTGATCAAACACCGTCAGCAAGGTGGCCACGCGCGGGCTCAGGGCTTGACCCAATATATGCGCCGTCCATGCATGCAAGCCTTGGCCGCTGACGCGCACGATGCCCACAGCACCCCGGCCAGGGGCTGTGGCCATGGCCACGATCGGGTCTGACCAAGCACTCAGCATCTTGTGCGGGCCCGTTCAACCATGCGCCAGCCTTTCAATGGGGCCAGCGCACCTGGGCTCATTTGCCCAATACACCCATTTGCTTGTTGATCAGCCATTGCTGTGCGATCGACAAAATATTATTGGTCAACCAATACAAAACCAAGCCGGCGGGGAACACAAAAAACATCACGCTGAAAGCCAACGGCATGATCCACATCAGTTTGGCTTGCACCGGGTCTGGCGGCGTGGGGTTCAACCAGGTTTGCAACATGGTGGTTGCCGTCATCAGCACCGGCAAGATATAAAAGGGGTCTTTCGCGGACAGGTCATGGACCCACAAAATCCAAGGTGCGTTGCGCATTTCGACGGTGGACAGCAGCACCCAATACAAGGCGATGAACACCGGGATTTGAATGGCAATGGGAAAACACCCGCCCAAAGGATTGACCTTTTCTTCGCGGTAAATTTTCATCATCTCCATTTGCATTTGCTGCGGCGTGTCTTTGAGCCGCTCGCGCATTTCCATCACCTTGGGGTTGATGGCCTTCATTTTGGCCATGCTGCGATAGGCTTGTGCATTGAGCCAATAGAAAGCCATTTTGAGCATCAGCACCAAGGCCACAATGGACCAACCCCAGTTGTGCAACAACTGATTGAGGTTATCGAGCAGCCAGTAAAGTGGCTTGGCCAATATGGTCAGCCAGCCATAGTCTTTGACCAACTCCAAGCCCGGGTAGAGTGCCTCGAGCTTTTTTTCTTCCTGTGGGCCGACATAAAACTGTGCGTTGATCTTTTGACTTTGGCCGGGTGCAATATCTTTCAGTGTCGCGATCATGCCCACCGAATACAAATTGTTGTCCACCTTGCGTGCAAAAAATTCACGGGGCAAGTCGTTGGGCAGTATCCACGCCGATGCAAAGTAGTGTTGAACCATGGCCACATAGCCTTGATCGGCTTTCTTTTCAAAATTGGCCTTGTTCTTTTCGATTTCAGAAAACTCAACCTTTTGGTATTTTTGCGCCGGTGTGTATATCGCGGGTCCAGTGAACGTGGAATAAAAGGACGACTCTCCTGGGGGTGGATTGCCATCGCGCAGCAACTGCACATAGAGTTGCGGAGCTAGCGCGGTCGCTCCCTGATTGACCACTTCGTGCTCTACGGTCATGGCGTAACTGTGGCGCGCAATGGTGTAGGTTTTGATCAGCTGAACTTGGTTGATCACGTCCGATGCAAATCGGACTTTGATTTCGGACTCACCCTCTTTGAATGCCGTTGGACCACTCACCCAGTTGTAATTTGTTTTGTGCGTGGGCATGGCGCCTTGTGGCGCTATCAAGCCCGACTGCGACAGGTACAACCGCGCCTTGCTCTGATCCAGCAATACCACCGACTGCTCGGGGTTTTCTGCGTCACTGTATTTAAGCAATTCTGTTTTGATCAGACTCGCGCCTTCTGTGTCAAAGCTGAGTTTGAGCAAGTCCGTTTGTATGTCCACTTTCTGCCTTTGAACAGGCTGGCTTTGTGTGGTTTGGTTGGGCACATTGCCCGCCATTGTGTTGCTTGATGCAGGCACATCATTGGCTTTGTTGTCGCTGGCCACTTTGTCAGCGGGCTTGGTTGAAGGCGCCTCAGCCGTTTTGACTGGCGCAGGAAAAAAAGTGGCGGGCTTGCCATTGTGCAACTGCCATTGGTCCCACAACAAGACCATGGAAAAAGCAAATGCCGCCCACAAAATGGTGCGCCGAATATCGTTCATGTGGTCTTCTTTGGTTGTGTGACTGAAAGTGATGTGCCCGCCTTGCTCAAAGACAGCACCGATGGGTTTTTGGCGGGCACAGGATCCAGACCGCCGTTGCCAAAAGGCTGGCACCGGCATATGCGGCACAGGCCCAAATACGCCCCCTTTGCCGCCCCGTGGACTTGCAACGCTTCTAATGTGTACGCAGAACACGTGGGGTAAAAGCGGCATGCACCCCCCAACCACGCGCTGAGCAACAAGCGATACCCTTTGACCAGCGCGATCAAAAGCCTGTTCATGGGTGCACCAAACGCTTGATCAATTGGGCCATTTCTTGTGCAACTGCATTTTTGAGCGTCTCAGAGCTGGCACTGTTATACGTTTTGATGTCAAACGATGATTGAAGCCTCACCAAATGCGGCACAGGCATCAAATTATTTTGTTCGTTGCTGAAAGCCGTCATGATTTGACGGCGCACCGCATTGCGCGTCACGGCGCGCTTGGCCCAGCGCTTGGGTATCAAGGTTGCCATGCACAAGCCTTGCGCCACCATGACACCCTGGTCAGCGGGTGTCAAACACTGCTGCGGGTTTGGCGTTGTCACATCGTCTCGCGCTCTGTGCACCACAAAATGCTGCGTGCGCGCCACCGGTGGATAAGCCATGAGCTGCTGAAACTGCGCCCACGCTTTAATGCGCTTCAATTGCTGCATGTACTGCGCGGACGGCGCTTTGACTGGCCAAGACTGCGGTGATCAGACGGCCAAGCGTTTGCGTCCTTTGGCCCGGCGTGCATTGATCACGGCGCGGCCGCCGCGGGTTTTCATGCGAACCAAGAACCCGTGTGTGCGAGCGCGGCGCGTTTTTGATGGTTGGTAAGTGCGTTTCATGTCGTTCCAATCTTTGGCCCCGTTCAATCGGGGAAACCCATGATTATCTCAAAAATTTCAGTGACTTGAAAGCCCTTCAAAGAATATGCCGTAAGTTTGCGCCCGCTGACATCAATCTTTGCCTGGCCTGTGGATAATTTTTTAATAAATGATATTTTTGAGCCGATAATCGCTCACCTGTCCACAGTTTTATGCCTCCATTTACCCCTCCACATCTCAGCGCCAATTCCGGCGACCAACTGTGGCTCGATTGCGTGGAGCAGTTGGCCCAAGAGTTACCCGAGCAGCAGTTCAACACCTGGATTCGGCCGCTTGCGGCGCGCGTTTCTGAAGACCAAACCAAGGTCACCGTGTTGGTGGGCAATCGATTCAAATTGGATTGGGTGCGCACCCAATATGCGCATCGCTTGGCCGCCATCTTGCAGCAACTCCAAGGGCACCCCATCACCCTGGAGCTGTCGCTCACGCCCAGAGAAATACCTGTTAAATCAAGCTCTTTTCGCCCCATGCCCGAGCCAGAGCTGGTCATGGAACCGGGCATCGAAGCCGAAGCACCTGCGGGCGCGGGATTTCGAACGCGACTCAACAGCGCCTTGACTTTTGATTCCTTGGTCGAGGGCTCGGCCAATCGCATGGCCCGTGCTGCGGCCATGCACGTGGCCACCATTCCAGGTCAGCTCTACAACCCCTTGTTCATTTATGGCGGCGTGGGTCTGGGCAAGACCCACTTGGTCCATGCGGTCGGCAACAAGTTGTTACAAGATCGGCCCGATGCCAAAGTTTTGTACATCCATGCCGAGCAATTTGTGTCGGATGTGGTCAAGGCTTATCAGCGCAAAACTTTTGATGAGTTCAAAGCGCGTTACCACTCCTTGGACTTGCTGCTGATTGACGATGTCCAGTTCTTTGCCAATAAAGAGCGCACACAAGAGGAGTTTTTCAACGCTTTTGAAGCGTTATTGGCCAAAAAATCTCACTTGGTCATGACCAGCGACACCTATCCCAAGGGTTTGACAGACATCCATGAGCGGCTGGTTTCTCGATTTGATTCTGGCTTGACAGTGGCCATTGAACCACCAGAGCTGGAAATGCGGGTGGCCATTTTGATCAGCAAAGCGCGCCATGAAGGGGTTGAAATGCCTGAAGAAGTGGCTTTCTTTGCAGCCAAAAATGTACGCTCCAATGTGCGCGAACTAGAAGGTGCCCTGCGCAAAATTTTGGCTTATTCCCGGTTCAACCAAAAAGACATCTCCATTCCTTTGGCCCGTGAAGCCTTGCGCGATTTGCTGTCCATACAAAATCGCCAAATTTCCGTTGAAAACATTCAGAAAACCGTGGCCGACTATTACAAGATCAAGGTTGCGGACATGTATTCCAAAAAACGTCCCACCTCGATTGCCCGGCCGCGCCAAATTGCCATGTACCTGGCCAAAGAGCTGACCCAAAAAAGTTTGCCAGAAATTGGTGAACTGTTTGGCGGTCGTGACCACACAACCGTGCTGCACGCTGTGCGAAAAATATCGACCGAGCGGCAACAACACAATGAACTCAACCAACAATTGCATGTGTTGGAACAAACGCTCAAAGGTTGATATCAAAATGACATTTATTGATATGATGCCATCCGCAAACCCTGTGGATGAATCGCGCACAACAGTACACTTGTCCACAGGGCAAACGCTTTTTCCAAAGTTATCCCCATTTGACTTGTCCCATCAAGTTGGCTTGCACACATGGTTTGCGAGCAAACAAGTGGTTGATGAAAAAGGAGAAAATGGGGTTCTCCACAATCCAAGCGTTGCTCTACTACTAGCTACTACTCTTAATTAATTCATCAAGAGGTTGACATGATCGTCTTCAAATCCACGCAAGACAAGGTTTTATCTGCACTGCAAGCGGTCGCTGGCATTGTGGAGCGGCGTCAGACATTGCCTATTTTGGGCAATGTATTGATCCGTAAAACGGGCAATCAATTGCAATTCACCACCAGTGATTTGGAAATTCAAATCAAAACAACGGTTGAATTGGACGGCGATGCGGGCGCGTTTGCCACCACCGTGGCAGCCCGAAAATTGATTGATATTTTGCGGTCCATGCCCTCTGAGCAAAACGTCGTCTTGGAGTCCAACCAAAACAAAATGTTGTTCAAGGGTGGCAAAAGCCGTTTTAGCTTGCAAACCATGCCGGCCGAAGACTTTCCGTTGGTGCAAGAGTCGGTTGAATTTGGGCCTGCATTCAGCTTGCCGCAAAAAACACTGAAAAACCTATTGCAACAAGTTTCATTTGCGATGGCGGTGCATGACATTCGCTACTACCTCAACGGCATTTTGTTTGTGGCCGATGGCAAGCAATTGAGTTTGGTCGCCACCGATGGGCATCGTTTGGCTTTTGCATCGTCCACTTTGGACAACGAAGTGCCGCGCCAAGAAGTCATATTGCCACGCAAAACCGTTTTGGAGTTGCAGCGTTTGCTCAGTGACAAAGAGGGCTCGTTGGAGTTGCAATTCGCCAACAACCAAGCACGGTTCAGGTTTGATCACATGGAATTTGTGACCAAATTGGTGGAAGGTAAATTTCCGGATTACAACCGGGTCATTCCCAAAGGCCATAAAAACCTGGTCGTGCTGGGTCGCCAACCGCTGCTCGCCAGTTTGCAGCGCACGGCCATTTTGACCAGCGAAAAGTTCAAAGGCGTTCGCTTGACGCTGGAACCAGGTTGTTTGCGTGTGGTGTGCAATAACACCGAGCAAGAAGAGGCCACCGACGAGATTGAAATTGATTACGACGGCGACACTGTCGAAATTGGTTTCAACATCAGTTATTTGATCGATGCCCTGACCAACATGGACCAAGAAATGGTCAAGATCGAGGTTTCAGACAGCAACAGTTCTGCCTTGCTCACCATCCCGGATGACGCCAACTTTAAATATGTTGTGATGCCCATGCGCATCTGAGTTGTTTGAATTTTTTTGTATTTATTTGAGCGGCCCCATTGGGGTCGAATGAGTCCATGACCGATCACGCAGAACCCAACCCCGCAACAGAACCCGTCGACCTGACCGCCAAGGATGCCTACGGCGAAGGGTCCATTCAAATTTTGGAAGGCCTGGAGGCCGTGCGCAAGCGCCCTGGCATGTACATCGGCGACACCTCGGACGGCACAGGCTTGCACCATCTGGTGTTTGAGGTGGTCGACAACTCCATCGACGAAGCTTTGGCTGGCCACTGTGACGACATCGTGGTCACCATCCACTCTGACAACTCGATCAGCGTGACCGACAACGGCCGGGGTATCCCTACGGGCGTGAAGATGGACGACAAGCACGAGCCCAAACGCAGTGCTTCAGAAATTGCGCTCACCGAGCTGCATGCGGGTGGCAAGTTCAACCAAAACAGCTACAAGGTGTCGGGTGGTCTGCACGGCGTGGGTGTATCTTGCGTGAATGCACTCTCCAAGTGGTTGCGCTTGGTGGTGCGCCGCGAAGGCAAGGTGCACACGATTGAGTTTGCCAAAGGTTTTGTGCAAAACCGTTTGCTGGAAACGGTCGATGGCGTGGAGGTGTCTCCCATGCGCATCACGGGAGAGACAGACAAACGTGGCACCGAAGTGCATTTTCTGCCAGACACCGACATCTTCACGCAAAACCACGAGT
>Ga0214919_10013095_pt1 | contig 10091 bp, 10 predicted proteins | sample LL1503_MetaG_FD_177994 | JGI IMG/M metagenome (GOLD analysis project Ga0214919, IMG submission 177994) | Freshwater microbial communities from Lake Lanier, Atlanta, Georgia, United States - LL-1503 | ecosystem: Environmental > Aquatic > Freshwater > Lake | place: USA: Georgia | collected... | reverse complement strand
ATCCCATTGGAGTTGCACATGGAAAACTTTCGAAACGCCCTTTTTGTGCCGCACGGCGCCCCTACTTTTGCTTTGGACGCTGGCGCTGCGGGCAAAGCCATGAGCGAATTGGCCAGTCTTTACGCAAAGCCCCGCGCCATCATCGTGGTGAGCCCTCACTGGGACACAGCCGTCCCCACAGTCAGTACGGCATCGCAGTTGGAAACAATTTACGATTTTTACGGTTTCCCAGAAGAGTTGTACCGCATCAAATATCCCGCAACTGGCTACCCTGAAGGCGCAGAAGAAGTGGTGAAAGCACTGCAAAACCGTTTTAGCCAAGTAGCCACCGATTCCACACGCGGCCTAGACCATGGTGCATGGACACCTCTGCGCCAAATGTTTCCAAATGCCGACATCCCCATCATTGCAGTGTCTATCCAAAGCCATGCCGGTACAGCGCATGCGCTGGCCATGGGTGAAGCGCTTGAAGAACTCACCCACCAAGGCTACTTGGTGATTGGCTCTGGCAACATCACGCACAACTTGGGCGACTATCGCCTGGCGGCCATGCAAGGCGGCCAAACGCCAGACTATGTTCAAACCTTTGCCGACTGGGTGGAAGTGCAAATGCTGGGCAAACATGTGCAGCATTTGATGGATTACCGCCAGCACTCCAAAGAAGGCGTTCGCTCACACCCTGCAGAAGACCATCTGCTGCCCTTGTTTGTGGCCATTGGAGCCGCGGGCAAAGGCGCCAGTGCCAAGGCCTTCTACCGTGGCATCACAAGTTATGTGATTGCCATGGACGGCTATACATTTACCTAAAGGCAGCAGCTCTTCAGGCGTGGTGGTCGATATGCATTGGGTAATGGCCACTCATCAGCCATGTCAGCAGTTCTTTCACTGAACGAATGTTGTCGCCAAAAGGCAGCACCCCGGCTCCTCTGAAATACAAACCCTTTTGCACATCACCTGTGAGGGCATGGCCCAGTTGCTGATCGATGCAAAACTGCCCCATCTTGGCATGGCCATCCCGCAGACCACAGTGTTGCAAACAGTCAAACGACATGTTGCACTTTTTTTTCACATGTGCACGGTCTTGCAATTTGGATTCAATTCGAATGTATTTTTCCAGCCAAGGTGTTTTGACAGCTCTGGCAGGCAAGCCTGCCACACTGATGAATTCTTGCAAGTCTTCGGGCTTGGCATGCGCCAAAATTTCTTTAAAGGCCAAGGGGGCATCACACTCTTGCGTCACAGCAAATGCGGTGCCCAACTGAACGGCAGATGCACCAAGCGCCTGCAATCTAAGGATGTCTTCACGACATGAAATACCACCCGCTGCAATCAGTGGAATTTTTCCTTCCAGCCCTGCTGTTTTAAAAAATTCAAGGATGGCAGGAATGGCCACTTCAAAATTGAACCGAGGATCATTCAGATCTTCAATGTTGGCAGCGCCCAAATGACCGCCGGCCAACTTGGGGTGCTCAATGACAATGGCTGAAGGCAAACGCCCTTTCTTCTCCCACTTGCGAACGACCAACTGCACGCCTCTGGCATCCGACAAAATAGGAATGAGGGCTGTGCTGGGAAAGTCTTTGGCCAACTCAGGTAAATCCAAAGGCAAGCCAGCGCCCACCACAATAGCGTCGGCGCCCGAGGCCAAAGATTGCGCAACATAGCCTGGGTACTGATTCAAGGCCTTCATGATGTTGACCGCTATCAGGCCTCTGCCATTGGACAGGATTTGCGCTTTTTTAATTTCGCGGTCCAGAGCAAGCAAATTGGCCGATTCAATCTGTTGTCTTGCATCAGACTCCTTGTCCAAATGACCCGTGCGCGCCATGAGGTCGGGGTGCAAGCGGCGCAAGTCCACCGATGAAATGGTGCCCACGGCGCCTAGATTGGCCACGGTACCGGCCAGACCACCAGCTGATACGCCGACCCCCATGCCGCCCTGCACCACCGGAAGTAAAGTTTTGCCCTGGAGTTGGAGCATACGCAAGCCAGATTCAAGACAACTTTGCTGAAGTGTCTCGAACGCGGGCAATTCATTGATCAGCATATTCACAGTCTTTGCACAAAAGTCATGGGGTCGATGTATTCAGCCCATGACTGTGCGCCTCACATTGCCGTTGAAGCTATGCGATAGGTCAACAAAACCAGATTTTCAAGGGACAGAATGACCTTGTGAAAACTGTGTTTTTCAAAGAATCTTGAAGCCCATTTTCAGAGCCTTCCGCATGATGGGCAAGACTTGTCCGGGCATCATGAGCATGGCGGCAAAGTCAAATTGCGTTTTGACCACACCCCGCTCGTGGCTGAATTCCTTGAAACCGTAGTGTCCGTGTGCGCGGCCAATGCCTGAATTGTTAACGCCGCCAAAAGGCAAATTGCCTTGCAAGAACTGCATGAGTGAATGGTTCACGCAAGCGCCTCCCGAGGTAATTTGCATTAAGGTTTTGTCAATGTTGGCATTGGTTTGGCTGTAGATGTAATAAGCCAATGGTTTGGGCCCAGCATTGATGCTGGTAATCACTTGGTCTAAATCTGTGTAGCCAATGATGGGCAGCAATGGGCCAAATATTTCTTCTTCCATGATTTTGGCGTCTGCCGGAATTTGGTCCAACAAAGTTGGTTGCACAAAACAGCTGGCTTCATCGACTCCCCCGCCCTGCAAGGTACGCGCACCTCGGGCCTGCGCATCGTCAAGCAGGTACTTGATGCGAGCAGTGTGTCTGGCGTTGACCATGTGCGCCAAATGAGGATTGCTGGCTTGTTCTGTGAGTGAGGTACCGTAGGCCTTTTTGATTTCTTTTTTGCACAACTCAAGCCATTTGTCTTTCACGCTTTCGTGCACAAAGACGTGATCGGGGGCAATGCAGGTTTGACCAGAGTTGGCAAACTTGGACCAAATAATGTTGCGGGCTGCCAACTTTAAATTGGCACTGGCATCCACAATGGTGGGGCTTTTGCCGCCCAACTCCAGGGTGACGCTGGCCAAGTTTTTGGCAGCCGCCGCCATGACGTGCTTGCCAATGGCAGGGCTACCGGTAAAGAACACATGGTCAAACGGCAAGGCCTGCAGGCCCTGGGCAATATCGGCTTCGCCTTCAATGACCGCCACTTCGTTTTCTGAAAACACCTCGCGCACCACCTTGGCAATGAGGCCCGACAAATGCGGCGTGAGTTCTGAGGGCTTCACAATGGCCGTGTTGCCTGCTGCAATGGCCGAGATGAGAGGGCCCAAGGTCAGGTTAACGGGGTAATTGAAAGGCCCAATGATCAAGCAGCGCCCACGGGGCATGGACTGTACATAACTGCTGGTGCCCAGGGTCAGCAGTGTGGGCCAAACTTTCTGTGGTTTCATCCATTTTTTTAAATTTCGAATGGCATCGTTGGCTTCCAAACAGATGGGCAATATTTCAGCCAAATCGACTTCGCCGGCTGGCTTTTTGAAATCAGCATAGGCCGCTTGATACCAATCTTCGGTATGCGCAATGACAGCATCTCGCAACTTGCGAATTTTTTCAATGCGCTCATTGGCCGTGGAGCCCCTAAGGCGCAGTGCCGTAGCAGCATGCGACTCAAAAACTTGTTGCATTTGAACTGTAGGGCTTTGATCAGACATGACAATCTCTTTAAAAGGACGAATTAGAATCTCTTAGAGTTTAGGGCTTCAAAACGCGTTTTTGAAGAGTGTTTTCCGCGTTTTGTAAAACCTCGATCTCGTGTAGGCTCTCAATCGTATAAATAGACAAGGTTTTAGCATGTCAGATACCCCCTACGTTCCCCCCAAGGTCTGGACTTGGCAAAAGGCCAATGGCGGCCGCTTTGCCAACATCAATCGCCCTGTAGCTGGCGCAACGCACGAGCAAGAATTGCCTAGAGGCAAGCACCCGCTCCAACTGTATTCATTGGGCACCCCCAATGGCATCAAAGTAACTGTCATGTTGGAAGAGTTGCTGGCACTGGGCCATTCGGGTGCTGAATACGATGCTTGGCTCATTCGCATCAACGAAGGCATGCAATTTAGCAGCGGCTTTGTGGGCGTGAATCCAAATTCCAAAATTCCAGCGCTGCTTGACTACAGCACGGCAGAACCACAACGGGTGTTTGAATCGGGTTCTATCCTTTTCTATTTGGCTGAAAAATTCAAAGCCTTTTTGCCAACCGACACTGCCAAACGCACCGAATGCATGTCATGGCTCATGTGGCAAATGGGCAGTGCGCCTTACCTGGGTGGCGGCTTCGGTCACTTCTACGCTTATGCGCCCACCAAAATTGAATACGCCATTGATCGCTTTGCCATGGAAGTCAAGCGCGAACTCGATGTCTTGAACCAAAGACTGGCCAACAACCGATTTGTGGGGGGAGACGATTACACCATTGCCGACATGGCCATTTGGCCTTGGTATGGCAGCTTGGCCAAAGGCGAGCGCTACGACTCAGGTGAATTTTTACAAGTTCACGAATACACCCATGTGATTCGCTGGGCGGATGAAATTGAAGCCCGACCTGCTGTGCAAAGGGGCCGCATGGTCAACCGGGTGATGGGGCCCTTAGAGACTCAGCTGCACGAACGCCATGATGCAAGTGACTTTGATCTGAACACCCAAGACAAGTTGCAGAAAAAAACCTGACGACCCGGCGCCCAGATTAGTTAGACATTTGCGCCAAAGCTGCCTGCAAACCCGCCAGCCCACCCACACGTTGATCGTTGATGAAAACCTGTGGCATTTGACGCACAGATGGCCCACACTTTTCATAGAAAGCCATGCGCTCGGCTTCGTCGTCAATTTTGATTTCTTCGTAGGCCAATGATTTGGACTTGAGAATCATTTTGACTGACTCGCACTGGGGGCAGGCAGACTTGGAATAGACAACAATTTGGAGGCTCATATGCATGACTGGATAGTTTGAAGTCGGGTTGACAGTGAAATTCTAAATCAGGTCCTTAATTTCTTAAAAAATGCCCATTTCTTTCAATGGAGGGCTCACTCAGCCCTTGATTTAAATCATATGATCACCACTTGAATTGTTAGATACTGGCCACATCACCCCAGTAGATTGAATTGGCGGACGTTCAAAAAGGACCTCAAAATGACACACACTTACCAAGTTGAAGTAGAAAACATCAAATGCGGTGGCTGTGAAAACTCCATCGTCAAGGGCATCAACAGCGTCGCCAAAGTGACCGACTTGGTCATTGATCGCGAAAAGCAGCTAGTCAGCTTTTCAGGCGAAGAATCTATCAAGCAGCTTGTCATCGACAAGCTCAAATCGATGGGTTACCCCGAAAAAGGCTCAGTGGCTGGCATTGCGGCCGGCATTACCAATGCCAAGTCTTTTGTCAGCTGCGCCATCGGACGGATGACCTGAATCTGGTAATTTAGCGCTTAGAGTAAAAGCGTTCACCTGCATCTTTTGGGGTGCAGTCCGGAAATTGCTCTTGAATTGTTCAACACATTCAAGATTGTCATGTCCGCTTCCGCCATGACCGAAATGGTCAATCACGGCATTCCTCTGCAACGAGTTCGAGCTGCCCAACTTCAAAGCCTCCACGTAGCCAAGCCGCAAGATCATGGCACTGACCTGACCGGTGAACACAATGGTTTACCTTAATTCCTTGCCATTGAATTTGAGGTAAAAATAGAACTCCCCTGCATCAATCGCCATCTGAAGGAATGAAATGATCGAAGAGAACATTGATATCCAAACCGCCAACGGTTCGATGAACACTTTTGTGGTTTTCCCCGAAGAAAATGGCCCTCATCCTGTTGTTTTCTTTTACATGGACGCACCCGGCAAACGCGAGGAGCTGCACGACATGGCGCGCAGATTGGCCAGCGTGGGTTATTTTGTTGTTTTACCCAACCTCTACTATCGACGCAGCCGCGACTTTTACCTCAAAGAGCGCACGCCCGAAGCCATGGAAATCATGTTCGGGCACATGGCCACACTGAATGCACAAACCAGTCAAACCGACACCCAGGCCATGCTGAAGTTTGTAGACACCCATGCCATGGCAGATCAAACACGCATTGGTGCTGTAGGTTACTGCATGAGCGGCCCCATTGTGATGTGGATAGCAGCCCAATTTCCAGATCGATTCCAAAGCATTGCATCGATTCACGGCGCCAACATGGCCACCAACGAGCCCGATTCGCCCCACCTGATGCCGCCGCAAATTAAATGTGAAAGCTATTTTGCATGCGCAGAAATAGACAAGTGGGCACCCCCTGAAGACATCCAAAAATTGGAAGCTTCACTGATCATGGCCAAGTCAAATTACCGAATTGAGTGGTACCCCAAAGTCGAGCATGGCTTTGTGTTTCCACTTCGGGCTGGCATGTACAACGCCAAAGCCGCAGAGCGGCATTGGGAACGATTGTTCAGCTTGTTCGAGCGAACCCTGAAAAAAAACCAAGAACATCTTTCTTGAACAATACGATTGCACCATGAGCGCCAACGACACCGACCGCGTGCCCTACGCAAAACCTCAGCCCTGGGGCATGACGCCAGACATGGTCATACCAGATGTCAATACTGACAATGAAAAATTGTGGGCGCCCATTTCACCCGGCATTTGGTCACGCCCCATTCATCTGAATGTGACGGGTGGTTTTTATGTGCATTTGCTCAGGGTCAAACGTTCTGGCTTGCTGCAAAGGCACCGTCACTCTGGTCAAGTTCATGCCTATGTCATTCGCGGCAAGTGGTTGTACTTAGAACACAACTGGGTGGCTGAAGAAGGCGGCTATGTGTTTGAGCCCCCAGGCGAAACACATACCTTGGTGGTGCCCGATGACTGCCAAGACATGATCACCCTGTTCACGGTGCACGGCTCCCTCATGTATGTAGACCCAGATGGCAATGCCACAGGCTACGACGATGTGTTCACACGCATTGAAAAATACCGAGCGCACTTTGAGAGTGTTGGCTTAGGCGCCGACTACGTGAAAAATTTCATGCGATAAGCCAAAACTAAAAAAGCCTGCTAAGCAGGCTTTTTAAATGGTGGCGCAAAAAATCAAAGTGGCTTTTTAAGCCAATTGGCAATTTCACCAATAACGCCTCGACGGAATGCCATCACGCAAATGACAAAGATAAGGCCTTGAATGATGGTGACCCAAGCACCAAACTGCGCCAAATAGTTTTGCATCGAGACAATGATGGCCGCTCCCACCACGGGTCCAAACAAAGTGCCTAAGCCGCCCAACAAAGTCATGAGAACCACCTCACCCGACATGGACCAATGCACGTCTGTGAGTGAAGCAAGCTGAAATACCAAGGCCTTGGTGGCGCCAGCAGTGCCTGCCAACGCACCAGATATGACAAAGGCAAGCAACTTGAAATGATCGGTGTCATAACCCAGCGAAACGGCACGGTCTTGGTTTTCACGAATGGCTTTGAGAATTTGTCCGAATGGCGAGTGGACAATTCGCCAAATTAAGGTAAATCCGCTCAAGAAGATGGCCAGCACAAACATGTACATGGCTGTGTTCTCTGAGAGGTCAAACATGCCAAACAATTTGCCGCGTGGCACACTTTGAATGCCGTCTTCACCACCGGTGAAAGGCGCTTGCAAATAGAAGAAGTAAACCATTTGCGAAAGCGCCAAGGTGATCATTGCAAAATAAATGCCCTGTCGTCTAATGGCCAAGGAGCCAGCTATGAGCGCAAGGCCTGCTGAGCAGGCTGTTGCAAAAAGTACGGCCATCTCTGGATTCCAGCCCCAGACCTTGGCGGCATGGGCAGCTGCATAGCCCGCAGTGCCCAAAAACATGGCATGTCCAAAAGACAACAAACCTCCAAAACCCAACAACAAATTAAATGCACAGGCAAACAATGCAAAGCACATGACCTTCATGAGGAAAATGGGGTAAACCCAAATAGGTGCAATTGCAAAGAACAACACCATGATGGCAAATGCCACCCACTGGTGAGTGAACGACTGAGTTTTGAAAACGGTAGGCGAGGCGTTGGACATGGGCATTACTTTTGAGTACCGAACAGTCCGGCGGGTTTAAGCAGCAGAACAATGGTCATGATCACAAAGATGACGGTATTGGATGCCTCTGGATAAAAAACCTTGGTCAGACCTTCAATCAAGCCTAAGCCAAACCCTGTCACGATGGCGCCCATGATGGAGCCCATGCCACCCACCACCACCACAGCAAACACCACAATGATGATGTCAGCGCCCATCAAAGGGCTGACTTGATAAATGGGTGCAGCCATGACACCTGCCAAGGCTGCAAGCGCCACGCCAAAACCGTAGGTCAATGTGACCATGCGGGGCACATTGATGCCGAAAGCTTGAACCAAACTGGGGTTCTCTGTGGCAGCTCGCAAATAGGCGCCTAGTTTGGTACGCTCTATGACAAACCATGTACTTAGGCAGACAAAAAGAGAAACCACAATGACCCATGCACGGTACTTGGGTAAGAACATAAAACCTAAATTGAAGACACCTTGAAACACTTCAGGTGACGGATATGGCATACCCGAAGAACCAAATTCATGACGGAACACGCCTTGAATGATCAAGGCCAGGCCGAAGGTGAGAAGCAAGCCATACAGATGGTCAAGCTTGTACAAGCGCTTGAGCATGGTTTTTTCAATGAGCACGCCCGTCGCGCCCACCAACAAAGGGGTCAGTAAGAGTGAGACCCAATAATTGATCCCGAGTTTATTCAGTGAAAGATAGGCCACAAACGCGCCCAGCATGTACTGGGCGCCGTGACTGAAGTTAATGATGTTCAGCAAGCCGAATATCACCGCCAAGCCTAAAGAAAGCAGCGCATAAAAGGACCCATTGATGAGACCAATTAGGAGTTGCCCAAAAAGAGCTTGGGAGGGAATACCAAAAATTTCCATGGTGATAATTCAGCTTGCTTCAGGAGTGGTTTACTTTTTGGCGACCAGTGGGCAATCGCTCTCAGACAATGGGCGGAATGCTTCATTGGCTGGGATGGTAGAGACCAATTTGTAATAGTCATATGGGCCTTTGGATTCAGAAGGCTTTTTAACTTGGAACAAATAAGCAGGGTGGATTTTGCGGCCATCTGCGCGAACCGTACCCTTACCAAACAAGACGTCATCTGTTGGCAACTCCTTCATCTTGGCGGCCACTTTGGTGCCATCATCGGTTTTGGCTGCGTCAACTGCTTTCAGGTAGTGAATGACGCTGGAGTAAACGCCAGCGTGAACCATCGAAGGGTATTTACCGCCATTGGCAGCAGAAAACCGCTTGGTAAATTCACGGGTTTGGTCGTTCAAATCCCAATAGAAAGTTTCTGTGAGCATCAGGCCCTGGGCTTTTTCCAAACTGAGGGAATGAACGTCAGGCAAGAAGACCAACAAGCCGGCCAAGTTCTGACCGCCTTTGGTAATGCCAAACTCAAAGGCTTGCTTGATTGAGTTGGTGGTGTCACCACCGGCATTGGCCAAGCCAATGATCTTGGCCTTTGAAGCTTGAGCTTGCAACAGGAATGAAGAGAAGTCTTGCGTTGGGAAAGGGGTGCGAACTTTGCCCACCACTTTGCCACCGTTTTTGAGCACAACGGCTTCGGTGTCACGCTCCAAGGCATGGCCGAAGGCGTAATCGGCAGTTAAAAAGAACCATGAGTCGCCACCACTTTTCACAATGGCTTTGCCAGTGCCGTTGGCCAACATCCAAGTGTCATAGGCCCAGTGGATGGTGTTGGCATTGCAGGCTTTGCCCGACAAGTCAGCTGTGGCAGAGCCAGAGTTGACGTGCAATTTGCCTTTGTCAGCCGAAATTTTGGCAATGGCCAAACCGACAGACGATGTAGGCACGTCGGCAATCATGTCGACTTTTTCTGTGTCATACCATTGACGCGCAACATTGGAGCCGACATCAGGCTTGTTTTGGTGATCTGCGCCAACAACTTCAACTTTCAGAGCGCTTTTTGAAGCCTTGATGTAGTCTTCAACGGCCATTCTGGCAGCAATCACAGAGCCCTGGCCTGTAATGTCTGAATACAAACCAGACATGTCATTGAGCACGCCAATTTTGACAATGCCATCGGAAATTTGCGCTTGAGCCGATCCGGCAAAAGCACAGGCGGCCGCAACGGCCA
>Ga0214919_10013094_pt1 | contig 10091 bp, 6 predicted proteins | sample LL1503_MetaG_FD_177994 | JGI IMG/M metagenome (GOLD analysis project Ga0214919, IMG submission 177994) | Freshwater microbial communities from Lake Lanier, Atlanta, Georgia, United States - LL-1503 | ecosystem: Environmental > Aquatic > Freshwater > Lake | place: USA: Georgia | collected 2015-03-15 | reverse complement strand
AGCCAAACCGCGAGAAGCCAATGTCTTAGAGATAGCAGCAGTCAGCGTTGTCTTGCCGTGGTCGATGTGACCCATCGTGCCGATATTGACGTGTGGCTTGTTGCGTTCGAATTTTGCCTTACTCATGGGGATTCTCCTTCGTGATATTTTTCGTTAGATGTAATAATTATTTTCGTAGCGACGATCGGGATCGAACCGATGACCTTCCGATTATGAGCCGGATGCTCTGACCAACTGAGCTACGTCGCCATGGCGCACCGATCGCAGCCTGATGGCTGAGCCCTCTGTGGGAATCGAACCCACGACCTTTTCCTTACCATGGAAATGCTCTACCGACTGAGCTAAGAGGGCGCGCACGCGAGAGCAACGCCCTCGAGAGCCGAAACGACAAGGATAGCGTTGAATTTTGCCACTCTGCCACGAATAATTCACCACTTTCATGGTCAATCTCGGACTAGGTTTCAGGCTCGTGGATATTATTCAGCCTTTCAACGTTCGACCTGCCACCTCCGCAGACGCTGCCGCAATCGCCCAGATTTATAACCATGAGGTCGAAAATACAACGGCCACCTTTGATCTCGTCCCACGAACCGTCGCCGAGCAACGCCAGTGGCAGGCAGAACGCAGCGGCGCCTTTGCCGTAATCGTGGCAGTCCGCGGCCCAGAAGTCGTGGGATTTGGTGCTCTATCTCCCTATAAAGAAAGAGCCGCCTACCGCACCACCGTCGAAGATTCGGTCTATGTCCGCCAAGATCTTGCTCGCCAGGGCATCGGTCGTCTTGTTCTGCACCATTTATTAGACACCGCTGTTGAAGGCGGGTTTCATGCCGTGATGGCCCGCATTGAAACTCGTGGCACGGGCTCAATCGCCCTGCACCATTCTTTGGGGTTTTACACCGTCGGCACCGAGCGCGAAGTTGGTCGCAAGTTTGGCACTTGGCTTGATGTCACCCTGATGGAGTGTCTGCTACACGAACGTCAGATGTGACGTGACCACGGGCTAGATCAAAAAGCCCGCACTGGACGCACGCAGTAGATGTAGTCCTTGTAGTCGTAGTAAGGATTACCGCCGCCGAAATACTGAGCCAAGGCGCCCGCGTCGCCCTCAGAAGAACTCCAATAGTAGCCGACTGGGTTTGCGTTTATGTCTTGATCAATAAAACCATCTCGCAACATCCCGCCACTACACAGGATGTTGGCTCCTGCTGCCTGACTGGTCTGGCGTGCGTACTTACACAATTCATTTAATTCATCTTTCGATGGCAAGAACCATTGACCTGCAGCAGCCGTCTTTGTGGAGTATCTGTTAGCGACATCAGCAGCAATGCCAGTCTCTTTACATTTTTCAAGGATTCTGGCTGTGTTGGCTTTTCCGGTACCGATCGCTGTACCCGTTGCGCCAGTAGGGGTCCCGGTGCAACCCCACGCAACATATACGCGATCGAAATTTACTTCGTAATCAGTTGGAGCTGCTTCGAGATAGTGGCAGTTGGTGTTACACGTCGAGCCTGTTGACGTGAACGTGCCGCCAGACGCTTTAACATAAAACACCTTGCCACCACCAGGACCTGTCTGGCCAACCGCACAGGTTCCGCCTGTTGCACATGTCTTAGGGGTTGTGGTTGTTGTTGTTGTGGTCTTAGGGATTGTGGTGGTTGTGGTGGTTGTGGTTGTGGTTGTGGTGGTTGTGATTGTGGTTGTGGTGGTTGTGATTGTGGTTGTGGTGGTCGTTGATTTTGGTATGTATCGAGGGACTGTGGTGGTGGTTGTGATTTTAGGGATTGTGGTGGTTGTTGTGCTTGCTGGTGGTGTTGTTACATCTTCAATCACTTGGGTGACGATCTTGTCATCTGGAATCTTGGTATCTGCTAACACTGTGTTGTCAGCGACAACAGGTGTCTCTGGTGTTGCGACTTGAGTGGAGTCAAGTGCAGGTGTTGGTTGAGATGCACCGGGCTCAATGACAGTTGTGGATGCAATAACTGCAGGAGGTAATGGTTGTGTTGCTTGCCAGAGTTTTTTCTTCTTAACAACACCACAGACCCAGACAATGTCTGACTTCTTACGGATTGCTCCAGGAGTTGTGCAGGGCTGAGCTTTGCCTTTGGCTTTCATGGTGGCATACCAAAGTAATCCTGTATTAGTAGTGGCACACACAACTGCTTGCTTGGACACCTTGGTGACTTGACCAGGCTTAGTGCAAGGTGTTGCCACAACAAGAGCAGCATTACGTGTTGTTGACGATGTGTCCCCAGAGGAGACGAGTACACCAACGCCAACAAGTAGAGCAAGAGCAACGATGCCAGCGATGATTTTGTTGGATAAGAACTGATTCACGAGGGCTCCTGATATCGGGGACACCTACAGAATAAGGTATGTCGGAAGGGGATGTCGGTCAGAGTTGTGGGGTATGGGTTTCGAGCAGACCCATGTATGACCCCGCCGGAGCAGGGCTAGATCAAAAAGCCCGCACTGGACGCACGTAGGCGCCATAGTTCTTGCCGTCGCTCGCCCGATTCCCGTACTGGAAAGACACCTCCCACGCGTTGTTCGCGTCGCTTTCAGAAGAACTCCAATAACTGTTAGCGACAAAACCATCAAACGGTTGTAGATTTCCAGTGCAACCATCCTGAGTAGAGATAAAATTAGTGGTATCCGTTCGTCCGTTTGAATATTTTTTGCACAATTCATTCAGTTCATTACGAGACGGTAAAAACCAATCAGACTTTCCCCCACCTTGATAATCAGCAGCCACACGCGCGGCAATAGCAGCCGTTGGGCACTTGGCAAGGATTGCTGCTGTGTTGGCTTTTCCGGTGCCGATCGCTGTACCCGTTGCGCCAGTAAGGGTCCCAGTGCAACCCCAGGTAACTCTTGCGCTATCGGTCCCCCACTGGTTTGTTACTTGGTAATCAGTCGGAGCTACTTCTAAGTATGCTCCCCATGGCTGTAAGGACGTTGCAACATAGAAGACGGTGCCACCACCAGGACCCGTTTCACCGACCCTCATGGCTCTATAAGTAGCGGTGGCAGTTCTCGTAATGGTTGTGTACTTTTTGGTGGCTGCTTGAGTAGCTGTGATAGTGACTGTGCCAGCAATACCTGTGCGTGTGACTTCGCCCGAGTCGCGGTCGACAGAGGTCATCGCTGGATTGGAGCTTGCGTAGGTCCAAGCACCATCACTGTTTGACAATGGGAGACTTGTTGGGTTAAAAGGTGCCGATGTGTTGTTATTGTCCAATGGATAAGCGAGAGCTCGGGACACCACTGGGGGCACTGGGGGCGGGGGGTCCAACACAAGGTTGGCAGTTGACGTAATGCCTGCGTGCTTTGTGGTGGCTGCTTGAGTGGCTGTGATTGGGATAGATACCCTGCCAGCAACACCTCCAGGAGTGACCCTGCCAGAGTTGCGGTCGACAGTGACCACGCTTGTATCGGAGTTTGTGTAGGACCAACACCCGATGTCGCAGACAGCGATGCGGCCTGTTGAGTAGGTCCAAGCTCCATCGCTGTTTGACATTGGGAGACTTGTTGGGTTAAAAGGTGCCGATGTGGTGTTTTTGTCAAGTGGATAAGCGAGAGCCCAAGACACCACTGTGCGCGTGAGGGCAATGTCAAGATCTTCAGTTGACGTGGCACTTGCATACTTTGTGGTGGCTGCTTGAGTGGCTGTGATGGTGGTTGTGCCGGCAATACCCGTGAGTGTTACGGTGCCTGTGGCGGTGATTGTTGCGAATGTTGCAGGAGAGCTTGTGAAGGTCCAAGCACCACCGCTGTTTGACGTTGGTGCTGTGAGTTGGAAATTTTCCGATGTGGTGTTTTTGTCAGTAGGAACAGTCAAGACCGTCTTCACCACTGAAGTCAAGAGCGGCAAGGTAACGTCCGCCGTCAAGTCGTTGACGTTTGATGCTTTATAAGTAATCATGCGTAAGCCAGCACTAGCACCGCTAAAGGTGACCAGAATTGTTGCTTTGCCTTGATCGTCTGTGACTTTTTCAAAAGTTGGATCCTGCCCTGTCACTGTGGCAGTTACCTTCACGCCACTTTTTGTCACTTCATTGTTCGAGATATCCCGCAAGCCAATCACGGGTGATTGTGTCAGAGACCATGTACCAGCGGTGCTGTTGCCCACTGGCCCAGCGGCAGCAGTAAGCACGATGAGTTTCTTCGGCTCGCCAGCACTGAGCGTTACGGTTTTGTTTGATGCTCGTGTCACACCACCAGCTGGCGTGAAGCCCAAGGTGTATGCACCAATCAAGCCCTTGATGCCAAGACCAATAAATGTGGCGACGCCTTGAGCGTTTGTTACGGCAGTTGAGCTAAACGGCGTTGAGGTCTTGTCGGTGTCATTGGCAGAAAACTGAGTGATTGTTGCAGTCACGGTGATGCCTGCAGTGGTGACGTTGTTGCCGTCGGCATCAAGCAACTGCACAACTGGGGACTGTGCAAATGCAATGTTGTTTGTGGCCGCTTCAGATACTTCTGTTGTGATCTTTAATCCCTGAGAATCACCAGGCTTCACCACGACTGTTGATGTAGTGCTCAAATCACCAGACGTAAACGTCAGAGTGGTTGTACCTGTTTGTGTCAGCCCGAGTTCCTTGAAGAGGACATATCCATCTTTTGCTGTTGCCTCAGTTGTGTAGCCATACAGCCCCTCCGGTGATGATGAAACATTGACATCGCGCCCAGCCCCAGCAACGACGTTGCCGCTTGAATCCTCGAGATGCAATTTGTGAAACTGATTGAATTGTTGTCCAGCCGCTACAGCTCCGAGTTTGGTGTCAGACACCAGAGCAGTTGCTACTCCGGCAGCCAAGTCAAGATTTCCTGATGTCACGCCTTCAAGACCAAGACGTGGTGCAGTAAATGTCAGAGCGATGTCTCCCATGATTCCTGTGAGAGACAATGTTTTAAAGATGGCACGACCTTTGGCGTCAGTGACTGCTGTATTGCCCGATAGCACCACATCAGTGCGACCAGAGACAGCTGTAATGGTGATTCCGGCTGTTGAGATAGACGATTTTCTTTGATCGAGGAGTTGCACAACTGGCTGGGTTGCTAACGCTAAGGCGTTCACGCCACCAGACGGTTGCGTCTCAAGAGAGAGTGCCGCAGGTATTGCTGGTGCAAGAGTTTGTGTTGCAGCAGTATCAATGACTGCTGGATCAGCCAAGACTGCGTTGTCAGCAACAACAGGTGCATCTGGAGTTGCAGGAGTTGTTGATGGGAGGTCTCCCTTGGCTGCTAACGCAGTAAGAGGTTGCGTTGCTTGCCAGAGTTTTTTCTTTTTAATAACACCACAGACCCAGACAATGTCTGACTTCTGACGAATCGCTCCAGGAGTTGTGCAGGGTTGGGCTTTGCCTTTGGCTTTCATGGTGGCGTACCAAAGTGATCCTGTGTTTGTCTTGGCACACACAACTGATTGCTTGGAGACCTTGGTGACTTGACCAGGTTTAGGGCAAGGTGTTGCTACAACAAGCGCAGCATTACGTGTTGTTGACGACGTGTCTCCAGATGAAACGAGTACTCCAACTCCCACGAGCAGAGCAAGAGCCACAATGCCGGCGATGATTTTGTTGGAGAAGAACTGGTTCATGAGGGCTTCCTGTATCTGGGACACCTACAGAATAGGGGACGTCGGTCAGGGATGTCGGTCAGGGATGCGGGTATGGGTTTCGAGCAGACCCATGTATGACCCCACCGGAGCAGGGCTAGATCTCTAAAATTTTTCTGCCTGGGGCAGAAAATTTAAATAGATAAATAGATCAAAAAGCCCGCACCGGACGCATGAAGGCACGACTTAACTTGCCATAGTCGTCCCCATCCTCGTCCGATTTCCACTCAAAATGAGTCGCCGACACGGAGATCGCGTCGTACTCAGACGAACTATAATAACGGACCGCGCTAAAACCACCAATTGCAACCCGCTTGGTATACATCAGATTCAGTTCATCTTTGGATGGCAAGAACCAATCTGACTTTCCTCCTCCTCGATAATCGGCAGCAACACGCGCGGCGATACTGGGCTCATCACATAAGTCAAGGATCTCGGCTGTGTTGGCTTTTCCGGTGCCGATCGCTGTAGCCGTTATGCCCTTAAACCCTGTGTAGCAACCCCAGCCAAGTGTGCGGCGCCGGCCATCTACTATGTAATCAGTTGGAGCTGCTTCTAAGTAAGTTCCCCATGTTTGTGGCGTGGGTGCTACGTAGAACACTTTGCCACCACCAGGACCTGTGTCGCCCACGCTGCAGGCTACTGCTCGTTCGCAGGCCGTCTTAGGGATTGTGGTGGTGGTGGTTGTCGTGGGTGCCAGAGTTGTCTCGGTTGTAGCTGCAAGAGTTGTCTCGGTTGTAGCTGCAAGAGTTGTCTCGGTTGCAGGTGCCAGAGTTGTCTCGGTTGTTGGTGCCAGAGCGAGTGGTGTTGTTGGGGAAGTCTCCACAATCAACTCAGGATTAGTTGTCAACTTGATGAAGGCATCTTGGTCAGTTGTCGGAAGGTCGGGGTTATTGTTCGCCATTAGTGGCTTTGTCAAAAACCAACGCTTCTTTGATGATTTACTTTTACCGCAAACAGAAAAGATGCCATTTTGTTTCCGTGTGATTCCTAATTTTGCACAGATCCATTTCTTTTCCTGAAGTACTGGATACCAAATGTTTTTTGGTGACAGAGCAGCACAGACAACTGATTGTTTGGACACCTTGGTGACTTGACCAGGCTTCGTACAAGGTGTTGCCACAACGAGAGCAGCCTTGCGTGTTGTTGACGACGTGTCACCAGATGAAATGAGTACGCCAACTCCCACAAGTAGAGCAAGGGCCACGATGCCGGCGATGATTTTGTTGGATAAGAACTGATTCATGAGGACTCCTTGAATCTGAAGGTGTCTTCACCATAGGGCATATCGGACGGGATTACTGCTCAGGGTTGCTGGGCATGGGTTGAGGGGCGGAGTGCTGTGATGAAGCGGTTCAACATACGACCCCGCCGGAATCCGGCGGGGTCGTATACGGGTTGAGCTGTATAACACGGTAAAACCGTGGTGGGCCGGGGAGGATTCGAACCTCCGAAGGCAGTGCCGGCAGATTTACAGTCTGCTCCCTTTGGCCGCTCGGGCACCGACCCCTATGGAATCGCTAACGATACCGTCTTAGATAGCCTTCTACCTCATGCCATCCTTTGACATTGTTTCAGAAGTTGATCGCCAAGAACTGCGAAATGCTGTCGACCAGGCCCAACGAGAGATGGGTCAGCGATTCGACTTCAAAGGCACTGATTCATCGATAGAGCAAAATGACTTGATTATCACGATCAAAACCATCAGCGAAGAAAAGGCCCGCGCAGTTCGCACATTGCTAGAGGAGAAATTCGTCAAGCGAGGGATGTCACTCAAGGGTATTGATTGGGGCAAATTTGAGCAAGCGTCTGGTGACACTGTGCGCCAAGTCGTCACCATTGCAGTTGGTATTTCAAGTGACAAAGCACGTGAAATAAATAAACTGATAAAAGAAAAGGGTCCTAAGGGAATCGGTAGCCAGACGCAGAGTGATCAAGTTCGCGTCACCGGAAAAAAACGAGATGATCTCCAAGCAACGATGGCTCTAATAAAAGGTGCCGATCTTGGTATTCCTGTTCAGTTCGAGAACTTCCGCGACTAACTAGTCCTCAGTGGGCGCATCTGCTGCTCGTTTTTGTAATTCAAGAACAACATTGGCGTCCGCGAGTGTGGTGGTATCTCCCAAGTTTCGACCTTCTGCAACATCGCGCAAGAGACGTCGCATGATTTTACCGCTACGAGTCTTGGGCAAGTCGGGAGTGAAGTAAATCGTCTTGGGTTTAGCGATTGCTCCAATTTCTGTTGCGACGTGATTGCGAAGAACTTGTTCATCAACTTCTTTGCCCGTGACCAAAGTGACATAGGCGATAATTGCTTGACCAGTTGTCGGGTCGTTTGCACCCACTACTGCTGCCTCAGCAACACTTGGATGTGAAACCAACGCAGACTCTACTTCGGTAGTGCTGATGCGATGACCCGACACGTTCATGACATCGTCGACGCGCCCAAGTAACCAGAGATAGCCCTCGTCGTCGAGTTTGGCGCCGTCACCTGCAAAATATCGACCAGTGAAGCGACTCCAATACGTTTCTTGATAGCGCTCCGCATCGCCCCAGATTCCGCGCAACATTCCGGGCCATGGATGCGTGAGTGTGAGATATCCGCCACCCTTGAGAACTGTTTCTCCTGCGTCATCAACAACTTCTGCGCCGATACCAGGCAATGCAAATGTTGCAGATCCTGGTTTTAAAGTTGTTGCACCAGGCAGTGGGCTAATCATGATTCCACCTGTCTCCGTTTGCCACCATGTGTCAACTACCGGACAACGATTGCCGCCAATATGCTCGCGATACCACATCCATGCTTCTGGATTAATGGGCTCACCAACACTTCCGAGCAGACGCAGAGATGACAGGTCGTGTTTTGCTGGCTCCTCTATTCCCCACTTCATGTACGTACGAATTGCTGTTGGCGCCGTGTAGAAAATTGAGACTTTATATTTTTCGATGATCTGCCACATGCGATTATTTGCCGGAAAATTTGGAACGCCTTCGTACATCACTTGTGTTGCACCATTAGCAAGTGGTCCGTACACGATGTAACTGTGACCAGTTATCCAACCCACGTCTGCTGTGCACCAAAAAACATCCGTCTCGGGGTGTAGGTCAAAAACATACTTATGTGTGTAGGCGACGTGCGTGAGGTATCCGCCTGTTGTGTGCATGATTCCTTTTGGCTTGCCTGTTGTGCCACTGGTGTAGAGCAAGAACAATAAATGCTCGCTGTCCATTGGTTCTGCAACACAAACTGAATCAGCAGTTGCCATGAGATCGTGATACCAATGATCGCGGCCAGATTTCATAGTGACGGCATTGTTGCCGCGCTGTACTACCACCACGTGTTCAATCGTTGGCGTATGAGCAACAGCTTCATCTGCTTGTTGTTTCAGCGCAAACACCTCACCACGACGCCATCCGCCATCGGCAGTGATTAATACTTTGGCCTCGGCATCATTGATGCGGTCAGCCAGTGCTTGTGCTGAAAAGCCACCAAAGACAACTGAGTGCGCAGCGCCGATTCGTGCGCATGCCAACATTGCGACTGCTGCTTCTGGAATCATGGGCAAGTAAATGTTGACTCTGTCACCTTTGACAACACCTAGATTCTTGAGCACATTAGAAAACTTCTGCACTTCGTCGAGCAGTTCGGAGTACGTGATGGTGCGTGTATCGCCTGGCTCGCCCTCAAAATGAAACGCGACTTTGTCACCTTTGCCGGCCAAGACATGACGATCTAAACAGTTGTAGCTGACATTGAGGCTGCCACCAATGAACCACTTGCTATAAGGAAGTTTCCATTCACAAATCGTGTCCCATTTTGTGTTCCACGACACAAGTTCGTCTGCTTGTCGCGCCCAGAACGCTTCATAATCCTGGTTTGCTTCGTCGTATAAATGCGTTCCAGCAATCAGTGTCTGCTTTTTAAATCCATCTGTCGGTGGGAATTTTCGCTGCTCCAAGAGCAAGTCATCGATTGCATCGTGTGATTCATTTCCAGCCATGTGGCGTCCCCTTTGTCTGCTCAAACGAGACTAGTCAAAGAATAAGCCCCGAGCCTGTGCCGAATGCCAAGATGTTGCGTGAACCAAATCCCCGCCAGTGCTGACACGGGAGCACAGTTTGGCACAGAGGAATGGGTGATGTCAGCGGCAATCGCACTTGTCTGGGGTGCATCGTTTTTGTTTATCGCGATCGCCATTGACTATGTCGCAACTCCGGTGGTTCCGATGGCACGACTTTTTTTTGGTGTGATGGCCTTGTTGGTGATTCCCTCAGCGCGAAAGCGAATTGATCGAAGCGATTACAAGCGAGTCATATTTTTAGGATTGGTGTGGATGGCTATTCCTTTTATGTTGTACCCGATGGCTGAAGAGTCAGTATCGTCTGCTGTAGCCGGAATGCTCAACGGTGGACTTCCGGTTATGACTGTTGCTGTCACGGCAGTATTTGTGCGACGACGACCAAGCAGCCA
>Ga0214919_10013093_pt1 | contig 10093 bp, 2 predicted proteins | sample LL1503_MetaG_FD_177994 | JGI IMG/M metagenome (GOLD analysis project Ga0214919, IMG submission 177994) | Freshwater microbial communities from Lake Lanier, Atlanta, Georgia, United States - LL-1503 | ecosystem: Environmental > Aquatic > Freshwater > Lake | place: USA: Georgia | collected 2015-03-15 | reverse complement strand
AGCAGAAACCAAAGAAAAAGCAGAAACCAAAGAAAAAGCAGAAACCAAAGAAAAAGGAAAACCAGAAAATACTAATAAAATTTATATATTTTTTTTAAAATATATAAAAAAATACAAATACAAATACAAAAAACCTAAATCTAAGGATTAAATATAACAGTAGTGCCATTAGACCCAACTAATCTTAATATACGGTCATTACCCAAAGAAAACGCATATAAAACGCTCTTCAAGACTGGTATAGTATTACCGTAACTCAGACCTTTACTGTCAAATAATCCAAAAGTACCATTGCCATCACTTCCATATACAAACCCAATTCTCGCAGCATTATTTGTGCCACTATATGGTCGACTATTAGACCATATTCGTTTTCCAGAAATAGACAAATATATAGCCAAACTACCATCTTGTTCAAATCTTAAATAATACAAACGATTTTGAGAATATATTTTAGTATATTCATCAGTATCACTATCACTAGATGGTATTTTAAATGTAAATTCATTAGACACCAAGATATTTTCAGGGATATCTGACGTATCAATTTTATAATTTGGATAAGGTATTATCTCCGAATACGATGTGCCTGAAGTCCAGGTCTGAATACCAAACTCACTAGAATTCATATACATACCATCTGAGCAATAAACTGTATTTGGATTACTAAAAAACAATGTATTTGTCGCGTCATTTGTATTACCATTTTCAAGACACCAAAATATGACACCCGCTGGACCACCACCATTATAAGCAACAAATTTAAAGAAAGATGTTGAACCAGCTTTTAAAGTAATTGTATTTGAAAAAACTGTATTCCATGTAGTAGCATAATTTGGTAATTTACTTCCATTCATATAAATATTCAACGAATCATCAATACTACACCACAATGTAGCAGTAATATCACTAGTTCTTGTATTTGTATATGTAGTATAAAAATTAACTGTTCCTGCTGTAGCACCACTAATACTATTCGGTGTATTCCACAACCATCTGTAATTTTTCCAACCAAATGAAGCAGTATTGCTTGAAAATTTATTATAAACATTACTCCAGTTAGAAGCGTCAAGTATACTACCTGAATCAATCGCAGCAGCCCTTGGAATACTATTATCATAAATAGCCAATTCTCCAGTATTTCCCAATATTAATTTATAACCCGGAATACCAACATTTGGAGTTCCAAATGTATGAAGAGGAACTAAATTCAAATTGTAATGCGATTGTTGACTAGCACTATCATAAGCAAGTGAATATGTAGACCAATTATTAGAGTTAAAATATGAAATAGGTCCAGTATAGTATCGCGCTTCACCTGTATCAGTAACCATTTTAGTATACGTTCCGTCATAATACATATATACCCAGTTCCCATCATTAAGACGATTATATGATTGAGGGGCTATACCAGGATAAGGATAAAACCAGTCACCCCACATCAAATACGAAGTAGGCCACTCACATACTATATAAGTGCCATTTGGCATAAGTCTCACATGAACATTACTAGGATTAGACCCAGTATATTTGTACAACTGAAAATACGGTGTATAATTATAAATATCTTTGACATGACTGCTGCTGCTACTATTATAAGAAGTATCTATAACATTATTTATATTCAATGAACCATTATCAAGAGATAAAGTATAGTCTCCGCTGGAAGATGTCAAAAGTCGTTCACCTCTTTCACTACCTCCGTTAATTAAAGTATTTATAGAAACACCATCAGCCAAATATTGAGATAAACCATTAGAAATAATTCTCAGTTCATTATCAGTTAAAATTTGGTCCCAAATAAAAACATGTGAAAATGCCCAATCACTTACTTCGCCAAAACCTCCATTATTAATTGTCATTGCGTGTTGTCCTCCAGAACCACCACTAATTGTACCTTTTACTGAGCCATTAACTAAGATATTATTTGGTGCGGTTCCATTATTTTTACCACATGTAATAATCCAGTTATCTGAAAATCCTGGCACATAACTAGTCAACCAACCTTCATAATAACAAACTCCCGAATTACTTGACCAATGTCCATGTAGCCAATTGCCGCTTGTTGAAGTTAATAATCTTTGTCTAGTACCTCCTGTATATCTGGTAATAGAACAAATTGTAAAATTGCTTGGTATACTTCCGGTTGGCCAAGTAACTTTTGATGTTGTTGAACCATAAATATATGGAATATCTGCTGTTGCGCCATATCCAATTCCATTAGTTAGTGTAACTCCACTACAAGTAGCATTTTTTCCATTTCCTCTTAATTCATATAATATATTATTACTATAGGATTCAGCAGCATAAATACCCCATGGAGATTTAGTTCTTAATAATGAAGCAAAATCATTATTTCCTGAACTATAATAAGCCGCCCCAGTATAGATAGATAACAGATTATTACTAAATGTACCCCAAGTTTGTAAATATGTAGCCAATGTAACGGCAGACCCGGAACTATTATTGCCAATAATAGATAACATATTTGAATCATCAATTGTCAATCTATAATTAGAATAACCAGTAATATCAACAGTCTTCCATAAAACGCTTCCCAATAAATTATAAGCAACAATAGCACCACCCCCACCTATCGTTAAATATGATATGGCATCTAGAGACGTTAATGTGGTATAACTATTTGTGTAAAATGTATACACCGGTTTTGTAAATCGCGCATCAAAAATACAAATACTTTGCGTCTTAGCCACAGTGTCCAAGTAAACACCAAAGAATGAATACCCAGATGGCGACCATAAGAAAGAATTTAATTCACTTTCATCATGTTGAGCATGTAATTTTATACCAAAATTTAAGATACCACGTCTATCATCTGGACCGGGTAATGACGCGTCTGTAATGCCACTTGTACTAGGGTTACTGCTAAAAAGCGTTGCCCCAGCACTATTAGTTATATTAAAAATTCCTTGACTACCACCAGAACCATCATCATCAAATGACATTGTAAATGGACCAGGTCCTCCTGAATTTTTAAAATTAGTAATTGCATAAGGATTCAAGTCTGATATTCCAGGAACAGAAACAGTTGTTCCATCTTCAGCTAATATAGTAACATTATTAACTAATAAGTTACCCCTACCATAGCCATTAGCATCTCCATTATTATCAAAAAGCAAATCACAACTGCTAATATATTTTGGAAAACACATAAAAACTAAACCACATCTTCCGCCACTGTTATATGTGTTAAAAAAATTAAATGTATTGTTTCCTGGCTGTAAATTTAAATCATAAGCAAAAAAGTTATTCCAAGAAGAAGAACTAGTTCCTCCAACTGTTCTAATATAAACATTATTGACATACACATCACATTTTTCAAGAACACTAACCCAAAGCGTTGACCAAATCCATTTTCCAGTTGGATTATTATAAGTATAATAAAAATTATATGTTCCAGAAGAGCCGCCGCTGCTACCGTTGATACCAGTAGAGTTAGGACTAACCCATATTGGCGAAACTTTATCTACTAAGTTATAACCATCAGAATTAGAAAAAGAAAATGAATTCATAACATTGTTATAAAAGTTATTCCAATAACCACCTGTAGCCGAATTACTATAGTTTTGCCATAAAGTTCCGGAAGCATAAATGGTCTTTCCTCCAACAACACCAACTCCTGGTTGACCAGTGTAAAAAAATGGTTTACCAATATATTTGAAAGGTGTGTTATCAACCCAATTATAACCGCCATTTTTATAACTCATGATACCTAAATTGCCGAAATCCATAGACAAGTAATAAAATCCATTAGTACTAATAAGCCGAGGTGGAACATATTGATTCCAATATTCAAAAGCCTGAATAACACCATTAGTCGAATTCCAGCTGTCAGTTTGCCAAGCCATACTACACCATAAACCAGTAACAGTTCCATTGCTGTCAGTTTTATAAAGACATAAATTGCCATCAGTCTGCATATTCAACGAGTATGAAGATGTATTGTCGCCAGTATTTTGAACCAAATAATACTTATCTTCATTATTAATCGAAATATTTTTCAAAGAAGAAGTAGAACTAAACGTTACAACAAATGTCCCGTTTGTAACAACCGAAAATACTTGAGTAAAAAGTTGTAATACACTGTTTGTAGGTGTAAAAGTAAAGGTAATTGTTGGTTGTAAAGCATTATTCAAAGCACTAATATTAACAGTAATAGGATTATTTCCAGACGCATAAAATTCCAAAGTATATTTAACATTAGCAACCAAATTAACATTTTGTGAAACACTTGTACTACTACCTAGATTCTCACTAATAACATCAACATACAAAGCTCCAGTATCGTTATCTATTTTCAACCCATTACATTTTCGAATTGTTTGCCCAGCACCAAGAGCCAAACTAGATGACGTCCACATTTGTCTTCCGGTCCTATTATCTTTAACTCTGACAATACAATCATTGCCAATATACGCGGAAAAATAACCATTAGTAGATGTTAAATTAAACATTTCAAAATCAGAGACTGGCATAACATTTTGTCCACGTGTGTCTCCCGAGTCAGTAATTAACTGACTTCTTAAAGCCGGCCTTACCTTTAAAATCTTAGAACGTACAATTACATCATCCTCATCATAAAATGAAACCTTTATACTTTTATCTGGATTGACTTCACTAATAGTAGCAGTTGCTCCACTATATAGCGGATTGACAGGACTATGAATAGTGGCATAGTCACCTTGTCTTGGAACTACGGTAGATATTCCAGTTATAACACTGTTAGTTAATGTAGATACGCCATTAACTATAGAATAAGAATCTTGAGTTACAGTAGTTTTATCTGCTTTTCCAAGAGCCCAATATTTATTGTTATTTGCGTCAACAATAACCAAGTCACCATTATTTGAAAGTTTACATGTGTAAGGCGCAACAAATGATAATTCAATTAATTTATTATTTTCAAAATCAAATGTTGTTGATTTAAGGAAACTACCGTCCTTCAAAATATCGTAAACTTCATTGCCATAATTGTTATACAATCCAAGCGCAAAAGTAAGACTACCAGTTGTATTCGCATAAGAAAATTTTAAAGAAGTAGCCGTTGAATTGGAAATACTATACAACGAATAACTATCAATATTAGTATTTGTATTATTACTAAAAAACAATGTATTTGTAGCATCATTTGTATTACCATTTTCAAGACACCAAAATATAAGTCCCGCTGGACCACCGGTATTTGTAGCAACAAATTTAAAATTAGAAGTAGACCCAGCCTTTAAAGTAATTGTAACTGCCCAAACTACATTATAAGGAACTGTGCTACTAGTTAATTTTATTCCATTCATATAAACATCCAATGTATCATCTACAGAATAGTATAATGTGGCAGTAATGTCAGTAGTTCTTGTATTTGTATATGTAGTATAAAAATTAACTGTTCCTACAGGAACACTAGTAGTAGAACTACTTGCCATATTCCATATCCACCTATAATTGTTCCAAGCGTATGAATTAGTATTATTTGAAAACTGATTATAAACAGCACTCCATCCTTGAGCTATATTAGATACATTATACGCATTACCATATAAATTCGAAAAACTTAATAAACCGGTAGAATCAAGTGCCAAATTATAAGTACCATTTAATGAGTACATGCTGCCATAATTACCACGATTACTAATTGTATCTCCATTTGCTAATGATAAACGAAAACTAGTTTGTTCAGACCATAGTACATCTCCATTCGCATTTATAATAGCAATATTTCGGTCATTTGTAATAGTGAGCTGAAGAGGATATAACAAATTGCTACTAACATTATAATTCAAAATAGTGTTCATTATAATTCCATCTGTATTTAATACTTCAATTATAAGATGATTATTAGAAACTCTAAATCGCAAAAAACTAGGCCCAGGATTAGAAAATCCGCCACTTGAAGACCAAAAGCTAAGACGAGTTCTGTAATCATACGCAACAACCAATCCACTTGGAAGCAGTGCCAAATAATAGCATCCATTTTGAGACCAAATATTCAACGAATTATTCGCAACATTTGTTATATTTGGATTAACACCCATAGCCACAATACTATTCGAACTCGCTAGCGACAATACAACACCCGCATTTTGTTTCAAAACAGTGCTGGTAATCCCATTTGTATTCTCATTTTCAAATCGAGTAACGCCAAGGGTAAATCCATCACTGCTTATGCTGTCAATCGAGGCATTCACATTTGTACCAAGACTGGATGACGAAACCGTTATAACATCACCAATACGATATTGTTTATTAGTAACCTGATTCGCATACAAAGTAAAATGAACGCGTAATGGACCTCTTACTCCATTATAATTATTGCCTTTATCAAAAAATACTACATAATTATCAGGTGAATATGTCATATCCAAATCAATTGTCACACTGTCAGAAAAAGTACCAATTAGTGAGCCATGAATATCATAAGTATAACAAGTATAACTAATTGGTCCATTATAAGCATGTAGCCAATAATTCTTGTTACAACTACTGCCCTCAATTAATGCTTGAGAAGGGACTGTTACATTAATCGCAATTGTATTTGAAATAGCAGTCGTGTTCATAGACCAAGATGTATTTGTTAAACATTTCCATATACCAAATACAGAAGGTGTAGCATTTGGATTAGGACTGGCTTTAAAGAAACTATCCAACTGACTGGTATAATCAGTAATTTCTTGTGTAGTAGTAAACAACATAGAAACGCCAGATAAATAATTATTTACGAATGCTGAATTCGAGTTATTATAATTTGTATTATTTGAACTATAAGAAACCGCACCAGACGCCCCAGGATAACTACTAATAGCAGTAGGAATCCAAGATTCATCAGGAGTAGTGCCAGTTGAATCCGAATTGAATTTTTTCCTAAAAATCTTCATTGTAGCATAAAAGTCAAATAACTTAGTACTTTGATTATATACATTTTTCAGCTCGTATAAATAAGAAGACTTTACATGCCATTCATTTTTGTCAATTGAGCCTATGGTAGTTAAATATTCAATCATTTTAGTCATTGGAGTGCCAGCCTCTATAACACGATTGTATATTCTGGGTAAAAACGTAAATATGTCAATAAATGACAATGCTTCTCCACCAATATTATAATCCCCAAATATCTTCTTAGATAATTTATAACCCAATTCAGAAAATCCTCCGGACAAAATAAATGAATAAGGTAATTCATATTTAGAATTAAAAGGGACACTTGCATTCATATTTAAAAACTTTTCATTAAAAATAATTACATTATGGTAATATTCCTTTTTAGAAAAATAATTTAATATTGTTTGAAAGTTAGAATCATTTGTACATTTAACAACAAATACACTTTTAGTTACAGACGTTGAAAAATTATTACCATCTATAGGATTTTCAGTTAAAAGTGTATCTAATTCCTTATTAAATACAAAACTGTTATTTTTAGTATCTTTAGAAACATTTAATATAAAAGATTTAAATGAAACAGCACCAGGACAATAATCATTAATAACACTATTAAATGTATCAATATAGTTTTGCCCTGTTCCTGTAACCGCACTTGAGTCGCAAATATAGACAATTTGGTTAAAAACTTGCCCATTTTGCTCCAAATTATCTACATGATTAAAAAAATTATTAAAAACAGAGTTAGGATTCAAATCAAAAAACTCATGAAAATTATACACAATCTTTTTTACAATAAAATTAACATTATCTAAAATATTAGAAGAAGTGCGTATCATATTGTCTGGGATAAAATTATCAATACCGGCAGTGTATGTTGTAGCTCCTGAATTTAAATATAATGTATCATTGTGTTTTTCAAACCATGAAATTAATCCAATAAATACTGATGATTTTTGTGTACCAAAAAATAATCGATATCCTTTATTATAATATTTATCCAAAATTGCTTCTAAGCTACTGCTACTATTAAGAATTTCAATATCAATTGTATCAGGTATATAACCTACATTTATTAAGTATTTTATCATAGTAGAACACCTAGGTTCAAAAAAATGGTCAATTAAAAATACAGACCTATTATTAAGAGGAATAGCCAGAGGACCAGGATTTACGATATGAGGTCTTACAAGAGGTATGTCAATAATATTATTGGCACGTTTAAATGTGCCAATTCTAGCACCTTGACCGCGATTAACGACAAAATTTTTAGCACCTTTGCCCATTTGTATATATGTATATATATATATATTATTTAAGACATTTTCTTAAATATAAAATATTTGATTATAATAAATTAAAAATGCCTTTTGAATGTCCAAAAGAAACAGAAATTGCACCAGAAGTTGAATTGTTTTCATTTGAATTTGAAATAAATATGAATGGTACAGAAACAACAAATGTAAATTATAGCACAAAATCAGTAACATTTAGTACTAAATCATTTAAATATGACATTCTACAAATGAATACTTCAAATAACGGAATTAATAATCCAAAATCGAAACACTGGCCTCTAATAGAAACCTGGAAAACAGTAAATACAACAAAAAAAGTAAAATTATTTGGAAAAAAATACGAAATTAAAGTGCCTCTTTACAAACCAACTCAAGCACTTTATGAAATATATACATTAAACAAAAGCGAAAAAATAACATTCTTTACAATTCCTTCGTTTAAGTTTCAAATGAATTCTGATGTAAAATTTTCCGGTTCTGTAAGTTCTGAGTTTTCTTTATCTGTTGAAGGTAAAGGTGGATGCCTTTTGCAAGGAACAACGGCAAGTCTAATTGATAATTTTTATAATGATGGTAAAAAAATACTACAAATGACCAATACAACAGATAGAACAAATCGGATTATAAATATGGTAGCAAATCCAAAGTTTTTGGCATATTCGTCTGCCACAGTTCTATTAACATACCTTTTAAGAGATGGATTAACGGCAAATTTTACAATTAACAAAGCAGGAGGTAGTGTTGGTTGGCAATTAAACACATTTTATATTGAATTTGGTGATTTAAAAATAACAATTCCAAAATTTCAAATTGAATTAGATTTTCCTGATATATTAAAAGACCCAATTACAGGTCAAGAGCATCCAGTAACTGTTTCAGGAAGTGCAGATAAAGGTTTAACTGTAACAATACAATTACTAAAAATTCCAAATGGAGATTTTTTTGCTTTAATGCTTACATCACTTCAAAATACATTAAGAATAGCACAAAGCGCAACCGGGTCGAGTTATGATGCTAGTTACGTAAAAGAATTGGAAGATATACTAGCGCAGTTACAAGATGGGGACGATGAAGTTACAAAATGGTTAGAAGAATATTTAGGCATGGAATATACCATCACATTTTATTTTGTGTTTTGTCCAGCAGGTATGTCAAATACGCCACCAACACCATTTTATATAAAAGTAGAATTAGAAATAACTGTAAATCCATACAAAGTATTAGATGATTTGTTTGATGCGGCTGAAGCAATAGAAAAAACAATGACAAAATTTGAAAATGATTTTTGGAATGATGTAGACAATATCAAGCACACTAGTTTTGCTCATCCATTAGAAAAAATGTTAAAGGGAGCACTTAATACTGTAAACAAAGAATTATTATCGGTTACAGAATCAGCACAAAAGGAAATAGATAATAAATATATAAACAAAACATATTCAACAACATTGACCGCAATGATTCCTATTGAACCGCCGCCTTAAAACAAATAAAAAACACAATTTAATTAATTAATTAATTTTACTATACAAAATACAAAATACAAAATACAAAATACAAAATACAAAATACAAAATACAAAATACAAAATACAAAATACACTATAAATTAGATAACAGAACTCGCAATATCTCTCTTCACATTCTGAACACTATTCACATATTTATCCAACGTAGCAGAGTCCAAAAGTGTATCAGAATTAAATCCAAACCCGTCCATTTCAAATTTGAATACATCCACGTCAACTTGTTGACCAATACGATGACACCGAGCAATCGCCTGGTCCTCTACAGCAGGATTCCAATGCGGGCTTACAAAATATACCTCACTAAAGAATTCCTGTAAATTCAGACCTTCACATCCGGTCTGAATTTGCAATATAATAACATCCGCCTTGTCAA
>Ga0214919_10013092_pt1 | contig 10093 bp, 12 predicted proteins | sample LL1503_MetaG_FD_177994 | JGI IMG/M metagenome (GOLD analysis project Ga0214919, IMG submission 177994) | Freshwater microbial communities from Lake Lanier, Atlanta, Georgia, United States - LL-1503 | ecosystem: Environmental > Aquatic > Freshwater > Lake | place: USA: Georgia | collected... | reverse complement strand
ACGTCGCCATCCGCTCGCGTTTGCCGTCCAAAGTGGCGCGCTTTTAGCAGCGCTATGCCACAACGTGAAATTTTGACCCACGCGCCACGCGTCCCTCCACGCCCCCGTGGTTTTATTCTGCTGGCTGTCTTGGTTTTTTTAATGTTGGCTAGCTTGTTATCGCTGGGCGACTTGCGCACAGTAATTACAGAGCAACGCATGGTCACCACCCAACTAAATGCCGGAAACGAATTCGCCTATACGGAGAGTGCTCTGAACGTGCTGGAGTCTTTCGCCGCCGAAGAACTTGCGTCGATTGCCGCTGGGAATACCTACAAGGGCGGCAGCAACCTTGCGCTGAACGACACCTGCGCGGCAATTACAACTTCAGACCCTTTGGCATGCAAGCCAGCTAGTTGCTCAAGTTACAACAACATAAACAGAGTACTCAATAATGTCAACGGTCAGACTCCGCAATGCAGCTTTTGTCTTCGACCAAGTCCAGGTTGCAAGAACCGTCTAGATGAATCAAAAGCAGGTTTGCCGTGGACTGACCTGCCCATTATTTTTAAGTACGTGGATTCCGCTGGCGCCACTATTAACGGCAATTACCTGGGCGTTTTTTCCACCTATATGGAGTACTTGGGCATGGCGCCCTGCGATTACTCCGTAAATAACGCCAACATAACGTCCCTTGGCAGTTACGGCAATAGTATTTGTACAGGTATTGAGATGGTCGATCTAACGCCACGGTGCTCAACCTCCGTTCCCAGCACCTACGTGTGCCCTGTGATGCGGGTAACCGTCAGCAACAAACCGGCAAACCCACTGAGCCCCAGCATCACGCTGCAATCGACGGTCATTGGGGGCAAGCGCGTATCATTCCGCCAGGTTCTGCCCTAGCGAAAAAACACCCCTTTATGCTCAAAACGCCCCCCAGGCCCCGCCCAGCGCAACACGCAACGCGCGGTTTCACCTTGATAGAGATCATGGTGGTCATTGCCATCGTTGGTATTCTGTTTGGTATAGCTCTCTCCAGCTACCAGTCCAATGTACTGAAGACCAGACGCTATGCGGCGCAATCCTGCCTGATGGAGTATTCCCAGTACATGGAGCGCCACTACACCACCAACACGAGCAATCCGATGCAATACACCGGCGCCAGCTTGCCAAGCGCCGCCTGCGCCACCAGCCTGAGGGCGACTTACACCATCTCTTTGTCTTTGCTTTCCAGCCAAGCCTACACCCTGCAAGCGGCTGCCCTGGGCGCACAAACAGGTGATGCCGGGTGCACCGCCATGACGCTGCAACAAAACGGCGCAAAAGTCCCTGCCACTGGCTGCTGGCCCTGACCGTCCCCGGCGCTCCCCGATATGCCGCAGCCCCACCCTGCGCCAGACCACCCGGCGCAGCACCACCTGACCCAGGCGCTGGCACAAGCCCAGGCCGCGCTACTGCGCGCCAGCCCCAACCCCCGCGTGGGCTGCGTGCTGGTGAATCCGCAGGGGCAGGTGATTGGCCAGGGCAGCACCCAGCAGGCCGGTGGCCCGCACGCCGAAGTCATGGCCTTGCGCGACGCACAGGCCAGAGGCCACGCCACCGCCGGGGCCACGGCCTATGTCACGCTGGAACCCTGCTGCCACCAGGGCCGCACCGGCCCGTGTACCGAGGCGCTGATTGGCGCAGGCATTGGCCGCGTATTGGCCGCCCTGCCTGACCCCAACCCGCTGGTGGCCGGCCAAGGTGTGGCCCGCTTGCGCGCTGCCGGTCTGGCGGTTGAGGTCGCCAGCGACAGCGCCGACCCCGCGCTGCAAGCCTGGGCGGCGGCGGCGCGTGAACTCAATATCGGGTTTTTCAGCCGTATGCAACGCCAAACGCCCTGGGTGCGCATGAAGGTGGCGGCATCGCTGGACGGCGTGACCGCCCTGCCGAACGGGCAAAGCCAGTGGATTACCGGCGAGGCGGCCCGCGCCGACGGCCACGCCTGGCGCGCCCGCGCCTGCGCCGTGCTAACTGGCATCGGCACGGTGCTGCAAGACCAGCCCCGCTTGGACGTGCGTGGCGTGGACACGCCGCGCCAGCCCATGCTGGTCATCGTCGACAGCGCGCTGCAAACCCCGCCCGATGCGCCGCTGTTTGCCCCGCAACGACCGGTGTGGGTCTACGCTGCGACCCCGCAGTCTGCGCGCCAGGCGGCTCTGGAGCGCAGCGGCGCAATGGTGGTCTACCTGCCGGGCGCACCGGCGCAGGACGGTGCCAGCCCGAAAGTGGATCTGTCCGCCATGCTGCGCGACCTGGCAGCGCGGGGGGTTAACGAACTGCATGTGGAAGCAGGCCACAAGCTCAATGGCTCGCTGCTTCGCGCCGGGCTGGTGGACGAGTTGCTGGTCTACCTGGCCCCGCAGTGGCTGGGTAGTGGTGCAGGGATGTCGAACTTCGGGCCGCTGGAGCAGCTGGCAGATGGCCTGGCTTTGCACTTTCGCAGCGTGGATATGGTGGGCGCCGATGTGCGCCTGCTGGCCCGCGTGGCCGGGCACGGCGCGTTTTAGTGGGAAGATAAACACACCATGTTCACAGGCATCATCACTGGCCTTGGCCAGATCACACAAGTCGCCCCCATGGGCACAAGCGCGGCGCACGGCAAGCGCCTGCACGTGCAGTGCCCGGCGGGCTATCTGAACGACGTGGGTCTGGGCGACAGCATTGCCATCAACGGCGCGTGCATGACGGTCACCAGCCTGCAGTCCGGGGGAGACGCCCCGCAGTTCACCGTGGACGTGTCAGCCGAGTCGCTGGACAAAACCGCCGGCCTAGACGGCCCCGGCGCGGTCAATCTGGAAAAAGCCCTGCGCGCCAATGACCGCCTGGGCGGGCATCTGGTCTCGGGCCATGTAGACGGCATGGGCCACGTGACCCACTTTGCACCGGTGGGCGAGAGCTGGGAGCTGCGGGTGCTGGCACCCAAGGCGCTGGGAAAATACCTGGCCTACAAGGGCTCCATCACCATCAATGGCGTGAGCCTGACCGTCAACCGCATTAGCGATACGGCCGACGGCTGCGAAGCCAGCATCAACCTGATTCCCCACACCGTGCACAACACCGCGCTGCACCGCCTGCAGCCCGGCAGCCGGGTGAATCTGGAAATTGATGTGATTGCGCGCTACGTGGAGCGCATGCTGTCCAGCGCCCGCGCTGCCGGATAGCCGACGCGGGGCCGCCCCGCGCTTAACGCTAAAAAGTCAGTGTTTTGACGCCCTGCGGCGTGCCCAGCAGACACACCTGCGCCCGCTGAAACGCGAACACCCCCACGGTGACCACGCCGGGCCACTGGCTGACCTGCGCCTCAAAAGCCAGCGGGTCGTCAATGTGCAGGCCGGTCACATCCAAGATGTGCTGGCCGTTGTCAGTCACCAGGGGCTGGCCCTCGCGCAGGCGCAGCACGGCATGACCGCCCAGCGCGGCGAACTGGCGTGCAATGCGCGCAGTAGCCATAGGAATCACTTCGACCGGCAGTGGAAAGTTACCAAGCACCGTGACCAACTTGGACGCATCAGCAATGCAGACAAAGCGATCGGCCAGCGCGGCAACTATTTTTTCGCGGGTGAGTGCCGCACCACCGCCTTTGACCATGTAACCCCTCCCATCGATCTCGTCGGCACCGTCGATGTACACCGGCAGACGCTCTACCGCATTGGCGTCCAAAACGGCGATGCCCGCCGCCCGCAGGCGTTCAGTACTGGCAACCGAACTGGACACCGCGCCCGCAATCTGGTCTTTGATGGTAGCCAAAGCATCGATGAAATAGTTGACCGTGGAGCCGGTGCCCACCCCCACCAGCGCACCGCGCACCACGTACTGCAGCGCCGCCTGGCCGACCAGGGCTTTGAGCTGGTCCTGGGTGTAGCTGCCAGCAGGCGCGTCAGACGAAGATGGCGAAACGGCTGGGATATGGGTCATGGGTGAAAATCGCGCTCACTGTCAGATTGCTTAAGCGGGAATTATCCGATGCCACTTGTGCCCTACGGCGTGCTGCGCCCGTTTTTGTTCCGGATGGACGCAGAGGCTGCGCACGACCTGACGCTGCGCCTGATTGAGCGTACCCAGCACAACATCCTGCGCTATGCCTATGCACAGTCGCGGGCGGACGATCCGCTGACGCTGGCCGGCCTGCGGCTGCCCAACCGGGTGGGGCTGGCGGCGGGCTTGGACAAAAACGCCCGCTGTATTGCAGGGTGGGACGCGATGGGTTTTGGCTTTGTAGAGTTGGGCACCGTGACCCCGCTGGCGCAATCGGGCAACCCCAAGCCCCGCATGTTCCGCCTGCCGCAGGCGCAGGCGCTGATCAACCGCTTTGGCTTCAATAACCAGGGCTTGGAGGCCTTTGTGGCCAAGGTGGCGCGCGCCCGCAAGGCCAGCAGCCGGGCCATGGTGCTGGGGCTCAATATTGGCAAGAACGCCGTCACGCCGCTGGAGAACGCCAGCGCCGATTACCTGGCCTGTTTGGCGGCGGTCTATGCGCATGCCGACTATGTAACCGTCAATATTTCCAGCCCCAACACCCAGGGTTTGCGCGGACTGCAAAGCGACCAGGCGCTGGCCCAACTGCTGGAGTCGCTGGCGCAAGCGCGGCAGCAACTGGCGCAGGTGCAGGGCCGGCGTGTGCCGATTTTTGTGAAGATTGCTCCCGATTTGGACGATGCGCAGATTCAGTCCATCGCCACGCACTTGCAGCAATACGGCATGGACGGCGCCATTGCCACCAACACCACGCTGGAGCGCACAGCTGTGGCGCACCTGCCGCACGGTGCGGAGGCGGGCGGCCTGTCGGGCGTTCCGGTGCGCGCGGCCAGCACCCGGGTGATTGCCGGGCTGCGCCGTGCCACCGGGCCGGACTTTCCCATCATCGGCGTCGGCGGGATTTTCAGCGGCGCGGACGCGCTGGAAAAAATTCAGGCCGGTGCAGACGCCGTACAAATTTACAGCGGCCTGATTTACCGTGGTCCGCAATTGGTGCGCGATATTGCCTCCACCCTGGAGAAAATGGCATATCCTCGTGAAAAATGAGATGAGGGAGGATTTGGTTTCTATGCCTATTGATTCAAGCATCAAGCCGCAGCACCTGCGCGCGCCGTTCACGTCTCTGGATTTGCAGGCCGGCATGGCCATGCAAACGCAGCGGCTGGTCGAGGGTGCGCCCAAGCAGGAGTCGCAATATTTGGGCGTGATTGCAGGCCTAGGCGTCATGGTGCGGCCCCTGGGCGAGACCACACCCCGCTCGGTGCTGTCGCCGGGCGATATTTGCATGGTGCGGGGTTTTACCGGACGCTATGAATACTCGTTTTTGTCCGAGGTATTGCAGACCGCGCAGGAGCCCTGCGATTACGCTGTGCTCTCGCACCCTCCGCATGTGGAAACGCGTATGGTGCGCCAGTCCAAGCGCGCCAAAGCGTCCTGGCCGATACGGGTCAAGGCCGAGGGCGCAGCGCGGGCGGTCACGGTGGAAATGGTGGATATTGGCACCGGTGGCGCTATGGTGCAAAGTGAAACACTCAAAGCCCAGGTCGGCGACCTGCTGGAGGTCAAGCTGGAGCTGATGGTCGAACACCAAGCGCTGACCCTGCAGCTCAATGCCAGCGTCAAGCACGTGTCGCCCTCGCCATTGGGCAAGGCCCGTTTTTTCGGCCTCGAATTCATTGCGCCCAGCACCCAGAATTTTCTGGCGCTGTACTACATCACCCAATCTGCAAGCGAGTAAACCATGAACCCTTCACCCAACACTCCGACCCGCATAGCGCCCATTCCCGACACCGCGCTGGGCCCGCCTGATTTGGTGCAAGCCATTGCCGCGCGGCGCGGCGGCACGCTGCTCAACCTGGACCGCATGCTGCTGCGCAGCCCGGTATTTGCGGCCGGCTGGAACGGATTCATGGGTGCCATCCGCACGCAGTTGTCGCTGGACCCCTGCTTGCGCGAACTGGCGATTTGTACGGTCGCCGTTGAAACCGATGCCGCCTACGAATGGAGCCAGCACGCGCCCGAATTTCTGGCTGCAGGCGGCAGCGAGGCGCATTTGCAGGCTTTACAGGCGCCCGATCCTGCGGCCAATATTCACGCCTTTGATGCCACCCAACGCGCTGTGATTGCGCTGGCACAGGCCATGACGCGCGAGGTACGGGTGGATGACGCCGTGTTTGACGCGGTGCGCGCGCTGTTGCCCGACCCTCAACAACAGGTGGAGTTGGTCGGCGTGATTGCCAGCTACAACATGGTGTCGCGCTTTCTGGTGGCACTGCAAGTGCCTATGGAAGACAGCATAGAAAAAACGACTGCGGCTTCAGGCGCATAAGCCAGATCGAAGTGGCCACGCCGGGTTGTGTGCCGTAACCGCCACCCGAGCCCGAGTCAGCGCGAAATCTTCACTTCCGGAACCACCACGATCGGAACGGTGGACACCGTATCGGCCTGGACCACGCGCTTGGCCTGGCGCGATGCGCTGGCATAGGCCATTTCGATGGACATGATTTCCAGCTTAATCTGGTCGTTGTTGATGTTTGATTTGTTGCCTACCCGGGAGAGCAGGGCATACAGTTCCTGCGCCATTTTCAAGAGCGCCAGCTTTTGCGGGTTGCGGTCCGGTACCTCGTTGGAGGTTTCCCGGAATAGCTTTTCAGCGCACAACTTGGCGTCACCGGCCACCTTGGAGGCAGCGATGCAAGCATCCCAATGGGCGCGGGCGGCATCGGCCGCATTGGAGAACAGCGCCTGCGATTGCACAGCGCTTGCGCACACCAGCACCGCCAAGGAAAGGATTCTTCGCATAGTCAGCACACTGTAGCCTATCCGGCATCGCGCACGCTGCGGGACTGCTCCGCAGCCCGCGCTCTGGTCAGCCGGGCGGTGTACACCCCGAACACCACCACACAGACTGTCACGACCAGCATCAACAAAGCGGCAGCCGCATAAATGGACGGGTTGATGCCGCGCCGGGCATAACCAAAAATCACCTGGGGCAAGGTGGTAATGCCGGGACCGGACAGGAACTCCGAGATCACCACATCGTCAAACGAGAGGGTGAAGGTGAGCAGCCAGGCGGCGGCCAGGGCCTGTGTCATATTGGGCAGCATCACCAGAAAGAACACCGACTCCCGGCGGCAGCCCAGATCCATGGCGGCCTCCTCCAGGGTGCGGTCAAGCTCCTGCAGACGCGACTCGATCACCACTGCAGCATAGGCCATACCCAGCAGGGTGTGGCCCAGCATGATGGTCAGCGCTCCCCGGTCGGGCCAGCCCGCCAAGCGCTCAAAACCCACAAACAGCAGCAGCAGCGACATGCCGATGATCACCTCGGGCATCACCAGCGGTGCGTTGAGCATGGCCGACATCCAGGCGCGCCCGCGGAAGGAACCGCTGCGGACCAGCGCGTAGGCGGCCATAGTGGCCAGGAGCGTGGCCAGCGTGGCGCTACACAGGGCCACCTTGAAGGAGAGCAAAAATCCGTCGACGATGCGGCTATCGCCCATCAAGGCGCTGTACCAGCGCAGCGAAAATCCGGTGAACTGCGCGTCCTGGCGGGTGCTGTTAAAGGAAAAAACCACCAGAAACGCCAGCGGCGCGTACAAAAACGCGAACACGCCAGCCAGCCATGCGCTGGAAATATGCCGATGGAGCCAGCGGGTCATGGCATGCGCTCCGTTGCGGCCTTGCGCGCCACCCGCTGGTTGAACCATGCCAAAGGCGCAATCACCAGCACGATCATGGAGATCGACAAGGCGCTGGCGCGGGGCCAGTTGTTGCTACTGAACATCTCGTCCCAGACGACGCGGCCTATCATGATGTTGTCCGCACCGCCCAGAAGTGACGGAATGACAAACTCGCCCACGCAGGGAATGAAAACCAGAATCGACCCCGCCACAATGCCCGAGCGGGACAGTGGCACCGTGATGAGCCAGAAGGTCTTCCAGGCGCTCGCGCCCAGGTCCTGCGCAGCTTCCACCAAGCGTATATCCGCCTTCACCAAATTGGCGTACAGCGGCAACACCATAAAGGGCAGGTAGACATAGGTCATCCCGATCAGCATGGAAAAATCGTTGTAGAGCAACTGCACCGGCTCCTCAGTCACGCCCAGCGCCATCAGCATGCGGTTCACCACACCCTGGTCCGCCAGGATACCTTTCCAGGCATAAACGCGCAGCAAAAACGAGGTCCAAAACGGCAGCATGACCATCAGCAGCAACAAGGCCCGGTAGGCCGGGCGGGTGCGCGCCAGAAAGTAGGCGAAGGGGTAGCCGATAAGCAGGCACAAGACCGTGGTCAGAAACGCATATTTCAAGGACAGCGCGTAAGAATCCCCATACAGCGTATCCAGCCAGCCACCCTCCGGACTGCGCAGCAAGGATATAAAACTCTGAACCTGAACAAAGACTCCGAGCTGCCCGTTTACCGAGCGCAACAAGGAGGCAAAAGGGTCGAGTTGCTCGCCCATGTCCGTGATGCTGATGCGCAGCAGAATGGCAAATGGCAGGGCGAAAAAAACCAGCAGCCAGGCAAAGGGAAGGCTAACCACCAGTGGCCGAAGCCGCCCCCACAAGGAAGGCGCAAGATCAAGTCGGGGGGACATGGCGGCGATATGGAACCGGGCGGCACGCTTTCAGCAATGCCCCACCCCGTTCCGGCTGCGGCTATTTGCCCTTTTTGAACTCCGTGTACACCGTCGTCATGGACTCGCGCGCGGCGTTGCCCAGGGCATTCGGTGACACCATGGTGTTCAGGGTTGCCGCATCAGGGAAGATCGATTTGTCCTGGGCCACCTCAGGAGCCAGCAACGCCACGCTGGCCTTGTTGGCCGTGGGGTAGCTCAGCTCGTTGGTGTTGGACGCAGACACTTCAGGCTTCAGGAAATAGTTGATGAAGGCCATAGCGTTACCGGGGTGCTTCGCATCTTTGGGAATAGCCAGGTTGTCAAAGAAGATCAAACCGCCGGTGCTGGGCAGCAGGGCTTCGAGCTGGATGCCACTCTTGTTTTCCGCCGCACGGCCACGGGCAATATTGATGTCGCCCGCCCAACCCAGCGCTACGCAGGCTTTGCCCCCAGCCAGATCGTCGATCATGGTGCTGGAAAAAAGCCGTACGTCTTTGCGCACCTTGGCCAGCATCTCACCGGCTTTCTTGTGGTCCTCCGGGTTGGCGGAGTAGGCATCCAGACCCAGGTAGTGCAAGGCAGGTGGCAAGACTTCGGTCGGGGAGTCCAGGAAGGCAATGCCGCAGGACTTGAGCTTGGCCGTGTAGGCCGGGTTGAACACCAGCTCCCAGGCGTTGTCGGGCATCTTCATACTGCCCAGGGCTTTGGCCACCTTGGCCTTGTTAATACCCACCGTGGTGAAGCTCCAAGCCCAGGGGATGAGGTGGGCATTGCCCGCGTCCACACCTTCGAGCTTGGCCATCAGCGCAGGGTCGAGGTTAGAGACGTTCGGAATCTTGGACTTGTCCAGCGGGAGCAGCAAACCAGCTTCAATCTGTGACTTGGCAAACACCGCACCGGGGACCACGATGTCGTATCCCGTGTTACCGACCACCAACTTGGCCTGTAAAGCCTCATTGCTCTCGAAGGTTTGGTAGTTGACTTTGATTCCGGTCTCTTTTTCAAAGTTTTCGACCATGTCCTTGGCGATGTAATCCGGCCAGTTATAAATGTTCAGCACCTTTTCTTCGGCGGGCGCCGGGACAGCTGCCGGCGCAGCGGGGACCACGGCAACGGGCTCTTCTTTCTTGCCGCAAGCTACCAAAACGGCTGCCAATATGCAGCCAATCAACCAATGTTTTTGCATCACAAAACCCCATGAAAATAGAACAAGCTGGCAACCAAGGTCCATCCGCGTTCGGCGCTGCGGACCCCACCACAGTCAGAGGCGAAGATAGCAGAAAATGGCCGAGTTACGGCACGCCCTTGGCGCGCGGTAAAAACATGCGGCTCAGCGTCAGTACCAATACTCCAAATGGGGGAACGGGTTGCGCTCGGTCTGTCTGCGGAAATTGAAATGAACCAAAAAGGTGATCCGACGGTCCTTCTTTTTCCGGACTTTGAAGGGCAGCACCGCGTGCGGCATAAAGCTGTCAA
>Ga0214919_10013087_pt1 | contig 10097 bp, 11 predicted proteins | sample LL1503_MetaG_FD_177994 | JGI IMG/M metagenome (GOLD analysis project Ga0214919, IMG submission 177994) | Freshwater microbial communities from Lake Lanier, Atlanta, Georgia, United States - LL-1503 | ecosystem: Environmental > Aquatic > Freshwater > Lake | place: USA: Georgia | collected... | reverse complement strand
AATACTTTTTTTGATTTATAGTCAAAAACTTATCTTTTGTTTTTTTTTTAATGATTTGACCAATCAAATCTTTTTTACTTACCGGTTTACCGGTTACCTCTGGAGTTGGAGTTGTTGTTGGTTTTCTTTTTCTAGCTTCAGCCATTTTAGTTATTTACTAAATTATTTATCCATAGGTATGTTTTTTCTATACCATCGTAAAGAGGTTGGTTAACTTTCCATCCAATTTTTTCAAAATATAGATTGTTATCCGAATTTCGACCTCTAACACCGACAGGGCATTTAAATCCATATTTCTCTTTAAATTCTTCACCACCTATATTTTTAATAGTAATATTTTTACCTGAGATATCAATAGACATTTGAGCTAACTCATTTATTGTTACCATTTCTTCGGAACCAATATTAACCGGTCCTAAAAAATTACAACTCATTAATCTCTCAATAGCTTCTAAACATTCATCAATATATAAAAATGAACGAGTTTGTTGTCCGTCACCCCATACTTCAATTTCTCCACCTTCAGGTGTTTCAGCAACTTTTCTACACATTGCCGCAGGTGCCTTTTCTTTACCACCATACCAAGTACCTTGTGGTCCAAATATGTTATGGAATCTTGCAATACGGACATCTAATCCATAATTTCTATTAAACGCCAAATATAATCTTTCACTAAATAGTTTTTCCCACCCATATTCTGAATCAGGATTAGCGGGGTACGCTGAAGATTCTTCACAATTAGGGTTATCAGGGTCTAATTGATTATGTTCCGGATACATACAAGCAGATGATGAATAAAACACTTTTTTAACACTAAATTTTGATGCGTAATGGACTACGTTTAAATTTACTAATGATGAATTGTGCATAACGTTAGCATCGTTTTCACCGGTAAAAATATATCCAGCACCACCCATATCCGCAGCTAATTGATATACTTCATCAAAACTATTTTCTTTATCGTCTAATGATGATTGTCCTGGAGCAAACATAACTTGAGAAACAATTAATGGGTCTCTTAAATCTCCTTGGATAAATTCATCACAGAAATCTTTACCGTAAAAATGTTCGTGTGTTTTTATATCAACAACCCTAACAAAGTTACCTTCACTTTTTAATTTTTTTGCGAGGTGACCTCCAATGAATCCCCCACCACCTAATATTAATATTTTTTTCATATGTTTTATTTTAACCAAATTTTATCATTACTATTTATTCTACTTAAATATTGATGAACACCATTAAATTTTTTTCGATAGAGACAAGTCCATAAACCAACATTACCACTATTTAAAATTACTTGTGAACTATTTGCTATTATTTGCATAACAGATAAAAAAGTTTGAGAGGTTATTACTCTTTCACCTTTTTTTAAAGTATATTGTATTGCGGTATTTGATTTGTGTATTTTTTTAGTTTCTTCAATCACTATTACTTCGGGTAATTGGTTTTTCATAAATTCACAAAATTCAAATTCGTCAGATTGTACTAAAATTTTATGATTTGGAAAATCCGAATATACTTGTAATGTTTTTTGTAAAATCTCGTCATAACTTGGTAAGTTAGTTTCAAGTGTTTTATCGTTACCCCTATATAATACTGATATTGTTTTATTTAAATCAATATTATATTTAGAAATTAAATTGTTATATAATTCAATAACTTTTTCAGAAGGTTTAAAATACGCATCAATTATTTTATTTGTGTAGTTATAATTTATTTCATTATAATTACTATATTGGTCATCATTACATAATTTAGGGTATATTGATGAGTTTGAAAAACTTTCACTTTCAAATTCTTTAAAATTAGTAACTCTATTAAAAAAATTACCAGTTATATCACCTTCAGTTTTTGACATTACTAATCCAAACCAAAAAACACTAACGTCATCAATCCCATTATCTTTATATAATTCCCATTGTTCAGATGAATCTAAAATTGGTAATTTTTTATTTTCGTAATGGTATTTGGTTAATTGTCTCAATATATCAGTACAACAACTAAAAAATCCCGCATTCCAAGTGGTTTTTAATATAGGCCTACCCATTAATACAATATTTTAAATTCATCAACAGTTATTATATTAAGTAACTCATTTCTGTTCATATCAAAATAATCCCAATTATTAATACCTAAATTAAAATCACCAATTTTGGAAGTTTTACCGGAACTATTTTTTATTATTACACCAACACCCCAATCACTATCAACTGTAAAATATTCGTGATTAATGTTATTTTTTCTAAATTTAAGTATTGATTTATAGACATCCCCATTCCATTGTGATTGTACTCTAGGTATTAAAGTGTGGTTTAAAGTTGGGGGGTTGCAGTCGTGTAGTATAATTATACCATTTTCACTGGTTTGTTTAATTGAATTTTCAATATCAATATCAACCTGTTCCGAATGATGTAATCCATCAATAAAAATTATATCATATATTTTATTTTGATTAGAATTAAAAAATTCGTCGGATGTCATTCTATAATTTACACCAACAGACCTTCCATTTTCAAATCCTGGGTCCACCCCATCTTTAATCTCACAATTTATTTTTTGTAAACATTCACCATCAAAAACACCAATTTCTAAATAACTTTTTAAATTTAGTTTAGTTATAAAATGATTTATTATATCGTATCTATACATAGTTTATTACCCCACGGGTTAATTATTAGTTTATTTTTAATATTATCAAACCCTTTTAGTTCTTTTATAGGATGTGTGATTATGATAACATCACATTCTTTAATAAAACCATCAAGATTATGGTCAGATGAGATTAACTCATCATAAAAAATTACGGAGTAATTTTCAGTTAATAATCTTTCATATAAAATTTGACCCGGGGATTCGGTAGTAACATAAGTATTTGGTTTAAATGACAATCCAAATACCCCAATGGTTTTATCTTTATAGTTTTTAACTTTATTATATAAAAGTTCGTTTTGATTTTGATTTATTTTTTGAGTTGCTATTATATGAGACGCTTCTAACCCTACATTATTCGACATTTTAATAAATGCCCAAGTATCTCTTGGAAAACACGTTCCACCAAATGCTAAACCACTTTTAAAATAATAAGGTGATATTCGTTTATCGTAACCTAAAGCTTGTGTTACATTATGAGGATTTGCGTCAAATTTTTCACAAACATTACCTAAAAAATTTGCAAAACTAATTTTCATAGTAATGTAAGCGTTTAAACTAACTTTACTAATCTCACTTTCAATTAAGGACATTCTAACGATTGGTGGGTTATTTTTATATATTTTAGAATATAATGTTTGAGATATGTCTCCATATCTTTTACTGGATTCCCCCAAAATAACTAAGTCCGGATTTTCAAAATCTGAAATTACAGAACCTAACGCCACTAAATCAGGAATATATACAACACCAAAATTTTTATTTAATTTTCTACCTGAAATTAATTCAATTTTATCTATTATCTCAAGATGAGTCCCTGGCATAATAGTTGAACTAATTATGAATAAAAAATCTTTTTTATTTGTTTTTTTTAAACTTTTTGAGATTGTTTCTACCGCGTCAAACACGTATTGGTTAGAAAACTCACCATCATTATTTGATGGTGTATTTACTAAAATTACCGCAATATCAACATCTAAAATATTGTCTTCAAAATTTTCTAAGTAACAAATATTTTTATTACCTAAATTTAAATAATTTTCTAAGTTTGTTTCATAAAATGGTACATATCCATTTTTTAATGTTTTTATCTTTTCTTTGTCAACATCAATACCGATAATTTCTTGACCATTTTTAGCGAACGTTGATAATAACGGTAAACCTAATTTACCTAACCCAACTAATAATATTTTTTTATTATTTATCATATTTTTTTAATATTTTTAATATAATTTTCATATCAGACCATTCACCTATAGTGATTCTAATACAATTTTCTAAACCTCGAAACATATTTCTATCTCTTACTAATATTTTTTTGTCTAATAATTTTTTGATAATTTTTTTACTATCGTTAACTTTAATCAAAACAAAGTTAGTTTCAGATTCAACATAAGTAATATTCATTAATTTTAAAGAATTGATAAACTTAAATTTATTTAAATTAATTTTATTAATTCTTTTTTGAATATGTTTATAGTTCATTAATAAATCAACAGCAATTGTTTGAGCAAAAGAATTAACTTCTTTTGTGTTTCTAATTTTATTAATAATTTTTATTATGGATTCATCGGCACAGATATATCCAAGTCTGATAGATGCTAATGAAAGTGCCTTAGAAAAAGTTTTAGTAACTATTATGTTTTGGTATTTATTAACCAATTTTATGGATGATTTATTAGAAAACTCACAATAAGCTTCATCTATAATGAATAATTTATTGGGGTATTTTTTTAATAAACCTTCGATTACTCCGGTACTAATTAAAACACCTGTTGGATTATTTGGGTTACTAATATAAATCACATCATTATTTTCAATCTCACTAAAATCATAGTAATAATCAGAAAAAATATTTTTAATATCGGAATAATTAATATTGTCCGTTATAAGTTTAATATAAACCTCAATTTGATTATAGTTTGGGTAGAAAATTAAAACTCTTGATGTTGAGCTTAAAAATGATGTAAAAATATAATTTAACGCAGAGTCAGACCCGTTAAATGTTTGAATATTAGATTTGGGTAGTTTACAGTGTTTTGATAAATTATCATTTAAAATTTTATTATTAATGTTTGGATATTCACTATATTTAATTTTAGATAATGATTTATTTATAATTTTAGATAGTTTTTTACTAAAAGGTAAATTACATTCATTCCAATCTAGCTTTTTAACATTACCATCATAAGACCTGTTTGACGGTAAATATTCATCTATTAAATCTAATCTTTTATTGTGTTTAATCATTTTATATCAGTAATAACACATCTAAATTTACCCGTATTATTATCTCTAATAATTTCGTCAACAATTTTAAATTGTAAAGATAAATTACCTACTCTTTTTTTAATTTCTAAACGTAGATTATCCATAATTTTGTTATTAAAATTATTAGACACAACAAGTTTAAGTATTAAACTTTTGTCAATTTGTTGATGTATTTGAAACATTTGTACGTCCACACATTTTGACATTACCGTGTAAAAATTAACAGAGGGTATTTTACACCCATTTTCCGCAATTATCATATCATCAACTCTACCATCAATTTTTTCTACAACAATTGGGGATGAATAAGTTTTATTTGGGTTGTTTAATAATGTTACAACATCATTTGTTTTATATCTAATCAATGGCATAACTCTATTCATAAATGAGGTCCCAATAATTATGTTATCATCATCATATTCGGTGTAAGAATATGTTAAACTTTCGTGATAAAAATCACTCATATTTGATTGATATAAAAATGATACTTTTTCTACTTGACCATAGTGCATTTTTAAATTAAAACCAAAAATTTCTTTAATTTTTTTTTCCCATAAATCTAAACATTGTTCTGAGGCACCGTGTATAGATTTAATATTGTATAATTTAAGTTTATGTTTCTCAAGTAAACAAGATAACCAATATGCTGTTGAGGGGTAAGTTACTATTGTTGTTGATTTTGATTCATTAATTATATTAACATAATTATATATTGTCTCATCATTTAAATGGAATGGTGACATATAAATACGTTTTAACTCATAATCTTTTACAATTAAATCGGTATCGTCTTTAGGGGAATGTCGCCTAATCCAAATAGACCAATTGTTATATAGTTCGGCATTGTGTGATTCAAAACTATGTAAAATATAGGCAGCTTCTTTTTTATACATAGAATTATCCCCATAAAATTCTAATCGTTTCCCGGTTGACCCGGAGGTTTTAAATAGTGTTTTTTTACCAAAATAATTTGTTGAGATTAACTCATTAAAGTTATTTTGAATTATATCTTTAGTCAAATATGGGAGTTTATTCATATCCTCAAAAGATTGTATTTTAGGATTAAACTCATATTCTGAAAATAATTGTTTATAAAACGGTACGTAATTGTGACAATATATTAATAGATTCTTTAATTCTAAAAATTGGTATTCTTTTGTTCTATCAAACCCCCATTTGTCCACGTTTTTTAAAAAATCATAAGTTTCTCCAAAAAGTTTATCATACCTATATCTAAATGGTATGACATTATAATATAAATTTTTAATTAATTTTGGTTGTTTTTGAACCAATGTTTTAATTATTCCCATTAAAAAAAATCTTCAGAGTTTATCGCTTTATCATCAATGAAAAAATCAGCATTAAATTTAACACCAGCTCTCAACTCATTAAATTTTAAACCAAAATTAATTAACTGATTATATGTTTGTTCGTACCAATTTTTTTTAGACACACAACCTCTCGCAGTTTCAATAATAATATAATGTCCATCATTATATAAATTGTTAACAACCTCAATTCTATCGTTAAATGGATTAGAGTTTAAATAATCCCAATTACCATCTTCTTTTTTTTTAGTATCACACAATGTGTTATCTAAATCAAATACGTATCTCATATTAATATTCTATTCTCATTGTTTATTTTACCAATAACATCATAATGTCTATCCACAATAATTTTTGAATTTCTTTGGTGTGCTGCACTATGTATGTCTTGATTTTTTTGTCTACCTGTACCCCATTCAGGTTTTGATTCATAATCTATCCAGTATAAACCACTTACTTTTCCTAACTCTTTGTATGCTCGATAAGAAATGTCGTGGTCATCATATGAGTTTGGGGTTAAATATTCGTCAAAAAAATTTAATTTAACTAAATCACTGTAATCATACATTAATGGACCTCTATTTGCAATCTCTCTTACAGCAAATTTATCTCTAGGATATCCGTGTCGTCTATCGGCTTCATCGGCCGTATATACGGTGCTGCCAATAATTTTATTATTATGTGAGGTTTGTGATGTTACTGCAAAAACATCTGAAAAAGATAAAAAAGGTTTTAACATTCTTTTATCAAAATCTTTTTCTTTTATTATCATATCATCTTGAATTAAAATAACATAATCAGAGGTAACATTCCTTAAACCTTCATTATTGGCCTTTAACTCAAATACATCATCGGTATAGATATATTTAACATTTATTTTAGTATCTTTTAGTACTTCCTTAACAATAATTTCAGTATTATCAACACACCCATCAAACACTATAATTAATTCTTTAGTTAATTCTGATATATTATTAATTATTCCAAGACAAACGAATTCAATTAAATCTTGTTTATTGTGTGTAGTTAACACACAAGTAATAGTTGTATTTTTCATTATTCTATTCGTTTAAAAACTCTATTATGTCCGACACACAAAATTTCTATAAAATTACTATCATTTTCTAAATAATCTTTAATGGCGTTACAAACATCAATATGTCCTTTAAAATTATTCTCAGGTATTTCTTTATAGCAAGAAGAATCATCTAATACTACAATCGAATTTTGTTTTGTGATTTCTTTCATTAATAAAATATCGGAAACAACGCAATCATAGTCGTGACAACCATCAATATAAATTACATCAAAATTGTTATATTCTCTTATTTTATTTTTAATATCTTCAGACGTTGAACTTCCATTAATAATATTTTCATTCAAGTTAAATTTTAAATTAAAATGGTTAAAGAGTGATTCGATAATTACTGAATAATTTATATTATCATAGTTAGAAAATTTATCTCCGGAATTATTTAAAGGTGTTACTCCAACATATTTAACTGATTTATCATATCTATCTGATAATAATTTAACCAAACTTAAAATTTGTCCTTTATAGACACCTATTTCTAAAAATGTAAAATTATTCTTTTGAGATTTAACAATTTCGTTCCACAATGAATGAAACGGTTTCTCCCCAAAACCTAATTTATTTATCTCAATGTAAGTTCTATGATTTATTAAAACATCATCTTCATTATATTTTTTTAAAAAATCAAAATAAGTTTCTTTTAAATTTTTGTTGTTGTATTCTATAAAATTTTCCATTCTTTTGGTATATCGTTTGTCCAATGATGACGCACCCAAATTTCGGGTACATAAATATTTTTATGTTTATTTAAATATGCTGACCAAGCGGATAATGTTGATGGCGCAATAATAAGTGTTGAGCATTTACTTAAGATTAACATATCAACAAACATTGGTTCGTCTTTAATAATTTTAAATTTACTACTATCAATATTTAATCCCCCAATAAAATTTTTAGCCTTTTCCGGGTTATCAGATACGATTAAAATTGAGTCAAAATTATTTTCTTCTAAATTAAGGATATTATTATAGAAAGTCAAGGGGACGTTAATTGCCGGGGTATTATCTGTCCCAATTCCCAATCTTAAATGTATACCCAGTACTTTTTCACTTAATAGAGTTGGATAAGTTATATCTACGTATTCTTCAACCATAGGATTTAATAAATTACGAATAGTTTCAATTTGAGAACTTACAAATTTATAACTAAAAAAATAACCCATAACTACGGTATCTTTTCCCGGAATAATAAAATTTATCGTATTTTCAAAAAATAATTTTTTATCTTTTAAAATATTGTCAACATTGTGTAATCCATCACTAATATTTAGTGTTGGGAACAATTCTGAAAATGTAGTGGGTAACCCATCTTTTTTTAAAATATTATGACCCCCAAAATCATCAAAATCACTTGCTCGTAACACTAAATGTCGATAATCACTAACATCTTTACTTTTAGGGTTAATTCGAAAAATTTTAAGATTACAATTAAAAATTTCTTGTAATCTAAGAGCGTTTGCTAATTGATATAATCTATTACCTAAACCCCCTATTAATATTGGTGTTATTGTCATTATATTGTGTAATTAGAGTTTCTATGGTGGTGAAATAGTTGATTAAACATTCTAACACCACATTTATTACCCCATTCAGACGGGTCAATTAATGGTATTACATTTCTTTTTATTGTTAAGATTGACAGAACACTTTGGTCGTGTCTATGGTCGTAATACCCTGGATAATTATCCCCAAATACATTTGGGGAGTCCGTAATAATTTGTTCATTCATACAAAATGTTAAATACTCATCAACAAATTCTAAACTATTTTGATTCTTTTGATATATTTGATAAGATGCGTTTAAATGAGTTCCAAAGACGTATTTTTCAGTATCACAATTCATTAAAACAAAAGAATCTTTTTTACAGGAAATATAATTTTTTGCGGATTCTCCGTTAGTCATACCATCTCGATTATCAAATAAAATAATACCGTTATTTAGTTTAAAATATTGATATAAGAATGATGGGTCATATAACAAAATATTACCTGCGTCGACATAAAATACAATATCACCATCATTTACTGATTCTAAAACTTTTTGTATAAAATATGGTTTCCATAACCAATAACCTGCCCCTCTTGATTGTGTTAAAATTGATTTATTTTTTTCAAAAAAATCACTATCAATATTATCAGGTGAAAATATGTGAAAATGTTCAAAATAATTTTTAGCACTTTTAACTAAAGAATTTATTGAATTTTTATAATTTTTTGTACCAAATATAATTAAATGTCTTTCCATATTATTAAATTTCATTCTTAAAATTTTTATTCATTATTTTATTATATAACTCTTGTTGATTATTATTTGCCTCTGTTGACACAGTACCATCACTTTCGTGATGAAAATATATAAAAAGAGGTTTAGGTATTCTTTTACCGAAATAACCCTTTAAACCCATTCTAATCCACAAATCATAATCTTCCCATCCTTTAAGTGAAACATCATAACCACCGCAGGTTTCAAAAGATTCTCTATGAAACATCGAGCAATTAACGATAAACGGACCTTGCCGTAATCTTTCAAGAGACCACTCGGGTCTTTGTTCTACCCCTTGAATTTGACCTATATGGTGTGTATCACAATAGACAGGACTAATCGTTTTATTATTTTTCAATATATTAACACAGGATTGAATATATTCTGGATAAATTGTGTCATCACCATCTAATGGTAATATAAAGACACCATTTGAATTTTTCACCCCATTATTTCTTGCGGAAGAAGGTCCTTGGTTTTCTTGGTGGATA
>Ga0214919_10013086_pt1 | contig 10097 bp, 11 predicted proteins | sample LL1503_MetaG_FD_177994 | JGI IMG/M metagenome (GOLD analysis project Ga0214919, IMG submission 177994) | Freshwater microbial communities from Lake Lanier, Atlanta, Georgia, United States - LL-1503 | ecosystem: Environmental > Aquatic > Freshwater > Lake | place: USA: Georgia | collected... | reverse complement strand
TGATAAGACCTCTTCGCTTGTCTGAACGCTGGAAGTTTGGATCACTGTAAACTTCTTTTCCAATTTCAGTAAAGGGATCTGAACCAGTAAGGTCTGCCTGATGAAACATACCAATAAGGTTAGGGTCACCGGTAAGTGAAGCAACCATTCTGAACTCAACCTGGTCAAGGTCTGAGGTAATAATGACGTGGTCATCGTCCTTAGGAATAAACGCGCGGCGTACGACATCATCACCCTTAGGCAAAGTCTGCAGTGCTGGGTTTTGGATAGACATACGAGAAGTACGAGCGCCAAGTGTTTTAACAGACGGATGAACAAAACCGTTAACGTTGTCATTAAGAAAGTTTGCAAAATACGTATTAGCAAGTTTATCTGCCTTACGCTGCTTTAGGACGATTTCAGCTAAAGCCTTTACCTCGTCGTTACCCTCAATAGTAAGTAACTTAAGTTGATCTTTTCCAGCTGACTTCTGTCCTGAAGGTGTGAACTCGTTGATCTCTGCGCCAAGTGACTCTAGTAAGCGCACCAGTTGAATGTTGCTGCCAATAGAGACACCGTTGTACTTTTCCTTAGCCCATGTCTTAACTGAGCTTGCATACTCGGTTAACTCGTCAAATTTCTTCTTAGAGTAGTCAAGGTCAATACGCGCTCCGTTAATTTCCATGCGGGTAACAATGCGACGCGTTGCCATTTCTAGCTCGTATGCTTTATGATACGGACCGTTAGGGCCGCACTTCTCATAAAACTTTTCCCATAAGCGCATAGTTAAGATGCAGTCTAGTGCACCGTATGCCCAGTAAGGTTGAAAATTAGTTGGAACAGTTCCCCAGGTCCAGCCATTTTTAACTAGCTCTTCGTCTAATGTATCTTGCAACGCAACCGCACGTCCATCAACGTATAGAGCAGCAAGACGTTTAAGTGCGCCAACGCCAAGTGGATCAATGATATGCGCCATAATCATCGTATCGTGCGCACGGTGCCAAGGTAGTTTCCAACGCGACTGAATATCAAACCATCGAGCTTCAAATGCTATGTTGTGACAAACAATTTGCCCATCAAACTTATCCATAGCTTGATAGAACGCACCAGCCCACTCGTCCCACGCCATTGCCCATGCTTGTTGGCCGTCACCAACTTGCACTAGACGCAAACGTCCATGCCAAGGAGATAAAGCGTCCTTGCGGTCACGTCCTGGATACTCTCCAGTTTCCGTGTCAATTGCAATCGCATCATGAGGACGTCGCTGACCAAGCCAGGTTAAAAACTCACCGGCCTTTTCAACGCTGTCCACAAGGTGAAGTTGTACATCACCTAATCCTTCAACTGTCATTTACGTCCTCTGTAACTACTACCTCGATGTTACACTTCTTAAAATAGTCTACCGTCGCGTCAGGCAGCCTATGCGCTGCGCGTGTTCCAATTCGCATAACAACTCTTGTAATTCCGGAGTTAGAAATTAACTTTGCGCACTGATAGCACGCCGCATCTGTTATGTATATGGTACCACCTTCTACGCGAGAACGGTCAACATACAAAAGAGCATTTGACTCCGCGTGGATTGATGGGCATGAATCATATGTATTATCAAGTGAAGTTAGTCCTTGTGCTCGTGCGCACCAGTCAATGCACTCGCCTTCAGCAGGAAACAAAGCCGCAGGACCGTTATACCCGGTAGAGCTAATGCGTTGGTCTTTAGACACAACGACGGCTCCAATTTGAGCACGGCTACAGCGAGATCGTTGAGCAATTGCATCTGCAACCTGCATCCAGACCTTGTCCCAGGAAGGGCGATTACTCATCTGTACCGCCAATAAGCGATGTCGTAAGAATTTTTGACACTAGATATAGCGCTTCTTTCTTGTTAAACCCCGCGGATCTAAGTTCGACATACATCTCGTGGAGTTGCACGGTTGCCTCGCGAAGTGGACTACTTTGTCCAAAACTCTCTAGCTCATCACTCACTTCTATCTCCTTTCTGATTTGCCCATAACTCATCACACTTGCTAATATACTTATTTACCACGACAACTGCAAACTCTATTGCCTCGGACGATACTTTGTACACTACATTATGGTAAGATGGCTGCAGTATTTTTCCCCAGTAAGGCGCTAGTTTTTGAGCTAAAGGTGCAAAACTTTTAGAAAATGAAGAATCCTTAACTAAAATTGGATTCGTGTCTCCAGGGTGCATCTGAAGCCTATCCCACATCTGCGCAATATCTTGATCAGGTGCTATCGTCTTTGCAAAAACCTTATTGGCAAAGTTATTGTTAATGCGTTCGTGTACGTCCTTGCGTACCTTAAATCGTTCTAGACTAGTGTAAGGAAGATGACAGATCAGCCAATCTTCCTTATTTGACGCGGCAACGGTAGTATCCCAAAGCACCCAAAACTTACCGTCACCGTACTTAAGTTGGTGTTGCCCTGCGTCTACAAAGTCGCCGGAGTTATTTTTTACTAATACCTTAGACGGTACCCTAAACTCGTGAAGAAGTTTCTCATTTCTTTTAACCTGCTCGTGGAACTCGTCACGATCTCCTACGTGATTTACAGACGTAACGTAATGGTCTACAAGCGTATAATCGTCTAATCTAGTATCAATAAATCCTAAAGGAACTATATAGTTTTCGAGTTGTATAGCAACGGCATTCCATTTTTCATCAAGACCGGACAAAAGATCCTCTATATTTTTATCAGTGGGACTAACTAAGAACTCGTCGGCATCAAAGATAAAGTTCCAATCAGGGTTTTCCTTGTTACTAATATCAAGAAGAATATTAGTTAAGGCTTCCTGGTCAAATAAGGTGTCCTCGTACCTAAATACCTCAATTTGATTTGGCCAAACCTTTTGTAGCTCGGCAAGACCATTTTTTGTATCATCGGTACTGGAGTGATCGATAACAAAAACTTTATCAACATGATAGAAAAGCGCATGCGAGATAGATAGACCTAGTAAAGGCCACTCGTTTCTTGCTATTACTACTCCATGAATTTTCATTTTTTCTTGATTGCCTTAATCATTGCGTTGGCGTACCACTGCTCAAAAGGATGAAGACCGCGCAGAAGCATCTGCTCCTCATGATGAATTGCGGCAGTCAACGCGTCCATGGCAAAGTCTGAAACTTCCTTCCATGAGGTTCCTACCATCGCGGGGATCTTTTCATACGGTTCATATGTATGCTTTAGATTTTCAGCGGAGTCATAGTGTTGCTCGTAGATATGAAGAGAGCCAACATGATGGTGGTAGGTTCCTGGCTTGATACCTAGGATAGATGCGATAGCAAGTTGAACTCGAGTAAACTGGAAGAAGTCGTACGCTGCTCCTAGCCATACATCGTTTGAGCGCATATACACACTCATGTTAAGCTTGTTGTCGCGAATTCTGAATTGATGAAGTATCGTGCAAGGATAGTCTCTCTTGTTTGCAAGAAGATCAAGTTCCGGATTCCAGATTGTGACTACCGCCTGTCGCGTATCTGGGTCTGCCTTTAGTCTTTCAACTATAGGGGCGTACTGTGACTGCGTACGAATTCCATATGCTCCGTGAAATAGTCCGTTGTCCTCGGTGTAGTTAGCAAACTGTGGACCGATGGCAATAACAAGCTTAGGTGTACTTGCGCCTGCGATAAGTTGGCAAGCCTCAACTGCACCGATACCAGAGACAGTTCCACGCCCTACGCCTAACGGAAGCGTATTGTACACATCGTCGATACGAATAATTGCATCCTCGATCTCGCGTGTCTTCATTCCGCGAGGAGCAACCTCCTTGCCGTATTTAAGAACATGTTGAACAAGGTCAACGTATCCGTTAACACCGTCAGGAATGTTAATTATCGCAGTATCCATTTATCTTCACTATCCTTCGCTTGTGTTAGTCGTGTTATTGCCTTGCCGTACTCTTCTTTTTGCAAGTGAAAAAATCGTCTAACGTGCTGCGGGTGAGAGGTTACAGAGTAGAGATAACTAGGTATGTTTGCATAGATGAGTCCTTTTTCCGCAAGACGCCCTAAGGCAACTATAGGTGGACGACGCAGGGTACACCATAGATCCTCAAAACGCTCTGATGACATATCGTTTATGTTAACGATACCAACAGTCTTCCATACATCAGACTCGAGAGCTGTAAGTAAAAATTCGCCGGAATTTCCATCAACAGGCATGAACGGCAGAATAGTCTCCTCGCCGTACTTCTTAGTGATGTTTCTTGTATCTCCTACAAGTAACACCCGTGGAAACCTTTGTCCGATGTACTCCGGAAACTTTACAAGTTCATGTGTGTCCTCTTGAAATGCCTTGGCGCGGTTAATAACGTGTGTTGCAAGATGCGGAATAGCGTCAAGGGAGTCTGAAGAAGGAGTTAGCCGCCCTGCGAGACCTGCGGAGTTTACAGCGGCAACTTCGTAGAGCTCTAAGATTCTTTTTAGCTCGTATGCTTGTACGTAATCGTCACCGCGAGCATTTAGACGACGAGTAATAACATCAAGAGGTTGATACAACCAAAATTGAGCTACACCACGTGATTTAAGAAAAAGTTCTGTCCAACGCCAACCAGCTTTACCGAGGAGACCATACCCGTCGCCAGTTCCTGTCTCAGGGCGCTTAACAGCCGCGTATGTTATCTCACCCCAGTGCCAACGGTCTGCAACCGCGATGCGTTCAGACCAGTTTGCTTTTTCAATAGATGTTACGTAGTCGTACAGAACCCAACGACGCGACATCTCTTCCGGCTTAGACTTATGATAAAACTCTATTTCTTTTTTAGGAAACTTCTCTGCAAGTTGTTTTTGGACTTCAGACACGAGTGTAGATTTGCCTGAGGCATCCGTGCCTTCAATAACTATAAACATTCTTTGCGTCCTTTGTCTCTAAGAGAATTATAACACTAAATAGCTAGTTAGGGAATAAGCTCTATCCTGTACACCGACTCGATTCCGCGATCTGTAACAGAAGCGTCTTCTAGTAGCCTTTGTGCGACGTTTGTTAAATAGCGAGCCCCAGACTGATCATATTTATACAGAGCCTCTAGTACCGGAGTCGGCTCTTCAGATACCTGCGCCCAGTGCCTATGTTTCTCTGGAAAGATAATTGCTACACTACGCGTAGGACGGCATTCTTCACAAGGGAGCGCATCATCTAGAAGAGCAGATATAGGCATCTCTGTAAGAGCGTATCTTTTAACAAGAGGACACGCTGCTCCATGAAAGATTAGAGAAACTCCAATACGAGAAAGAATGTAAGAGCCATTATCAGTCTTGTATAGATTAAACTCTATCCAGCGATAGGTTCCAGGGCGCCAGGAAGAAGACTCGGCAAGAAGCTTACCGCTAAACTGTAGGGTACGCGAGCCGTCCTTTACTTCATGCACTTAGCGTTTCTCCCTCTGTCTTCTTAACGTCGTCTTTATTAACTACACTAAGAACATCTTGAAGCTGGGTTAGATCTGCGCGAAGAGACGCTATAGCCACCTCGTACTGAGCCGTAATCTCGCCGATGCGCTGCTGAAGCACGATGATAATAAGCTCATTTTTAGTTTTAACAGTATCCATGTGTAATGTGCGTCCTTTTGTTTGGAAGGTTGAACTATACTTCTAGCGCGGTGCGCTGAGCTTGAAGAGCTGTTATCTGCAATTCTGCCTGGACTATTTGTGCGGTCGCATTCGTAATTGCATTTTCGTACGGAGTTTCAAGCGCATTTTGTTCAATAATAGTAAGCTCCGCATTAAACTTGTTATGAAGAATATTTCTTATGTGCGAGTCTATTATCGCAATTTTTTCTTCTGTCGTTAGGTCTAGTGCTGTCATGTCTGCTTCCTGTCTGTTATGTGAATTTTATCACAGTTTTTTCTCATATTGCTGCATTCCCTGCTAGAATTTCTAACTTAATGTTAGTGAGAAGTTCTATGGTATTCTGAGTGTCTTTTACCCACTTGTCAATCATTTGCATTTCTACAGGATCATCATAGTTAATCCCTGTATTCACGTCCCGGAGAAGAACATGATGAATAGTTGACTCTAGACTGATTATCTTCTCATCTACAGCCTGTATTTTTTCCTCTATTATCATGTTCACCTAGTAGGTATTCGTAAGATTGGTGCTAGTTGCCGTATTACGCTTTATACTTGTTGTTCTAGCCGTGCCAGCGGCGCCAGTGCTGCCTGCCCCGTAGTAAGGCGTAATAACCGCATAGTAATAATCATTACTGTCGTTTCCAAGATTTGTCGAGATAGGAGATGATAGTCCAGTGTTAGTGAATGTGGTAGTTGGAGGAGTTGCAGATCCATAGAATACTGTTATGCTGTACGATACCGTGTTAGTCGCTGTCATTGTCCACCGCATGTTGTAGGCAGCGCCTGTTCCTCCGTTATTAGAAACAATAGTGCTGATAGCTGGCAGGTTTGGCGTAGTGACAGTGCCTCTTGCAGTAGACCAGGCGCTCCATACGTCATCTGTGTTGGCAGAAGAGACCCAGAAGTAGAAGGTAGTGCCTGGAGAAGCTGAAGTCCATGAGTACGGGCTAGCAGTGTCAACAAAGTCATATGTAGTGCTAGGTGACACTCCAGGGTATGAGTCAGTTGTGTTGTAGTATATTCTGTATTTAGTCGCGTACGTATCACCAGACCAGGAAATAGACACAACGTATGGATCTGACGTCGTGGCAGACACAGATGTTGGCGCCGTCGCGTGCGGATTGCTCACTGTTACATCGGCTGATGAAGCTGTTGTGGAACCGCTATTGTTTGTTGCGGTTACTCTAGATCGTAAAACGCCGCCATAGCTGGTAACATGGGCGGCAGCAGGTGAATATGTACTTGCCGTTGCAGAAGGTAAATTAGCATACCCAGTGAGTGCAGAATAGTACTGCCACTGGTATGCATAGATGCCGTCTGTGTCAACTGGATCCCAAACACCACTTGTAGTTGAGTACTCAGTAGTTCCAGCAGTTCCAGTACTAGGCGTTACAGCAGGAGCTGTTGTATTAGCTGGTGCTGGCTGATTCACCGAAACTGATGTACTTGTTGAAGTTGTCGTAGTTGAGTATGTAGAGTTAGTAGCGGTTACCACAAAGCGGTAGTACGATGTGTACGCAGGCATATCTGCGACTGCAAGCGCGTAGGTTACGGTGTTTGAAGAGCTGGAAGAAGGATTAGCAATAGACGTTGCCACGCCTATGTTAGACCAGGAAGAGTTGTCGGAAGACTTTTGAAAGACATATGTTAAAGAAGTAGAATCAGTCCAGTGGTAGTTTGTGCCAGTAAGAGTTGAAGGGTGAGTTGCATTGTTACGCGATATTGCGACGGTTGACTCGATCGATGGTGTAAGAGACCCGGGAAAGAACTTTTTCCAGCCGGCGGCAGTAGCAACCCAGCCACTGTTAACTTGCTTCCAAGTACTAAGAGGTCCTGCTACCCAGACGCTAGTTACTTTCTTCCAAGTACTAAGAGGTCCTGCTACAAAGATGTCCATTTACGCCTCGCGAACAAGAAGAATTGAGCCGTTAATATAAGCAGACGAGTCGCTTCCTGAAGTAGGGGCAGTCTGGGTGATGCGTACGTTACGGAGCGCAGTTGCAGATTCTGCAGCAGCGCCATCGACAACTACTACAGAAGATGTTATGCGAATACCATATGTTCCTTGGCTTAGCGCAATGTTTGTGCTGGTCATTGTAAACGTAAGAGCTTTACTAGTTCCACCATATAGAAAAATACCATTAGGCGTTACAGGAGATTCATCTCCATACATAGAAAGAGTAGAACCAAGACCAATACCGCTAGCTGGTGCATACATATGTATTTTGTAGCCATCAACTGTAATTGCGCCCTGAGCTGTTCCAGATCCATAGAAATCAATTCTGCTAGAAGATGTTGTTGTAAGCTCGATGCGACTTCCAGAAGCTGCAGTTCGTATAGTTCCACCAGTAATAGTTGCACCAGTTATAGTTGGTGATGTTATAGTAATAGAAGCGGAGATTGTTCCAGCAGAAATTCGCGAGGCATCTAGATTGCCAGTAGTCATAGTGCCAACGTCTAAGTTAGAAACTGTGATTGAGTTTGCATTCAGCGTCCCAGTGTTGATTGCATTGGCGCTAATGTTTGCAAGAGCGTTTCCACCAAGTTGCAAAGCTACCCAGGAAGTTCCGTTATAGCGATAGATCTTATTATTGTCATCTTCATCAAACCATGTGTCACCGGTGACGTACGTTCCGCCGGTTGGTTGTGAATTTTGACGGTAGATAGTGTTCTTGCCATCTGCAGAAGCACGAGCGGTAGCGTCTATTGCTGTAAGATCTATAAAATCAGAAGCAACTGGGTCATAAACTTTTGCAGCGCCAGTGTCTGGGTTCACCCAGGTGGTACCATCTTTTAAGTAGTCTGTAGGCTCTGTGTCTGTAACTACCGTAGTACCAAACGCAGCCTCATTAGCAGTAATCGCATCAGGCGCGACGGTCTTTGTAGTTACAGCGCGAAAGCCCAGCTTATCGGTCGTAACAACGTTTACCTTAAGACGCTTTGGAGAAGGATTTTTTTCCATCCTTCTGATGCGACTTTCAACGCTAACAACAATTTTGCCGATACCTTGACGGCGTCTTCTTCTACTGACCACGTTTATCAACCTGCGCTTCCGTGACTAGTGTTAACTCAACTTCCTCGCCGAAGCTTGGAGTGTCTGGAACCGTTACCTTGTATCCGTCAATTTTGCGAACAATAACAGTATCACGAACCTCAAGGTCACTTGCAAGACGCATACGAATAAACTCATCTTCAACTATGATAGAGCACCAGTCTCCTGGAACGTACTCTCCGATAACAGGAGACAAGGATCCGTTAACTCTAACTTTGATGTCCGAGATTGGAGGACGCGCCTCAGTTAAGTAACGCTCTGCGTGTGAGTAAAGTAGTTCTTCATCTTCAACCTCACTACGTGTTTCATTAGCATCAAGGATAGGCCAGCCATTAAGAAGCATATCGGTTGCAGTCGCGACTGCGTACGGCTGGCTAACATCACTACCAAGATCTGGAATGTTGCCTACGACAAAGAAGCGAGTTGCCGCGTTCTCCGCGTTCTCTTCCATGGTAACGTTGATGATACTTCCAGGATACTCGAACACAAGTTGGTCTGCGCCATAACGGCTAGGAGGCGATACCTCGCCTGCGGCAGGAGGATCTGGGAAGTCAATTGCAATTAAGACAAATGTACGCGTAAATGTTGGTATTGCGCCAACATACACGAGATCGCAGTCGATGCGATACTCGAAGCCGTCAACAGTATCTGAGTACACATCTAGCTCTTCGCCTGCTGACTTTAGTTCATATCCGCGATAGTTAGTGTTAGGCACGTTCTTTCCGCTATACGCATCTGTTGAGTACGAGATGTCGATGTCTGAGTTTCCAGGAAACGGTCCGTATGTTCCATATTTAACTGTTGGTTGAACTACCGCCGTACCGGACGCAACTGCTGTTAAAGCCATGTCGCTATCGGATACTGCAACTGTAAACGTAGTAGCAGTTGGCGTTGAAAGTACATATTGCTTGCCGTCAAATACTGTAAGGAAGGTTGTAGGATCATCTACACCAGACAGTATAACGTACTTGCCTGCTGCAAATCCATGGTTAGTCGATGTAGTCAATGTTCCAGTAAAATCAGTAATAGATTTGGAGGTTACTGTCTTAGTGATAGTTGAAACAGAGGCAGTAGAAGAAGAGCTTATAGTGAAGGTAGTAGCACTAGGTGTGGCAACAACGTCCCATAAACCGTCAAAGGTTCCATTAACGTTATAGATCTCTACTACTTGTGTAGGTATCATCTCGTGTGCGGTAGCCGTGGTAATCCTAGTTACTCCTCCAGGAGCGGTAATTGAAGAAATCTGTAACTCTGTACCAAGTGCAGGCTCGATATCTGTGTTAGGGAAGCTAATGCCGCTAAAGTCAACGAGAATCTCATCAAGAAGCTGGCGAACAAAGTCATAGGTATCTACTCGCGCATAGACTGTTACTCCCGGGTACGAACCATTAGGAATAGAAGTCCCAGTGACTGTGAACGTTGTGCTAGTTGGAGAAGTAGTAATCGTATAGTAGCCACTGTATTGAAAATCTCCAAC
>Ga0214919_10013085_pt1 | contig 10097 bp, 4 predicted proteins | sample LL1503_MetaG_FD_177994 | JGI IMG/M metagenome (GOLD analysis project Ga0214919, IMG submission 177994) | Freshwater microbial communities from Lake Lanier, Atlanta, Georgia, United States - LL-1503 | ecosystem: Environmental > Aquatic > Freshwater > Lake | place: USA: Georgia | collected 2015-03-15 | reverse complement strand
AGATTAGCCAGCGAGCGTTCAGGAAAGGCCCCGTATCTTGGGTGGATGTCGCCGCCGGTGCGCATCCCGTCAACGAATCCGATGCAGGGTCCGAACACCGCAGAGCAACCCAGAAAATAGGTGTCCGGCCCCATCGCCTCGCGCATGGTTTTCATCGCGAGACGGAAACGCTCCACACTGGTGATCGTCGGGTCGAAGGCCTTGATTCCTTTGGCGTTTTTATTCTTAGCCAGAGTGTCGTTCTTCAAGCCGTACCGCATGAAGTCCACCTTGAAATAACGAATGCCCCAATTGTCCTTCATGTTCTGAATACAATTGGCGATATGCGCCCGCGCTCCGGGATGCGAGTAATCGAAGTAAATATACCTCATCACCTTGTCCCCCTTGTTATTCGCCTCAACGATCAACTTGCCGTCCAGGTCATGCAGGAAATATTCGGGGTGGGCTTTGTAGATCTCAGAATTCTCATCGCCCCGAAAGCCGTCGAAGTGGATGCCGGGGATTTTCCCCTCAGAAGTGACACGGGAGATGATCTCCTTGATGCCGCCGGGCAGAAGATTGGGGCGTACGCTCTGGTAATCGCCGCGCTCGGTCCACCAGCCACCGTCGATCTGCACTATGTTCGCCTCGGGGGCGATTTTTTTAAGCACATCCATGTTGCCGTAGATATCCTTGGCGGTGAAAACTCGGCCATAGTAATCCCATGTGGCCCAACCTTTGAAATCGGCAGGCTTCAGTTTCTTGATGCCGTTCTCCGCTGCAATAGCGGTACCGAATTGGTCGAGAGTCATCAGCCAATCGTCGCCACGCTTGAGGACAATTTGCTCATACGAAATAGTCTCACCCGGTTTGAGTTGCCGCCCGTCGCCGTCAGACCAGATCACGATCGCGCCGTCCTTGATCGTGAAGTTTGGTAGGAAGATGCGCCAAGAGAGCGCCCCAGCGAAGAGATACTTTCCGTCCGCCAGTCGCACCATTTCAAACATATGGCTGGAGCTTTTCGCGGTCGCCGCGCCCACGTTCTGGCGCAAGATGGGCGTGCGCCCCATACAACTTCCACCGTAAAGAATCTCAAGATCATTAGTCAGTTTTTCGGCCAGAGGGATGCGGATGTTAATCCCCTCAATTGCCAGCGGCTGAGAGCCTTTGTTGGAGAGGGTGATGGCCAGTCGCTGAAAACCGTCCGCCTCATCCGTCAGGCTTTGCGCCGTTTCGACCGGTTGATCGGCTTGAACCTTGACCGTGATATCCAGCCAGGTCAACGGGGCGGCAAACGACAACGATCCGCTACAGAACAGGCTCGCCGAGATTAGAGTCAACGCGGTTTGTTTCATAAATGAATGGTTTTTCTGACGGGAATACCCACGCTTAGTCTCCGATTGGGCCACGAGTTAGTACCCCTTCCAGAAGACTGATGCTTCGGAGCCTTCCGTTTTGATCTTCGCCTTCTGCGTCACATTGGTCAGGAAGGCGTCATCAACAAATTCCGCATGGCCATCGAAATAGGTGATAGCGCTTTTTTTGTTGTGGTAGGGCATGATACTGTTCCCAGCTGCATTGAGGTTCATGACCATACCAGCACCCGAGTTCATCGTGTCGCCGTCGCCTATGAGTAAGGTGGCACTAGGCTTTGTCAATTGGGCCATACGCGTGGGTCCATTTGAATCGGCGATATATGTATTGAGCCCATAAGTCGCACGGGTCACGTTGTATTTGTTACCTAGAACGGTCAACGCTCTTGGACAACTCAGCTTTTTGTAATTTTCCACGTCTTTCTGTGTGTCACCGGTTTTGTTGATATAGCCATTATTTTCAAGCGCTTCATACCATGTGAAGGCACTCCCGCTCGCGGCGACCAACACCCCGTCCTGGGCGACGACCATAGTGAGATAGAGGGAGCTAATTTGGCGCATGTTGGATATGCACTTGGCCCGGTCGCCTGAGTCACGAGCCTTACCCAAGAAAGGAATGGCGAGGCCAGCTAGCAAACCAATAATCACTATGACAACGAGTAATTCAACGAGAGTGAAAGCATCTGAAAGTCGTCTTTTGCTTGGCATAGTGGATTATGATTTTTCGATAATATACTGTTTGGGTCTTTTGATTGGATCTAGAGTAAGCCACCTAGCACCAACAGATAGCGAAAACTCTAAGGTGAATTTCAGCCGAAAGTGCAGATTATGACGGGAAAAGTTAATAACGAATTCAAGCAAGTGCCTTAACCCAATAATTTTGCGAGGTGACTCAGATGTCGCGACCGAGCCTCTATCCGACCAGTTCAACCAACTGGACAACCGAGGTTTGGAACGTGGGGGCGATGATCAACGACGCGCGATCACGTTCTTGGCCGTAGCTGCGCAGAGGTCGGTATTCGCACTGAAGGTGAGAGATCCAGCCCCATCGCCCCCGAAACCAGCACTACCGGTGAAGTTGACCGCATTTGTAATAATTCGGTTCACGGCAGTACCAGAGGAAATCGAGCCGCCATTGAAAGTTACGGTTCGTGGGATGACTCTCTCGAACTACGGGGCGATGGTGGCCTGTACACGGTAAAAGCCTTTTGCCGTCGCTGGGGTGCGGAACTCCTTGCGCTCGTAGCTGCTGGGTTGATTGATTCCCTCCTGGTTGGCTGACCGAGTTGGAATTACGTCAGATTTGCTCCATGAGCTAGCAGACAGGTCGGTCGTGGTTTGCACCTCATAGATCACCGCGTCGGGGGGGGTGATCATGGCGACGTAGCTGAAAACCACGTCGGATCCGACCAACACGGCAGTCAGGACGGCGCCGGTACCAATCGTCGGGTTACCGCCGAACGCAAACTCAATGTTGTTGTTGTAACCATCGCCATCAGGGTCATCGGTGGGGGTAGTTTGGATAAAGCCCGGCCAAGAGTTGACCCAAGCGTTGTAGGGTGTGACTCCGCCTAAGGACCGCACGGAAAGGACGCCGCTGGATTGCGAGAAAATATACCGCACGCCATTGGTCTCCTTATTCCAATTACCTAGACCGTCTCCGATGAAGCCGGCGACGCTAAAACCAGTCCCGTAGGTTGGATTCAGGCTTGCGGCAACGATAGTCCAGGTGGCGTTCGTGTTGGTCGAGGCCCCGGTGAGGTCAAAGGTGAACTGCCCGTTCATCGTGGTGGTGCCGGTGCCGGTAACGGCATTGTTTACTCCGCTGCTGCCGATGACAAAACGCATGGAACCACTGGTCGCGAGTTGGAGCGCGCCAGCACTGACCGTGGTGTTGCCAGTGTAGGTGTTGGCACCGCCGAGGGTCAGGGTGCTCGCGCCGGCTTTATTGATACCACCATTGCTGACGATGCCGTTAAATGTCGTATCGGTCACAGTCGTCAACGTGCGGATGCCTCCGCCGAGGTTGGCATTCGCACTGAAGGTGAGAGTGCCAGCGCCAATGCCCCCGAAACCGGCATTGCCGGTGAAGTTGACCGCATTCAGAACCGTACGGTCCGAGGTACCACTGGAGGAAATGAAGCCCCCATTGAAGGTCAGGCCTCCAGTTCCGATTGAGCTGCTGGTAATCGATCCGACCGATCCTACGTTAGGACTGCTCATCGCCACTGTGCCGGCACTAATCGTGAGGCCACTGAAGGTATTTGCACCGTTAAACGTCAAGGTGCTGGAACCGTCTTTAATGACGCTACCATTGATCACGGCGCCATTAAGGTTGACGGCGCTAGCGGTCGTTAGCGTCCGAGAAGAATTACCGAGTTCGACACCGGCGCTGAATGTAAGCGGGCCGGTATTAATGGCATCCCCCAAGGTAACGTTGCCACCAACGGTAACTGCGTTCAGAAGAGTTCGACCCACGGTGGTAGAGGATGAGAGCGTGCCGCCGTTCAGTGCCAAGGTGCCTGAACCAATCGCACTATTGGTAATCGCTCCGACCGAACCAGTGCTGGCAATACCGATCTGGAGGAGGCCTTGACTGAGCGTGGTACCACCACTGTAGGTGTTCGCGCCAGTGAGGGTGAAGGGTCCGGAGGTGGTCTTGGTTGCGGAAGCCGCACCGGCAAGGTACACGTTGGCCGAGCTGGTGCCACTTTGAAGATCAATCGATGTGCCGACAGTTAAGGTCACGGGGGCAAGAGCACTACCACCTGTGATCGTGCCACCGCTGAACTTCACGCCCGCAACGGTCTCGTTAAAAGTGGCCATGGCAAAGGTGCCACCAGTGGCGACATCAACGGTTGAGGTATTTTTAATCTGATCGGATGCCCCGAGAGTCAAGGTGCCAGTGACGTTGACGAGCACATCGCCAGCAATGGCATCGACGCCTGCGGTTTTCGCGAGAGTGAGGCCGCCTGCACTCACAGTGGTGAGGCCGGTGTAGGTATTGGCCGAGACACCGTTAAGAATCATTGCGCCAGAACCCACCTTGGTGATGCCACCGTTGCTGACGATGCCGTTAAATGTAGTATCGGTCGCAGTCGTCAATGTGCGGGTTGATCCGGCTAAGTTAACGGTTCCGCTGAAGGTCTGCTTACCATTGTTAGGAGTGACATCGCCGAAGGTGACGTCGCCACCGATGGTGACCGTATTTGCATTGATGCGAGTTGCGGCACTTGCAATCCTACCACCGTTCAGAGCTAGGTTGCCACCGCCTGCTGCAAGGTCGTCGTTGAGGACTAAGTTACCTTGGGTCAACGTTGTGCCACCCGTGAAGGTGTTTGCCTGGGTTATCGTGGTATTTCCGCCCGTGGTACTGATCACCAACGCCAACTTGTTGGTGGCATTGGCTAAATTATTGACGTCACCTATAGTGCCCGTCATTGAAGTGCCACCAGTGCCCGACCCATTGATCATGAGGGTGTAAGTGCCTGCACTATTTAAATCATCGGCCGACAAGCGGTTCACCACCAGCAAACTGGCGGAGTTATTGATCCAATTCTGATTGGCGGTGATTTCGATGCCCTGCGTACCTGAGCCTGATAAGCCAAGATTTACTTGGGACGTTCCTGAGATCATCTGAAGACCGCTGGAGCCCAACTTTAAGCGATTTAGCCCAGTGCCCGTCGTGATCGTAGTGGGAGAGGCGTTGTTTGCGTCGAAAAGCAGGCCACCGACAGAAGTAGTCCCGACGGCTGTTGGCTGGTTTGAAATACTTCCATTAAAAACTGCGATGTCGTTCGGGCCTGCAGCTGTGCCACCCAACCAGTTTGAACCTGTTGCCCACGTAGCGCTAGTGGTACCAGTCCAAACAATATTTGCAGCATTCGCAGTGGGAACTAGAAAAAGAACAAGCGCGAAAAATGGACCGCCTGTAGAAAGGAGAGAGAGTCGGTTGGGCTTCATGAGTTCTATTAGGGAAATTCCTTAATAATATTGCATTAAACTCGATTTGTCACGTCCGCACTACTTGCCGTCTTCTGTAAGTAATTTTACTAAATGTATTTGCATAAAATAATTACCATAATCTATGTCTCGGTGAGAAAGTTGAGTCAAAAGTGGCCTTGGTTTGCATGGATAAACTTACTTATATTTCAGCCAGCAAAATTATTTATGACGGAAGAAGTTAACATCCTAGCCAGACAACCCCCTCCCCCGACATCGTCAATCTGCAGATGCCTCCGCCGAGGTTAGGATTCGCGCGTAAGCGACTTCCCAAACCACACTGAAGCGCGGCCCTTTTTCCAGTTAGATTTTTAAGTGCAGTCGGTTCAGCTCTGTTTCCGACGTAGCAACCGTGTCAGCAGCAACCCACCTAGGCCAAAGCCCAGCATAGAACCGGTGGAAGGCTCAGGAATGGCCATCAAGTTGAGTGTACGAAGATTGTTTGCATCAGTACCAACCTCAACTTTGAACCCGTTAGTTGGCTGATTCCCGCCATTGAAGGCTGTTGTGTTAATATTGAAGAGATTTGTCACATCCGCGCCATCGGCCAAACCGGTTCCAATGAACGAACCCGCTTGCGCAAAGACCCAGCTATAAGGAGCAGTGGTGCTAAAGTCGTCCATGGCCGGAAGACTTTGCAACACTAAGTTCATTGTGGCTGTAGAAGAAAGAGCGCTCAGATCAAGAGCTCCAGTCACAGAGAACACGTCCCAGTTAACTCCAGCTGTGCCACCACTCGCCTGATCAATCTCCCAATTATAGGTGGAACCCGCCGCCCAGCTAGATGATGCAGCTGTTAAGAGACCTGGGCTATTTCCAGGTTTCAGGAATGAACCTCTAGTCAGTGTTACCGCACCTACTGTTCCCGAGCCCCCCAAGCTACCTTCGTTGTTCACTGTCACATCGCCGGCAGCACCATCCACGTTGAGCAAACCACCATTTACGACAGAGCCGGACTTGATGGACCCGGCCACGGTCAATGTGCCTGCATTGATTGTCGTCAATCCCGAGTAGGTGTTGGCGCCGCCAAGCGTCAGATTGCCGGCGCCGACTTTGTTGATGCCACCGTTGCTGACGACGCCATCAAAGTTGATGGCGCTCGCAGTCGTTAACGTACGGGCGGAGCCACCGAGGTCGACATCGGCGCTGAAGGTAAGCTTACCGTTATTGGCGGCATCGCCCAAGATGACGTTGCCGCCGACGGTAACAGCATTGAGAAGGGTTCGGGCCGTCCCGCTGCCAGAGGATAGCGTGCCGCCGTTGAGATTGAGAGTTCCTGCACCTATTCCGCTGCTAGTGATCGATCCCACCGAGCCCGTGCTAGCGCTGGCAATCTGGAGGGTGCCAGCAGTGAGAGTGGTGCTACCGCTGTAGGTGCTAGCACGACCGAGCGATACCGTCCCACCAGTTGTCTTGGTTACACCCGCCGTGCCAGCAAGAACTGCTGTGGAACTGCCGCTTTGGAAATCAAAGGCTGTCGTGCTGGTCAGAACGGAGGCACTGCCAGAACCAGTGATCGCTCCACCGGTAAGCTTCACGCCGTTGACGGTCTCGGCATTACCGCTAATCGCCAATGTTCCGCCGGTGGCGACTTCTACGTTGGCGGTATTTTTTATCTGGCCGATCTTGGTAATTGATAAGGTGCCTGTGCCGTTGACGAGCACATCGCCTGCGAGAGAATCGACGTTGTCAGTTCTATTGAGAACCAAGCTGCCTGCGCTCACCGTAGTGAGGCCAGTGTAGGTATTGGCATTGCCTCCGGTGAAGGTCACCGTGCCAGCGGTGGTCTTGTTCGCGCCTGCCGTGCCGGCGAGAATACCCGTGACGTTGGCGCTGCTTTGGAAATCATACGCGGTGCTGCTGGTTAAAACGCCAGTTGTGCCGGTGATTGTGCCGCCGGTGAGCTTCACGCCGTTGACGGTCTCGTTAAATGTAGCGAGGGCGAGAGTACCAGCTGCAACTTCGACGTTGGAAGTATTGATGATTTGGTCCGCTGCGCCAAGGGTCAAGGTGCCCGTGCCGTTGACGAGCACATCGCCTGCGATGGCATTGACAGAAGTTTTGGACAGGGTGAGACCGCCTGCGCTTACCGTAGTGAGACCGGTGTAGGTGTTGGCGCCGGCACCGAGGAAAGTCAGCGCGCTTGTGCCTTGCTTGGTGATTCCACCGCCACCGCTGACGACTCCGATAAATTCCACCAAGGAATCCGTGGTGAGTGTGCGGGTGGCTCCGCCGAGGCCCATGGTTCCGCTAAAAGTCAGTTTACCGTTATTTACCGCGTCGCCAAGGGTGACGTTACCGCCGATGGTGGTGTTGTTGGCAGGGGCCTGAGAAGTAGTTGCGCTGGAAGAAATCTTGCCGCCGTTAAGGGCGAGGCTGCCTGTCCCTAGTGCGGTATTGTTGCCGAGCAGAAGATTGCCTTGGGTAAGGGTCGTTCCGCCCGTGTAGGTGTTGGCTAAACTTAGAACGGTAGCGCCCCCGGTAGTATTGACGTTCAACGCCAACTTTGCGGTTGCGCCGTCAATCAGGCCGCCAGACCCAAACGTCGTTCCACCCGAACCCGAACCATTCAAGGTGACGGTGGCGGTGCCTGATAGCACCGACTCATCGACGCTCAAGGTTCTAACCGTAAGCAAGCTGCTGGAGTTATTCGCGAACGACACATTGTTAAGGAGAGAGATGCCCTGACTGGACGCGGCACCAATAGTTACCACACCCGATCCTGCATTCATCTGAATCCCCCCAGACAAGTTCAAACGATTGGCAGATGTCGACGTGGTGATAGTTAGCGCGCCAGTGTTGCCCGAGTCGAAACGCAAGGTACCGAGATTCAAGTTTGAGGTCGCTGAAGGTGAAAAAAGGTAGGACGCCGAATTGAATATCGCAGTATCAGTTGTTCCCGGACTAATGCCATTGAGCCAATTTGATGTCGTAGCCCAGGCAACCGAAGTGCCACCGGTCCATGTGCCGTCAGCGGCAGAAGCGGTCGGGACTAGAGCAAGCGCGAGGATGAATGCGATCGCTGTGAGGCGATGAACTTGGCTATGATTTTTAAAATTCATAATTAGGTTTTTATTTATGTTACTTTGGTGCATTGGGGAATGTACTTAGAGGTTACTACTTTCAGCCTAAGAAGCGGTTTATGACGAGAAAAGTGCCTCTATCCCCTGCCACCTAGGGCGACCGCCCAGCCCAATACCCCCAAGGGGCTAACCCCGAAACCCCATCAATGTTCAGAGCGGCTTCACGGCGATGCCATACATGGCGTAGCGATATTTCTCGCTTACAATTGTAGGCGCACCGAGTGTCACCGTGGCAGAGCCCGGCACGTCCTTGCGCCAGACAGAATGCACGACATAGAGCTCACCATTCGCATCCGGCATAAGCTTTTTCGTTTCAAACAGGTCCGGCCACCACGGCCCACTACGCAAGCGTAACCCAGTGTCCCGAAAGCCCTGCCGCAACCACTCAGGCGGCTCCGCCCGACTATCGAATAATACATAAACCGCGCAGGGACGAGACAGTTCGAGATTAATGTCGGGCAGTGGTTGGTGGATCGATTGACGTTGAAAGGTTCCGATCACATCGGCTCCTTCCAATTCTGCCGGGAAAAGCTGGTCGGGCATGGCGCGCCAAGAGAGTTTGCGGTGCCCGCGATGAACGAGGGAAGCTAGCGCGCCCTCCCACATACCACCCGGCGTTATAGTATAGCACCGGTAAAAGTTTGCTTTCTTGATATTGTCCGTGACACCCGTGATCACCTCCGAATCAGGGGCGTTCAAGCCCCGAATCGCCAAGCGATCGCCCTGCAACGCCAACGCTTGCAAGCGCTGGATTTTAGCTTCCCGATTCGCCATCCGCGCCGCCTCCCCCTCATAAAGACTCGCGAGTCGGCTTTTCTGTGTAGGTAGTTCCCCAGCCCGGTAAACTTCAACCTCACCTTCAAGCACCAGAACATCGGTGCTGCCGTCGTTGCCCACGGATGCGCCGAAGCGCGTACCAATATCCATCAAGAGGGCGCTCGCTGTATCGAGCACAAACCCCTTGGCTTCCGAACCCACATCGATGGTGATGTTGCCCAGCAACAGCCGCAAGCGCATCGGATTCACAAATTCCAAGATCACGGGACCTTCTAGGTCCACCACCGCCCCGGAGGAGATTCGGAACCGTAAAGAACCCCTATCCATCCGCAATTTCTCCAGCACCACCCGCTCACCCACCTGATACGGCGAGCCCTCCGAAGCAAGGATATCAACCGATACCCCTTTCGCCACGGTCACGGAGTCGGGTTTGCGTCCGTGATCGCCGAATTGCCAAAAGGCGAATCCCACCATCAAAAGGACTGCTGCTGCGAGTGCCGCCTGAAGGAGGGGGGATGTCCTGCGGGAGCGGAAGGTGCGAATCTTCGGTTGGGGAGCTACATTCGTCGGAGAGAGAAGGGCAAGCTCAGGGATGGCCGCGCGCCCCTGTTGCCAAGTAAGCAGGGCATGCATCTGTGTCTGGTCGACGTAAGCCTTGCGGTGCGCCACATCGGCGCGCAAGTGCGCGCGGAACTGTTCGAGTTGCACCTCGTCGGCCGTGCCCTCCAGGACTGCCTGGCACAGGTGCTCGAATGACTCCTTACTCATGCCCTCACCTTGTTACCGATCACTGACTGCACGCAGTCGGCCAGCATTTTGCGCAACCGGTAAAAGAGGGCAGCCATCGCATTCTCCGAACGGGAAAGCCGGCACGCGATATCCT
>Ga0214919_10013084_pt1 | contig 10097 bp, 8 predicted proteins | sample LL1503_MetaG_FD_177994 | JGI IMG/M metagenome (GOLD analysis project Ga0214919, IMG submission 177994) | Freshwater microbial communities from Lake Lanier, Atlanta, Georgia, United States - LL-1503 | ecosystem: Environmental > Aquatic > Freshwater > Lake | place: USA: Georgia | collected 2015-03-15 | reverse complement strand
CGGCCGGGACTCGACCGCCGTGCTGTTGTTTGTGTCTGCGACCTTGATCTGGGTTTCGGGCGCCACATCGGGCTGGGCGAGCAGCTGGCTGCGCTGCCTGGCGACGATGTCCGGCATGTCCTGGGGCAGGATTTGCTCGACCGAAACTTGTGTGCTGCCTTGGTTGACGTAGCCCAGTTTGGCGGCTGCGGTGTAGGACAGATCAATGATGCGGCCCGAATGGAAGGGGCCGCGGTCATTGACGCGTACGATGACCGATTTTTGCGTCACCAAGCTGGTCACGCGTGCGTAGCTTGGAATCGGCAGCGTCGGGTGAGCGGCGGTCATCGCGTACATATCGTAGGGTTCACCGCTGGAGGTGCGCTGGCCGTGGAATTTGCGCCCGTACCAGCTGCCTACGCCGCTTTGCCGGAACGCCCGCAGCTCTCGCGCCGGTTGGTAATCCTGGCCGAACACGGTGTAGGGCTTGTTGGCGAAACGGTGCAGCGGCTCGACTTTGGGTTCTGCATCGGGGATGGTCGCCAAATCGACCGGAGCGTTCTCGCCCGGGCCATCGTCCTGGTAGTAGCCGCCGCCACGCCTTGCCGGGGTGGCCGTCGCTTTGGCCGGGGTTTGCAACTCGGGTGCGCGCTCCACCACCGGTGTGCTGGTAATGAGGCCGTGGCAGCCGCCAAGCAGCACCGAAGCCAGCACCCAAACCCGGAGCACTGGCCGCGCTTTCATGCCGCTGTGCTGCCAATAAAGGCGCGGGAAGATTATTTTCCGCATCAGGTTTGCACCAGTTTGCGGTGCCTTTGCATGCTCATCAGCATCCCCAGTCCAAGGTACAGCGCGGCGAGCGCGGTGCCGCCGTACGAGACCAGTGGCAGCGGCACGCCGACCACCGGCAGTACGCCGCTGACCATGCCCATGTTGACGAAGGCGTAGGTGAAAAAAGTCAGGGTGATGGCGCCAGAAATCAGGCGTGCAAAAAACGTCGGCGCATTGGCGGCGATCATCAGTCCGCGTGCAATCAGCGCAAGGTAGAGCATCAGCAGCACGATGTTGCCCAGCAGCCCGAACTCCTCGGAGAACACGGCGAAGATGAAATCGGTGGAGCGCTCCGGGATAAATTCCAAGTGTGTCTGCGTCCCCTTGAGCCAGCCCTTGCCGAAAATGCCGCCCGAGCCGACGGCTATGGTCGACTGGATGATGTGGTAACCGGCACCCAGCGGATCGCTGGATGGATCGATCAGCGTAAGAATGCGTCGCCGCTGGTAGTCATGCAACATCGACCACAGCAGGGGCATGCTGGCCATTGCTGCAACGCCCATGCCGATGATGATTCTCCAGGACAGTCCAGCGAGAAAAATGACATAAAAACCCGATGCGGCAACCAGCAGGGCTGTACCAAGGTCGGGTTGGCGGGCTATCAGGAAGGTCGGGATGGCGAGCAGTATTCCGGCGACGACAAAGTCGCGCAGGCGCAGCATCGCCTCATATTTGTGAAAATACCAGGCAAGCATCAGCGGCATGGCGATTTTCATGATTTCCGAGGGCTGGATGCTGGTGAAGCCCAGGTTGAGCCAGCGCCGTGCGCCGTTGCGGATATCACCAAACAACGCCACCGCAATGAGCAGCATGACGCCCACGATGTAGAGCGGCGGCGCCAGCCGCATCAGCATTTGCGGCGGGATTTGCGCCGCCACCCACATCACCGCCATGGCGAAAGCGATGTTGGCCAACTGCGCCCCGATGCGATTGGGCGTCTCATAGGCGGCGCTGTAGAGCGTGAGCATGCCCAGCATCAGGATGGTCAGCGCGATGCTGAACAGCGGGCCGTCTATCTTGTCGGTGAAGCGGCGCCAGAGCAGATCAATCATTGCCGTCCTTCCGCCCCGTGTCCGGGGTGGCGGGTTTCTTGGGCACCTTGCCCAGCAGATAGTAGTCGAGCACCAGGCGGGCGATCGGGGCGGCGGCGCGCGCACCGAAGCCGGCGTTCTCGACCACTACTGCCAGCGCGATTTTCGGGCTGTCCGCCGGCGCGAAGGCGATGAACAGGGCATGGTCGCGATGGCGCTCGTTGACGCGTTTTTCGTCGTATTTTTCGTTTTGTTTTATGGCGATGACCTGGGCGGTGCCGGTTTTGCCCGCGCTCACATACTCCGCGCCGGCAAAGGCACGCGCTCCGGTGCCTTCCTTGTTCACGCCTATCATCGCCTGCTTGATGATCTCGATGTGTTCGGGTTTGGCCGGCAGCGTCCCGACAGGGCGCGGCTCGATGTAGCCGCGCTCGCCGGTCTTGATGTTCTCGATGTAATTGACGAGGTGCGGTTTGTACACCGTGCCGCCGGAGGCGAGTGTTGCAACCGCCTGCGCCAGCTGCAATGGAGTGTATGAGTTGTAGCCCTGCCCGATGCCGACCGAAATGGTTTCGCCGGCGTACCATTTTTGTTGCTCGGGCCGGCGGAAGCGTTTTTGCTTCCATTGTTGCGATGGCAGCACGCCGGCTGCTTCGCCCTCGATGTCGATGCCGCTGCGGCTGCCAAAGCCAAGGTGCGTCATAAAACCGGAAATATTGTCGATGCCAAGGTCGTTGGCCAGCTGGTAGTAGTAGGTGTCGCAGGATACGACGATGGATTTGTACATGTCGACCACGCCGTGACCGCCGACCTTGTCGTCACGGAAGCGGTGCCCGCCGAAATTGAAGTAGCCAGGATCGCTGATCGTCTGCGACGGCGTTCGTTTGCCCAGTGAAAGCGCTGCCAGTGCCATGAACGGCTTGAAGGTCGACCCGGGCGGATAGGTGCCGGCAAGGGCACGGTTGACCAGCGGCATGTCGGGGGAGGTGTTGAGCGCCGCCCAACTGGCCGGATCAATGCCGTCGACGAACAGGTTGGGATCGAAGCCGGGCTTGGATACGAAGGCGAGCACGCCGCCGGTGGAGGGTTCGATTGCGACCAGGGCGCCGCGCATCTCGCCAAAGGCCATTTCAGCGACTTCCTGCAGCTTGATATCGAGTGTGAGCACGAGGTTGTTGCCCGAAGTGGGTGGTGTGCGCGACAGCGTGCGCACGCCGCGACCGCCGGCGTCGACCTCGACCTGCTCATAGCCGGTGCCGCCGTGCAGTTCTTTCTCGTATTTTTGCTCTAGTCCGGTTTTGCCGATGTGTTCCGTGCCCTTGTAGTTCGCTTCCAGGTTCTCGTCGTCAATCCATTCGAGGTCGCGTTGGTTGATGCGCCCGATGTAACCGAGAAAATGCGAGCCCATTTCTCCCAGCGGGTACTGCCGGAACAACCGCGCCTTGATATCCACGCCAGGGAAGCGGAAGCGGTTGGCCGCGAATTTGGCCACCTCCTCGTCTGTCAGGCGCGAGCGGATGGGCAGGCTGTCGGCGCCCTTGGCTTCGATCATCAGGCGCTTGAAGCGTATGCGGTCGCTTTGCCTGATCTCGACGATGCCCGAGAGATCATCGATTACGGCCTCGATGTTTCCCACCTTGTCAGGTGCGATCTCCAGCGTGTACGCGGAGTAGTTGCGCGCCAGCACCACGCCGTTGCGGTCGGTGATGAGGCCGCGGTTGGGTACGATGGGCACGATGGAAATGCGGTTGTCCTCCGCTTTCGTCTGGTAGTAGTCATGCTGCACGACTTGCAGATAAATGAAGCGCGCCAGGAGAATGCCGAACAGCGCCAGCACCACGGCGCCGGCAATGCCGATGCGCAGCTGGAAGAAATAAAGCTCGCGTTCGTTGTCGCGGAACTCAGTGGACATGGCGTTTCATCACGGCGCAGGCCGGATCAAGAGTGGCGGCTGGTGTGTTCTTCACCGTGGCGATCGCATTGCTAAATCGGCCTGTTCTCGTCCACTGACTCCGGACGCCGTTGCGGCGCGATCAGCAGGATGGCGAGCAGCGGCCAGACAGCCGCCCCGACGACGGCGCCGAGAAAATAGCCAATGCCGGGAAAGGGCGCGCCGGCAAACATGCGCACGCCCAGCATCAGCGCCTGCACCAGCAGCATCAGGATGAGCACGTGCACCGCCTGATGCTTGAGCGAAAACCACAGCATACGGCGGTGAAGCGCAATGGACAAAAAAGCAAGCACCGCGTAGGCGAATGCGTGTTGCCCCATCAGCGATCCGGTTCCCGCGTCCATGATGAGCCCTAGCGCCCAGGCGGCGCCGATGCCCATTCTCCTTGGTTGATGGGTGCACCAGAACACCAGCACCAGGCCGAGCAGGTCGGGCACGCCAATGGCGTCGCCCCAGGGCATCAGGTCGAACATCAGCGCCAGCAAAAGTGTGAGCACCATGAAGCCGGCGCGCGCCGGCAGCAGAATGCGCTGCGGACCGTCGTTGATCATCGGCATGGTCGGCTCGGTTTCATTGTTTCATTCGGTCATTCACGCCTGCGCGTTTTTTTCACTTTGCCTGAGCGCGGCTGCTCCGGCTGGATTTCTGGCTGGGGCGGCAGGTCTTCTCCACCCGAGAGCACCAGCACCTGACGGTGCTGGTTGGCGCCGGCCTCGGGCGTGCAGGCGATCTTGGCAAAAGCGTAGGCGGCATCGCGCTCGATGCGGGCGACGCGCGCGACCGGCAGGCCGGGTGGATAGGTGCCGTCTATGCCGGAGGTAACAAGCAGGTCGCCATTTTGAATTTCCGCGTTGGCTGCCATGTAGCGCAGGTCCAGCGTGGTGCCGTCGCCGCCGCCGAAAGCCACCGCGCGCAGGCCGTTTCTCACCACCTGAACCGGAATCGCCTGGTCCTTGTCGGTGATGAGCGTGACCTCGGCGAGCAGGGGGTGGACGCGTGTCACCTGGCCGATTACGCCGATGTGGTCGACCACCGCCTGGCCAGGCTTAATGCCGCTTTGGCCGCCCTTGTCGATGAACACCTTGCGACTGAACGGGTCGCGTGCGGAATACAGAATCTCGGCAAATACCGTTTCGCGCGGCAAGCGCGTCTTGGCCTCCAGCAACTGGCGCATTTGCGCGTTCTCCGAGGCGAGCGACTGCAGCACCTGGGCCTGTTGTCCGAGTTTCAACTGCTCGGCGCGTAACTTTTCATTTTCGCCGCGCAGCGCCGACTGACTGGTAAAAAATTCGCCGGCTTTGTTGAAGCCAACCAGCGGCGCCGTCGCCACCTGCTGTATTGGATAGGCAAGCAGCGCGAACACCTGGCGCAGGGAGTCGGCGTAGCGGAAGCGCGCATCGAGCACCATCAGCAGCACCGCGAGCATGATGAAAAACGACAGTCGTACCAGCGGCGCCGGGCCGCGGTTGAAAAATGGCGGGGGCGAGTAATCCATCAATGTCCCGCTTGCTGCGGGAGGCCCGGGGCGCGAACCGGCTGCGCCAGATTGCCTGCGGAGGAGGCGGCGTCAGCCTTCATCCCCGTCCTTGTCAATCGTTGGTGAAGATGCTGCCAAGCTTCTCCATCTTCTCGAGCGCCTTGCCCGACCCGCGTACCACGCAGGTGAGCGGGTCGTCGGCGACGATCACAGGCAGGCCTGTCTCTTCCATCAGCAATCGGTCGAGGTCGCGCAGCAGTGCGCCGCCACCGGTGAGGACCATGCCTTTTTCGGCGATGTCGGCGCCAAGTTCCGGCGGTGTCTGCTCAAGCGCCGATTTAACCGCACTGACGATGCTGTTCAGAGGCTCGGTGAGCGCCTCGAGGATCTCATTGGAGGAGATGGTGAAGCTGCGCGGAATGCCCTCGGCCAGATTGCGGCCCTTGACTTCCATCTCGCGCACTTCGCTTCCCGGAAAAGCCGAACCGATTTCCTTCTTGATCGATTCGGCCGTGGTCTCGCCGATCAGCATGCCGTAATTGCGGCGTATGTAATTGATGATGGCTTCGTCGAACTTGTCGCCGCCGACGCGCACGCTGCCCGCGTAGACCATGCCGCCGAGGGAGATCACGCCCACTTCTGTGGTGCCGCCGCCGATGTCCACCACCATCGATCCGGTCGCATCGGCCACCGGAAGGTCTGCGCCGATGGCCGCGGCCATCGGTTCCTCGATCAGGAACACCTGGGATGCGCCGGCGCCTATTGCCGACTCGCGGATGGCGCGGCGCTCCACCTGGGTGGAGCCGCAGGGTACGCAGATGATGATGCGCGGACTGGGTGACAGCAGGCGCGACACATGCACTTTTTTGATGAACTGCTTGAGCATTTGTTCGGTGACGGTGAAGTCGGCGATAACGCCGTCTTTCATCGGCCGGATGGCGGTGATGTTTCCCGGCGTTTTGCCCAGCATCTGCTTGGCTTCCTTGCCGACCGCCTGGATGGTTTTTTTGCCGTTGGGGCCGCCTTCCTGGCGGATGGCAACGACCGAGGGCTCATCCAGGACGATGCCTTTGCCGCGTACATAAATCAGGGTGTTTGCGGTTCCGAGGTCGATCGCGAGATCGTCCGAAAAATAGCCACGCAGAAAACCGAACATGCCTTGTAATTCCTTTGTGAGGGGCGAAGTGAAAACCCCTGTTAGTTTTTAGCTGAATTGGGCGGCAGGCCTTGCGAACGCGCAAAAGAGCCTGACCGCTTTATTCTTCACTCTCATATAATACCGCATTAAGCTTTGGTTTTTCAGTCAAAACCAAGCCAATTTGAGGCAATCAGCAAATGTCCCTTACCCTGCACGATGTCAAAAAAATCGCCTGGCTGGCCCGTATCGAAACCAACGAGGCCGATGCCCTGGCCACGCGCGACCAGCTGAATGGCATTTTCGAACTAATCGGACAGATGCAGTGCGTCGATACGAGCGGCATCGAGCCAATGCCCCATGCCCAGGACATGATGCTGCGCCTGCGCGAGGATGTGGTGACAGAAGGCGACCAGCATGCCTTGTTCCAGTCGGTCGCGCCGCAGGTCGAGGCCGGGCTCTACCTCGTTCCCAAGGTGATCGAGTAGGCGCAGGAACCGCGCCTTTCACCGGTAAGCCCGCACCGACCGAATCCTGACCCAGAATTCATCACCCAAGTCACCCTATATGTTCAACGCGTCACTCAAAGAGCTGTCCGCCGCATTGGCGGCAAAAAAAATATCCAGCGTTGAATTGACGCGCGGCTTCCTCGACCGTATCGGGCGTTTCAAGCAGCTCAACGCCTTTATCACGGTCGACGAGGCGAAGAGCCTGAGCCAGGCCGCGGCGGCCGATGCGCGCATCGCCAAAGGCGACGCGGTGGCGCTGACCGGCATTCCGATCGCGCACAAGGATATTTTTTGCGCCAAGGGCTGGCTGACCACGTGCGGCTCGAAGATGTTGTCCAATTTCACCGCACCCTATGATGCGCACGTCATCGAGCGTTTTAACGCCGCCGGCGCGGTAATCCTGGGCAAGACCAATATGGATGAGTTCGCCATGGGCTCGTCCAACGAAACTTCATTCTATGGCCCGGTGCAGAATCCTTGGAATGCCCAATACGTGCCTGGTGGCTCCTCCGGCGGGTCGGCCGCCGTCGTGGCGGCGCGCCTTGCGCCGGCGGCCACAGCCACCGATACCGGCGGTTCGATACGGCAACCGGCCGCCCTTACCGGCATTACCGGAATCAAGCCCACCTATGGCGTGGTGTCGCGCTACGGCATGATCGCGTTTGCCTCGAGCCTGGATCAGGGCGGGGTGATGGCGCGCAGCGCCGAGGATGCGGCTATGGTGCTGGGCGCCATGAGCGGTTTTGACACGCGCGACGCCACGTCGCTCGAGCGCCCAACGGAAGATTACACACGGGATCTGCAGGCGCCGCTTGCGAGCGGTTCGGCGGACAAGCCTTTGCGTGGGTTGCGCATCGGCGTACCGGTCGAGTACTTCGGCGAAGGCCTGTCCAAGGATGTCGGTGCCGCGGTTGAAGCCGCGCTGGCGCAGGTCGAAAAGCTGGGTGCGGAGCGCGTTTCCATCAGCCTGGCCAACGCATCGCTGTCGGTGCCGGCCTATTACGTCATCGCCCCGGCCGAGGCTTCGTCTAACCTCAGCCGTTTTGATGGCGTGCGCTTTGGTCATCGCGCTGCCGGTTATTCAGATCTCGCCGAGCTCTACTGCAAGAGCCGCGCCGAGGGCTTTGGCGCGGAGGTCAAGCGCCGGATCCTCATTGGCACTTATGTGCTGTCGCACGGCTATTACGATGCCTATTATCTCAAGGCGCAGCGCATCCGCCGCCTTATCGCCCAGGATTACGCCGAGGCCTTCAAGGTCTGTGACCTGGTGCTCGGCCCCACTTCACCGTCGGTCGCCTTCAAGATCGGCGCCAAAGCCGCCGATCCGGTGAAGATGTATCTGAACGATATTTACACCATTGCCGCCAACCTGGCCGGCCTGCCGGCGATGTCCATCCCGTGCGGCTTTGGCGATGGCGGATTGCCGGTCGGGCTGCATATTGTCGGTAATTATTTCGCCGAGGCGAAGATGCTGGGTGTGGCGCACCAGTTTCAGCAGGCCACCGACTGGCATGCGCGCGCGCCCCAAGGGTTTGACGTCAAGGGGTTTGCGGCATGAAATGGGAAATCGTCATCGGGCTGGAAACGCATGCCCAGTTATCGACTGCGTCGAAGATTTTTTCCGGCGCCTCCACCGCGTTTGGCGCAGCGCCTAACACCCAGGCCAGTGCGGTGGATGTCGCGCTGCCAGGCGTGCTGCCTGTCGCCAACAAGGGTGCGGTGGAACGGGCCATTCGTTTTGGCCTCGCCATCGGCGGCAATATCAACCGCCGCTCGGTTTTTGCGCGCAAAAACTATTTTTATCCCGACCTGCCCAAGGGCTACCAGATCAGTCAGTATGAATTGCCCGTGGTGCAAGGCGGCAGCCTCACGATTTTCACCAAGGACGGCGAGAAGACGGTGCAACTGACCCGCGCCCACCTCGAAGAGGACGCCGGCAAGTCCTTGCATGAGGATTTTCACGGCATGAGCGGTATCGACCTCAACCGAGCCGGCACGCCGCTGCTGGAAATCGTCTCTGAACCGGACATGCGTTCGAGCGAAGAGGCGGTGGCTTACGCCAAGGCGCTGCACGGCCTGGTGCGCTGGATTGGCATTTGCGACGGCAGTATGCAGGAGGGCTCCTTTCGCTGTGACGCCAACGTGTCGGTTCGCCGTCCGGGCGAACCCTTGGGGACGCGGCGCGAAATCAAGAACCTTAACTCGTTCAAGTTTCTGCAGCAGGCCATCGATTACGAGGCACGTTGGCAGATCGAAACCTTGGAGGACGGCGGGAAAATCCAGCAGGCGACCGTGTTGTTCGATCCGGACAAGGGTGAGACCCGCGCGATGCGTTCCAAGGAGGATGCGCACGATTACCGCTACTTCCCCGATCCGGATCTGCCGCCGCTGCTTGTGTCGGAGGACTGGATCGCGCGCGTAAAGGACACATTGCCAGAGTTGCCGCAGGCCAAACGCGAGCGCTACCAGCGCGACTATGCGCTGTCGGCCTATGACGCGGCGATGCTCACACAGTCAAAGGACATTGCAGTTTTCTTCGAGGAAGTGATCGCTGTGCTCGGCGATGATGCCGCCAAGACGGCTGCCAACTGGGTGATGGGTGAACTTGCCGCGGCGCTCAACCGCGCCGGCGTTGAAGTCGCGGCATCACCGGTATCGAGCCGCTTGCTGGCTGAGCTGATCCGCCGCATTCGCGACAACACCCTTTCGGGCAAGCTCGCCAAGGATGTGTTCGATGCGCTTTGGGCGGGCGAGGGAGAGGTCGATGCCATCATCGAAAAACGCGGCCTCAAGCAGTTGTCGGATTCAGGCGAGATCGAAAAGATTGTTGACGCGGTGCTGGCCGTGAATGCCAGGTCGGTGGAAGAATTCCGCGCCGGCAAGGACAAGGCATTCAATGCCCTTGTCGGACAGGTGATGAAAGCGAGCAAGGGTAAGGCCAACCCCGCCCAGGTCAACGATATGCTGAGAAAAAAACTCGGCGGCTAGTCAAAATTTCGGTATTTACGAAATGTAAAAGCCGCATCTGGCGCGGTTTTTCAGGGTATTTCTGTGACAAAAAAGTCACTGACTGTGCTGCAGATCACTTCTTTTTCGCATCGGCCTGCACGGCTGAGGGCGTGGCGGCGGTCGTCGTTTTTGGCGCGTCCGACCCTTTGCCCCGGGTGAGTTCAATGTAGCGGCG
>Ga0214919_10013083_pt1 | contig 10097 bp, 9 predicted proteins | sample LL1503_MetaG_FD_177994 | JGI IMG/M metagenome (GOLD analysis project Ga0214919, IMG submission 177994) | Freshwater microbial communities from Lake Lanier, Atlanta, Georgia, United States - LL-1503 | ecosystem: Environmental > Aquatic > Freshwater > Lake | place: USA: Georgia | collected 2015-03-15 | reverse complement strand
TTGGTCTACAACGGCTACTGGTTCAGCCCCGAGCGTGAACTGTTGCAAGGTTTGATTGACGCCTCGCAAGCCACGGCCAACGGCAAGGTGCGCTTGAAGCTGTACAAAGGCACCATCATGTGCGTGGGCCGCGAGAGCAAGACCGACAGCTTGTTTGACACCCGCATCGCCACCTTCGACGACGACGGCGGTGCCTACAACCAAGCCGATGCCGGTGGGTTCATCAAGCTCAACGCCTTGCGCATGCGCATTGCGGGCAACTTGAAAAATGAGCGCGCCGCCCGTGCCGCCAAAACCACCTCCCGCAAAACCCCTGCCAAAAAGAAAGCCTGACCATGGTGACCGAACAACTCCTGGGCGCCAGCGTCGCCTCCAAAGCCAATGTGTTTTTCGACGGCAAATGCGTCAGCCACACCGTCACCCTGCCCAATGGCGAGAAAAAATCGGTGGGCGTGGTGCTGCCCTCGCACCTGACCTTCAACACCGCAGCGGCAGAAATCATGGAATGCGTGGCCGGTGCTTGTGAATACAAAGTGGCGGGCACGCAAGCATGGCTTGAAGCGGGCCCAGGCACCCGCTTTTCAGTGCCGGCCAACTCGTCTTTTGAAATCAAGGTCAGCGAGGCCTACCACTACATTTGCCACTTTGGCTGAACGCTTGCGCCCATAAAAGGCTGGTCTGCCATACTGTGGCAGCGGCCTGTTTCAGGCCAGCAAACGCGCCTTGGCTGCAGCGTATTCGGCCTTGAGTTGGGCAATCAATGCGCCAGCACTTTGCACCTTGTCAATGCCGCCAATGCCCTGGCCGCAGCCCCAAATGTCTTTCCAGGCCTTGGTCTTGTCGCCACCAAAGTCCATCTTGCTGGGGTCGCTTTGTGCCAAATTTTCGGGGTCAAGCCCCGCATTGCGGATCGATGGTGCCAAGTAATTTCCATGCACCCCCGTGAACAAATTGCTGTAAACAATGTCATCTGAGTTGCTGTCGACAATGCATTGTTTGTAGGCGTCACTGGCGCGCGCTTCGTCGGTGGCAATGAAGGCAGAACCGATGTAGGCAAAGTCTGCCCCCATGGCCTGTGCTGCCAATATCGCTCCACCGGAAGCAATGGAGCCACTCAGCGCCAAGGGGCCGTCGAACCATTGGCGAATTTCTTGGATCAGCGCAAACGGGCTTTTCACGCTGGCGTGCCCCCCGGCCCCGGCCGCGACCGCGATCAGGCCATCGGCGCCCTTTTCAATCGCCTTGTGGGCAAACTTGTTGTTGATGATGTCGTGCAACACGACGCCGCCGTAGCTGTGCGCGGCCTGGTTGACCTCTTCACGCGCACCCAGTGACGTGATGATCACCGGCACCTTGTACTTCACGCACAAAGCCATGTCATGCTCCAAGCGGTCATTGCTTTTGTGAACGATTTGGTTGATGGCAAATGGCGCAGCCGGGTGATCAGGGTGCGACTTATTGTGGGCAGCCAGCGCCTCGGTGATCTCTGCCAACCATTCATCGAGTTGGGATGCCGGACGGGCATTCAAAGCGGGCATGGCACCCACCACACCGTTGATGCACTGCGCGATCACCAACTTGGGGTTGCTGATGATGAACAGTGGCGAACCAATGACGGGGAATTTAAGCGACGCCAGAGCAGCAGGTAGTTTGGACATGGGGTTTTCCTATGGAAGGTTCTCAAAGGCCAGCGGTCATGCACACGCGGAGAGACGCACCCGGGATACGCAACACTCTGAATTAAAACGACGCCAGTTCCATGTCGTTCACGCTGCCTGCGCCTTCCACAATGGCGTCGCGCAGGCCTGGGGCTTTGCTCAGAATGTGATCGGCATAAAAGCGCGCGGTCACGGCTTTGGCTTTCATGAAGGGGTCTTCAGGCTGCTTGTGCGCCACCAAGTACGAGCGGGCCAGTTGCCAGCCGGCCATGACATTGCCGGCCAGCATGAGGTAGGGCACGCTGCCTGCAAACGCAGCATTGGGGTTGCTGGCAGCCTGGGCCACAATGAAATCCACCACTTCCACAAAGGCCTGCCTGGCTGCAGCCAAGCGCTTGGCCATGGATTTAGAAGTGTCCGTGCCCAAGGTGAGCAGGGCCAACTCGGTGTTTTGCACTTCGCTGGCAATGGCCTTGGCGGTTTGTCCGCCATCGCGCGAAGTTTTGCGACCGACCAGGTCGTTGGCTTGGATGGCGGTGGTGCCTTCGTAAATGGTGAGAATTTTTGCGTCGCGGTAGTACTGCGCTGCACCGGTTTCTTCAATGAAGCCCATGCCGCCGTGCACTTGCACACCCAAGGACGTGACTTCCAAACTCATTTCGGTGCTGTAGCCTTTGACCAGGGGCACCAAAAATTCGTAAAACGCTTTGTTCTGCTGGCGGGATTCTGCGTCGGGGTGGTGGTGCGAAGCATCGTAAGCGGCAGCCGCCACGCTGGCCATGGCGCGGCAACCCTCGGTGTAGGCCCGCATGGTCATGAGCATGCGCCGCACATCGGGGTGGTGGATGATGGGTGCTGCGGCCTTGATAGAGCCGTCCACCGGTCGGCTTTGCACACGATCTCGCGCGTAATGCGTGGCTTTTTGATAGGCTCGCTCTGCGATCGCAATGCCTTGCACACCCACCGCATAGCGGGCGGCGTTCATCATGATGAACATGTACTCGAGGCCACGGTTCTCTTGGCCCACCAAGTAGCCCACAGCACCACCGTTGTCACCGTACTGCAGCACGGCCGTGGGGCTGGCTTTGATGCCCATTTTGTGCTCGATGCTCACGCAATGCACATCGTTGCGCGCGCCCAGTGAACCGTTTTTGTTGACCAGCACTTTGGGCACCACAAACAGGCTGATGCCCTTGACACCTTCGGGCGCACCGGAGACACGGGCCAACACCAAATGAATGATGTTGTCGGCCATGTCGTGCTCGCCATACGTGATGTAGATCTTGGTACCAAACACCTTGTATGTGCCGTCGGCTTGGGGCTCGGCGCGCGAGCGCACCATGGACAGGTCCGAACCCGCTTGGGGCTCGGTCAGGTTCATGGTGCCAGTCCATTCGCCACTGATCAGCTTGTGCAAATAAATGGCCTTGAGTTCGTCGCTGCCAGCGGTGAGCAAGGCCTCAATGGCGCCATCGGTCAGCAATGGACACAGCGCAAAACTCATGTTGGCCGAATTCAAAATTTCGCCACAAGCCGCCCCAATGGTTTTGGGCAGGCCTTGTCCACCCATGTCTGTGGGGTGCTGTAAGCCCTGCCAGCCACCCTGGGCATACTGCTGATAGGCTTGCTTGAAGCCAGGGGTGGTGGTGACCACACCGTCTTTCCAAAATGAGGGATTTTTGTCGCCCTCCCAATTCAATGGCGCGAGCACATCTTGGTTAAAGCGGGCACACTCTTCGAGCACGGCTTGCGCGGTCTCCATGCCCGCGTCCTCAAAGCCAGGGATTTTGGCAATCTCGTCGAGGCCAGCCAGATGGTGCATATTGAACAACATGTCTTTGACGGGGGCGGTGTAGCTCATGAATACCTCGGTACAAAATCAAGTGCATCAAAGGCCAGCGCGGCTGGCATTGGCCAGGGCAGGGTCGATTAAAGCTGGGCCACCAGCTCAGGCACGGCAACGAATAAGTCGGCTTCCAAACCGTAATCGGCCACGCTGAAAATCGGAGCTTCTGGGTCTTTGTTGATGGCCACAATGACCTTGCTGTCTTTCATGCCTGCCAAATGCTGGATGGCGCCACTGATGCCGCAGGCCACATACAACTGGGGTGCCACGATCTTGCCAGTTTGGCCAACTTGCCAGTCGTTGGGCGCGTAGCCCGCATCCACCGCCGCGCGGCTGGCGCCCATGGCGGCCCCCAACTTGTCGGCCAAAGGGGTCATGACCTCGGCGAATTTTTCGGAACTGCCCAATGCACGGCCACCCGAGACAATGATTTTGGCGGCAGTAAGTTCTGGTCGATCGTTCTTGGCGATCTCGCTGCCCACATAGCGGCTTAAGCCGCTGTCAGCCACTGCACTGACCACTTCAATGGCAGCAGAACCACCTTGAGCGGCGGCAGCGTCAAAACCCGTGGTGCGCACGGTGATGACCTTGGTCGCATCGGTGGCTTGCACCGTGGCCATGGCGTTGCCGGCATAGATGGGTCGCTCGAAAGTGTCGGGGCTGTCCACGCGGGTGATGTCGCTGACCTGGCCCACGTCGAGTTTGGCGGCCACCCGTGGTGCCACGTTTTTTCCACCAGCGGTGGCGGGAAACAAAATGTGGGTGTAACCAGCGGCCAAGGCCAACACTTGGGCGGCCATGTTTTCGGCCAATCCGTGTGCAAAGCCCGCTTCATCGGCATGCAGCACTTTGGCCACACCGGCGATGTGCGCGGCGGCGGCGGCGGCGGCACCCGCGTTGTGGCCAGCCACCAGCACGTGCACCTCAGAGGCACAGGCCAATGCAGCGGTCACGGTGTTGAGGGTCGACCCCTTGATGGTTTGATGGTCGTGGTCAGCGATTACCAGTGCACGCATGTCAGATCACCTTTGCTTCATTTTTGAGTTTGTCGACCAAAGCGGCCACATCGGCCACTTTGATGCCCGCGCTGCGCTTGGGCGGCTCGTTGACCTTCAAGGTCTTGATGCGCGGGGTCACGTCAACCCCTAAGTCTTCGGGCTTGAAAACATCGAGTTGCTTTTTCTTGGCCTTCATGATGTTGGGCAGGGTCACATAACGCGGCTCATTGAGTCGCAAGTCGGTGGTGATGACCGCGGGCATTTGCAGCGACAGGGTTTCCAGCCCGCCATCGACTTCGCGCGTGACTTGCACGCGCCCATCAACCACTTCCACCTTAGAGGCAAAAGTGGCTTGCGGCCAATCGGTGAGGGCGGCCAGCATCTGCCCGGTTTGGTTGCAATCGTCATCAATGGCTTGCTTGCCCAAAATGATCAAGCCGGGTTGCTCTTTGTCGGCCAAGGCTTTGAGCAGCTTGGCCACCGCCAATGGCTGCAACTCGACTGCAGTTTCGACCAAAATGGCGCGATCGGCACCGATGGCCATGGCAGTGCGCAAGGTTTCTTGGCATTGGGTCACGCCGCAGGAAACCGCGATGACCTCGGTGGCAAAACCCTTTTCTTTCAATCGCACGGCCTCTTCGATGGCAATTTCGTCAAATGGGTTCATGCTCATTTTGACGTTGGCGATGTCCACGCCGGTTTGGTCGGACTTGACCCGAACCTTGACGTTGTAATCCACCACGCGTTTGACGGGCACCAAAACCTTCATAAACCACTCCAAACAAATGAGACATCACCCCCGTGTGGGGTGAGCAGTGGGTCTGTGACCCATGAAAACAAATGATTGTAAGAGCAAACCACACGGTTTTGGCTTGGCCGTGTTATTGCCCGGCACCCAGATCAGCTCATAAGTTGAGCATTTGAGGCACGATCAAAATGATGGGCGGAAAGGCCACCAGCAAAGCCAAAACGGCCACCAAGGTGTAAACAAAGGGCATCACGCCGCGAAAGATCGTTGAGGTATCCAAGTGCGGCAACAAGCTTTTCACCACAAACATGTTCATGCCCACCGGCGGGCTGATCAGCCCAATCATGACCACCAACACAATGATCACGCCAAACCACACTGGGTCAAAACCCAGGCTCACAACCAGTGGAAAAAACACCGGGATGGTCAGCAAAATCATGGACAACTCTTCCATCGCCGTGCCCAGCAAGATGTAGATCACGCAAATGGCCACCATCACGCTGATGGGACTGATTTGGTACGAGGTGACAAAGGCCTTGAGGTCACCAGGCATGGAGGTGAAGTTGATAAAGTTACCAAACACCAAGGCCCCCACCAAGATCATGAACAGCATGCCTGTGGTGCGCGAGCTGTCGATCAAAATATCCAGCGTCACGCGCCAGGTCAAGGCTTTGCGTGCCAAAGCAATGCAAAACGCCCCAAAAGCGCCTATGCCCGCACCTTCGGTCGCGGTGAACACGCCGCCATAAATGCCACCCATCACAATCACAAACAACAGGGCCACAGCCCACACGTCTTTGAAGGCATCCCATCGCTCGCCCCAGCTCGAATGCTCGGCACGCGGCCCCCAGCTCGGGTGGCGCCAGGTCAGAAAAGAAATCGTCATGCACATCAGCACCACGGCCATCAAGCCAGGCAAAAAACCTGCTGCAAACAGTTTGCCAATGTTGGTTTCCGTCACCAAGCCATAAATGACCATGATGGTCGAAGGCGGGATCAATATGCCCAGGGTGCCCCCAGCGGCAATGGTCCCGGCAGCCAACTCATCCGAATAACCGTGTTCTCGCATCGATGGATAAGCCACCTTGGTCATGGTGGCTGCGGTGGCAATGGATGAGCCACAAATGGCCCCAAAACCAGCGCAGGCCATCACACTGGCCATGGCCAAGCCGCCACGAAAATGGCCAACCAATGTATAGGCCAATCGGTACAACTCCCGCGACATGCCTGCACGGGTGACAAAGTTGCCCATCAAAATAAACAAAGGCACCACCGACAAGGTGTACTGAAAGCCGGACTCATAAACGGTGGACGTGGCCGATGCCATCGAGGGCATGACACCGCGCATCCACCAAAGCCCCAAAAAACCCACCAAGCCCATGGAGATGGCAATGGGCACCCGGATCAGGGACAGGGACAACATGGCCAACAGGCCCACAATGGCTTCAGTCATGGTTTCAGGCGCGCAAAAAACTCAGGTGGTGGTTGGGCCCAGCGAGTCACTCTCGCGATGGGGGATGAAAATCAGCACCAAGTGCGTCGCGGCGGCGATGCAAATCATTGCCCCCATGACGTAAGCCACTGGCGCGAGAGGCAGTTTCAAAACGTGGGTGGTGTCCCCATACTCGGCCACGCGCAGGGCACGGCGGAAAATCAAGTAGCCAATGCCCGACAAAGTGAGAAAACAAATCAGGTCGGACATTTTGTTGAAAAAGGCTTTGACCGCCGGACTCATCAAGCTGTCCAGGGTGTCGATCACGATGTGCTCGCGCCGCATGGATACCAAAGGCAAGGCCGCGTAAATCAAAACCGCCAAAGCCATTTCGGTCATTTCAAACCCACCTGGCAGCGGTTGATTGAGCACATAACGGCCCACCACATCCACGGCGGTGATGATCATCATCAAAAAAAGCACGGCCGCAGAAATAACACCCAGTAATTTTTCCAAACCTTTGACCAAATCCGTCATCACTTTTCTCCCGTGCGCGATTGTCGCGCTTTGCGCACCCATGCATCAAAGGTGATGTTCATGATGCGATCGGTGCGCAAAAAGTCACGTGCTCGCCGCGCTTGCACCGCGTCGATGGGCACCACCCCGCCCACCGCTGCCGCGCTGATTTGCAAGCGGGCCATGCGCTCCATGAACACCGCTAAAAAGCAGGCCTCTTGGACACTGCGCCCGGCGGTCAATAAGCCGTGGTGGGCCAATAAAAGGGCATGGGCTTGACCCAAACTGGCGCTGATGAGTTCGCCCTCGCGATCGGCCGTGGGCAAGCCCGGCCACTCGGGCAAAAACACCATGTCTTCGAACAAAGGCGTGGCGTCCATGTGGGCCACCACCAACGGCACCTTGGCCGCAGCCAGGGCCGACGCGGCTGGCGGGTGGGTGTGCACGATGGCGTGCACGTCTGGCCGGCTGCGGTACACCCACAGGTGAAACCGCGTGGCCGGGTTGGGCTCGCGGATGCCGTGGGCGCCCTCGCCTTCAAGCACTTGCATGTCGTTGTCGATCAACAACCAAGAACTGGGTGTGGCCTCTCCAAAAGCCAGCCCCAGCGGCAAGGTCCAGTAGCAGTTGTCGCGTGGCCCGCGCGCAGTCAGCTGACCGGCCAGCCCAGACTCGTGCTGCTCATCCGACAGTATCCAAGCGCAATGCGTCAAACGCTCGCGCGGGTCGCTCACAAGATTGCTCAAAATCAACGGCCAGCGGCGACCTTTTTGAGCTCTTCGTGGAACTCTGCAAACACCTTGGCACCGTCAATGCCCTTGGCGTTGGCAGACTTGATCCAATCATTGATGAGTGGCTCAGTGCGTTTGCGCACATCGGCCACAAAGGCGGGGTTGGCGTCCACCATCACCACGCCCGCAGCTTTCATGGCTTCGATGCCCACCTTGTCAGCCGCGTCCCAGGCCTTGCCTGCCATGCGGGCCAAGGCTTCACCCGAGACCGAGGTGATGGCGTCTTGGTCTTGCTTGGACAGTTTGTTCCACTTGTCTTCATTCATGAAAAAGCCAAAAGCCGAGGAATAGAAACCACCGGGGAAGTAGGTGGCATGCTTGACCACTTTGTCCAAGTTGAATGACTTGATGGACTCAGACGGGAAAAACGTTCCATCAGCCACGCCCGATGAGAGCAACTCGTAGGATTCGGGCGCTGGCTTGACCAGGGGCGATGCGCCCAAGGCCTTGGCCGAGGCTTCTGAAATACCACCGCCACTGCGCACCTTCATGCCAGCCAAATCGGCCACCGAGTTAACGGGCTTTTTGACCGAAAACATTTGACCAGGGCCGTGGGTGAACACACCCAACAACTTCACGCCTTTGTATTCATTGGCTTGTTGCAAATATTTCCAGTGAATGCGGTTGTAGGCCACGGAGTTAATTTCACCGGTCGCGCCTGAGCCTGGCAGCTCGGCCAGCAAAGGCAGCGGGTGGCGCGCCGGTGTGTAGCTGGCGGTGACGTAGGACACGTCGACCAGGCCATCGCGCACCCCGTCAAAGGTACCCGGTGCCGCCATGGGTGCCTTGGGCAACATTTGCAATTTGACGCGTCCGTTGGTGGCCTTTTCGACTGCAGCGGCCCAGCCCCCCAGCACATCGCGGGTCAGGGGGTGGGAGGGGCCCACCCAGCTGGACATGGTCAAGGTGGTTTGCGCCGAAACGCCACCCACCGACAACAATCCGGCCACGGTGGCGACCAGCGCTAATTTGAATGCGGGAAACTTCATGGTTTAACTCCAAAAAGAGGAAAATTAAGCGAGACAAACAGGTTGTACATCAGAAGAATCAGTATAGACAGTGCCCAAGCGGGCTTTGACCCGTGAAAACCCGACCGGCTGGTTGGTTAATGTTGGCACCCCCAACATGGGCCCAACTCCGATATTCCTGGCACGATTCCCGTCGCAATCGAAAATGCGCCGATAAGATAGCCCCATGAACTCCCTCATGCGCTGTCTGCAATGACACAACCCTTTGTCTCGCCGACTTGGCCACCCCGGCGCGTGTTGGTCACCGGTGCAGCCGGTTTTGTGGGTCAAGCACTGGTGGCCAAGCACTTGGCCCCTTTGGCGCAAGGCGGCCATTGCGATGTGCTGCTCAGCGACCACGGGCCCAGCGCCACCTGCCCTCAACAGGTGCGTTGGGAGTGTGGCGATGTGGCCGACCCCCAACTGTGGGACCGCTTGATGAAAAAGCCGGTGGACTTGGTCGTGCATTTGGCCGCGATTGTCAGTGGGCGCGCCGAAGCCGACCCGGTGCTGGGGCGGCGCGTCAATCTCATGGCCCCGCTGGAGATGATCGAGCGGTGTCGCCAGCAATGGGAAACCGCGCACACCCGGGCCCGGGTGGTGCTGAGCAGCTCCATTGCCGTTTACGGTACGCCGCTGCCCACTCGCATGCGCGACGACCACCCCATTCGCCCCAGCCTGAGCTATGGCGCGCACAAACGCATGATCGAAATCGCCCTGGCCGATGCCTCGCGCCGCGGCGAAATGGACGGGCGCGCCATTCGCTTGTCGGGCGTGGTGGTGCGGCCTGCCCAACCCAACGGGGCCTTGTCGGGTTTCAATAGCGACATGATTCGGCTGCCCCTGAGCGGTCACGATTACACCTGCCCTGTGGGTCCCGATGCCTGCACCTGGCTGACCAGCTTGGACGTGGCCATCGACCAGCTGTGGCACGCCGCCCAAACCAGCGAGCCACATTGGACGCAAGTTTTGCCGGCGGGGGAACGGGCCCTGACCGCCCCCACCTGGCCGGTCACCATGCCCGCCTTGCTCCAGGCCATGGGGCAAATTGACCCATCGGCACCCCAGCGATTGGGCTTTGATGCCCACTCTCCCCTGCAC
>Ga0214919_10013082_pt1 | contig 10098 bp, 9 predicted proteins | sample LL1503_MetaG_FD_177994 | JGI IMG/M metagenome (GOLD analysis project Ga0214919, IMG submission 177994) | Freshwater microbial communities from Lake Lanier, Atlanta, Georgia, United States - LL-1503 | ecosystem: Environmental > Aquatic > Freshwater > Lake | place: USA: Georgia | collected 2015-03-15 | reverse complement strand
AAGGCGCGCTGGATTCAGCCGAGTTTGAGCTAGGCGTGAGTTGCCCACGCTGCTTTGGCACTAGCACACAGCAGCAAAAAGATGGTGCGCGGGAGCGGCAGCGCCAGTGGCTGCTAGCCAAAAGCCGGGCGCAAACGCATATTGGGCGGGTGGCCGACGAGGGCATCGTGCAAGAACAATGATCACCGCGGTGGTTTAGATCGTCCAGAGTACTGGGTTTGAACTTCTTCAGCCTAAATATCCCAGCACGCCAGACCTGAGAAAATACAACCGTTCAAGACCGACTTTCGTGCCCACCATTCATGCGGTGTGCGCCCCTGACTGATAAAACCCCATGTCTCACCCCTTGCTGCCTCAGGACAATCACCGGCGCATCATCACGGCCGGCTTGATTGCCTTGGCCACTGCCATGGGTATCGGTCGTTTTGCGTTTACCCCGCTACTGCCAATGATGTTGCACGATCAGGTCATTTCCCTGAGCGACGCAAGTTGGTTAGCCAGTGCAAACTACATCGGTTACCTGGTGGGTGCCTTGTTTTGTACGTTCGTGCCGTTTTCTAAACCCACCGTGGTGATTCGCATTGGACTTGTCAGCACATTCTTGCTGACCTTTGGGATGGCAGCACCTTGGGATGCATGCTGGCCCTATTTGCGATTTTCGGCCGGGGTAGCCAGTGCCTTGGTTTTCGTTTACACATCTGGTTGGTGCCTGGCTCAGGTGGCATTGCGAGGCCACGCAAGTTTAGGTGCGTTGATTTACATGGGCCCCGGTGCTGGAATTGTGCTCACAGGAATGGCGGCAGGCGTCATGGTCGCCAACGATTGGCGATCTGCCAGCGGGTGGTTGACGTTCGGCATATTGGCATTGGGTTTGACTGTCTTGATCTGGCCGGTATTGAATGGACGCAACACAGTTTTGCCCGCAGTGATCACCCATTCAGCCCACACGGATGCGGCAAGCACGCACTCAAGGGGTGAGGTGACCTTGTTGGCGTTTGCCTATGGTGTTGCCGGTTTTGGCTACATCATCACGGCGACCTTCTTGCCGGTTATTGCCCGACAAGTACTCGCCGGTTCGGTTTGGGTGGATCTTTTTTGGCCCATATTGGGCTGTGGCGTCGTCATCGGTGCATTGCTTGCGTCACGTATGAATAAAGTGCGCGATCTGCGCTGGATGTTAGTCGTGTGTTACCTGATACAGGCGGTAGGCGTTGCAATGAGCCAGATCCTGCCAAGCCTATTGGGCTTTGCACTGGGCAGCCTTCTGGTGGGCCTTCCCTTTACGGCAATTACCTATTTTGCAATGCAAGAGGCGCGCCGTATCCGACCCCAGCATGTCGCCTCCACCATAGGTTTGCTGACGGCACTGTACGGGCTTGGCCAGATCCTTGGCCCTCCACTGGCGGGCTACATGATTAGCCACGCTGCAACCGCATCGGCAGGGTTCGAAGTCGCCTTAGACATAGCGGCAGCTTCTCTTTTTCTGGGTACTGCGATTTTTTTCTTGCTCATACGGATCTATCCCGTTGATAACGAACTAGGTGAGCGCAAAGGTTAAAAATGTAACTCGAGTACCTCGCGGCATCGCGCGGATAATGCCTCGAGCAACCATCCCTATCTAACGGTGGAAAGCAACTCCATGTACTTCAGCAATGCAGATGTTTGATTTGCCTCCCTCTCTGTCGCAAGACCCACGCCCCGATCACCATCGTTCGGTGTTCGATTTGGTGGCGATCATTTGCACCGTAGTGGTGTTCCTTGTAGTGTCTATGCAACTCGAGCTGGCCGAGCGCCTGAGCAATTGGACCCATAAACATGAACCCTGGCAACTGGACGAAATTCCCCTAACCTTGCTGGTCCTGTCCATAGCCTTGGTGTGGTTTGGATGGCGCCGCTGGCGTGAACTGAATCGGGATATGCAGATTCGCAGGCAGCTAGAGGCAAGAAATCTGGATGCGCTTGCACAAAATCGCAGGCTGGCGCAGGAGCTTATTCAGTTGCAAGAATCGGAGCGTCGCTTCATTGCACGCGAATTACATGATGAATTTGGTCAGTACTGCGTTGTCATCAAGGTCGACGCCGCTCTGGTTGCCCAGGAATCCCTGCATAAGGAGGCCATCATTCATGCAAGCGCGCAGCGTATCTCTGAGGCTGCGGACCACTTGCACCAAGTGCTGCGCAGCATGTTGAAACGCTTGCGCCCGACTGGATTGGATGATCTTGGCCTGATCATTAGCTTGCAACTACTGGTAGAAGGGTGGCAAGAGCAACACAGTATCGCTTGCACTTTCAAAAGCCATGGGACTTTTGACGCGCTGGACGAAGCCTGCACCATTACCCTCTATCGCAGCGTGCAGGAAGGTCTTACCAATATCGCCAAGCACGCGCAAGCCAGCTTAGCCGAGATCACCATTTCGCACGGGACACAAGATGCGAGAACTGGACAGATTGTGCTCACGGTCGTGGATAACGGAGTCGGTCTACAAAAAAATACAGGCCTCACGGGCCTGGGTGTTCTGGGCATGCGGGAACGCGTCAACGCTTTGGGCGGCCAACTGAGCCTGGACTCCCCGGCTACTGGTGGCACACAGTTGAAAGTGGTTCTGCCCATGCCTGACACAGAGGCCTCAACATGATCCGCATCCTGCTGATTGACGACCATGCAGTGGTTCGCGCCGGCTACCGCCGTTTTCTGGAGCACGGTGAAGGTATGCAGGTGGTAGACGAAGCAGAGAATGCCGAACAAGGCTATGCGCTGTACCGGCAACACCAACCCGATGTCTGCGTGATTGATCTGTCCATGCCAGGCGTTGGTGGGCTTGAGTTGATACGTCGCATCAGCAGCCAAGCACCGAAAGCCAGTTTGCTCGCTTTCAGCATGCACGAGGAACCGGTGTTTGCGCAACGCGCCATACAGGCCGGCGCAAGGGGCTACGTCACCAAGCAAAGCGCGCCAGATATCCTGGTGCAGGCCGTGCGCGAATTGCATGCTGGACGCAGGTTTGTCAGCCAGGACATGGCTTACCAGTTGGCGCAAACCCAAGCGCAGATGCATCCGAGCAGTTTGCTTTCGCCCCGGGAGTTTGAGGTCTTTCGCCTGATCGCCCAAGGACAGTCGGTGCACGAGGTGGCCGAACGGCTCAATCTCAGCCAGAAAACAGTTGCCAACCACGTGACGCAGCTCAAAGACAAACTGAACGCCACCAATTCTGCGGCGTTGGTGCACTTGGCCCTGCGCCACAACGTAATTCCGGCTGCGTACTAGGGTTTTCCCCCGCTGAAGTCGAGAGTTTTTCCCTGTTCCTGCGCCCGCTTGTTTTCTAAGCTTGGCACATGACTCAACTCTCACCTGCTTTTCTCATGCGCAAGAATAACAATCCTAATCCGCTGGCAATCACCAAGTTCCCCAAAGTCGGTTGCGTTATCTTGTTGTCAGCTGCATTCAGTCACTGGACCAGCGCTCAGGACGCGCCCACCTTGCCTACAGTGGAAGTAGTTGGCAGCACGCCCTTGGGTGGCGTGGGTGTTCCCCTGTCCCAGTTTCCCGGCAATGCACAAACGCTGGGCAGCAAAGAAGCCAATGAGCAAGGGATGTCCAATCTAGCCGATGTACTGAACAACCAGATCGGTTCGATCAGCCTGAGCAACGGCACTGGAAACGGCTATCAGAATGATGTCAACTACCGTGGTTTCCAAGCTACTTCCCTGCTCGGTGCGCCGGTGGGCTTGTCGGTGTATGTCGATGGCATTCGCATGAACGAACCTTTTGGCTCTGTGGTGAATTGGGACTTGATCCCCATGAACGCCATGGCGCGCCTGAGTGTCTTGCCCGGATCTAACCCCCTGTTTGGCTTGAATACGCTGGGGGGCGCTTTGGTCATAGAGACCAAGAACGGCAAAGACAACGCAGGCACATCCGTTGGCCTTTTGGGCGGCTCGTTCAGTCGCCAGCGGTTCACCTTAGAGAGCGGCTGGGTAGATACGCAGAGCGACACAGACTACTTTGTAGCAACCAACCTGGATAAGCAGGATGGTTTTCGCGACCATTCCGGCTCCGATGTCAAACAGCTGTTTGGCAAAGCGCGCTGGCGTGGCGAAGGTGGCGATACCCGCCTGGAGATTTCCGGTCTGTTCGCCGAAACCTCATTGAACGGGACCCAATCTTTACCCTTGGACATGATGGGAGATACGCGATCGGCCTACACCTGGCCCGACAGCACATCCAACCACTTGACCCAAATTAACCTCAAGGGTACGCATGCGCTAGATGAAACCCAGGAGTTGGCAGGCAATGCATTTTTTCGCAAGGGCCGGTCACAAAACATCAACAGCAATGTGGGCTTGGATGACGGCTGCTACAGCGATGATGGCGCATTGGTGATGTCAGGTGCCACGGCCAAATGCGCCAACAAAGCACCCAATGGCACGGCCATCAACTCTGTAACCAACGCCAATGCACTGGCCTATGGTTATGGCCGTTGGACGAGCTCGCTCAACTCAAGCGTGGTGGATTCACTCACCCAACAAGAAACGTTAGGCACCTCATTGCAATGGTCGAACTTTGCCAATGTGCTGGGCAAGAAAAACGCATTCACACTCGGTGGTTCTTATGATGTATCCACAATCAATTATGCGCAAAGTACCTCATTGGCCAAATTGGTCGACTACAAAACCGTCGTCACATCGAATCTGAATTACGGCTTCACGGGCGACGGATTGGCGCCTGCTGCAAGCAACCCGGCCACATTCAGTGGCAGCAACCTATTGGGTGCAGTCAATCTGGATTCCACCACGACCAATTGGAGCGCTTACTTCACCGATACGATGGCCCTGAGTGACAGGCTCAGTGCAACCGCATCGGGCAGCTTTAACCGAACCACGATCGATCAGACGGGAGCTAACAAGCAATATTTGAATGATGACGGTGGATGGAACTGGACCGCTACCGACGGGACCGGCTATTACAACCCCACTTACCTGGGCTCATATAAATCAGCAAGCTCAACAGCGCTTACGGCTATCGAAGGAAGCGTGGCTGGCCCCCAAACCAGCAGCCTAAACGGCAATCACCAATACCAGCGCTTCAATCCGGCGCTGGGCTTCAACTACAACCTCGATAAAGACAACGGTCTCTTTGCGGGCTACAGCGAGTCCATGCGCGCACCAACTTCGATCGAGTTGTCATGCGCCGACCCGGACAGTCCTTGTGCATTGCCCACCGGCTTCAACGGGGACCCTGAGCTCAAAGCCGTGGTTGCCAAGACCTTTGAAGTGGGTGCCCGCGGCAAGGTAGGCCGCAACACCTCATGGAATGTTGCGGTGTTTGATTCGAGCCTAAGCGATGACATTCAGTTCATTGCATCTTCTGCCACGCTGGGCTATTTTGCAAACGTTGGCGACACCCAGCGCAGAGGATTTGAGTTCGGCATGCAATCCAAAATGGACAAGTGGTATGTCTCGGCTCAATACGGCTATGTGGAGGCCATCTACAAGTCAGAATTTCAGACTGCTGGTGGCGAAAACGTGGTCAGTGGAAACAAAATCCCCGGCATCCCCACGCACACCCTGAAGCTGAGAACCGCCTATGCTTTCGACGCCGACCTTCTATTAGGTGCTAATGTGATTGCCACTGGTAGCCAATGGGCTCATGGCAACGAAACCAATGCAGACTCTAGTGGGGAAGTGGCCGGTTACGCCTTAGTCAATCTGGACGCCCATTACAAATTCAACAAAGACACCCAACTATCGATCAATGTGAGCAACCTCTTCAACCAGCAGTACGCCACCTATGGTTTGGCGGGTATGACCAGCATCTACACTTTGACAACCCAACAATTCCTTACTCCGGCGCCGCCTCGCGCCATCTGGGTGGGGTTGACACATAGTTTTGGCGGTCAACACCGTAAATAGCCTATTCAGACAACTTTTTGATTCAAAAACAGCATACTTGACCCCATGCTGACACCGGAAGTCCCTACACCTTCTACCCTGCCCGTTTTGTACTCCTTTCGGCGCTGCCCCTACGCCATGCGGGCTCGGTTGGCATTGCAGGCGGCTAGCCAGGTGGTGGAGCACCGCGAGATTGTGCTCAAAAACAAGCCAGCCGACATGCTGCGCTCCTCGCCCAAAGGTACGGTTCCGGTGCTAGTGCTGGCCGACGGGAGGGTGCTAGACGAAAGCCTGGACATCATGCGCTGGGCCTTGGAAACCCATAACACCCACGCTTGGTTACCGGCTGATGAAGGAAGCCGCCAAAACGATTGGACTCTGATTGCACAAAACGACGGAGAGTTCAAATTCCACCTAGACCGCTACAAGTACCCGCACCGCTACGGGCTTGCCGACGGCCTGGCGCACAGGGAACTGGCGCGGGGATTCTTGGGCGGATTGCAAGATCGACTGACGCTGCAACGGTTCTTGGGAGGCGCGCGCTTCGGTCTTGCCGACGCCGCCATCGCACCGTTCGTGCGCCAGTTTGCGCACACCGACAAAGCGTGGTTTACGCATCAAGCCTGGAGCAATCTCGCACAATGGTTGCAAGACTTTGAAGCGTCTGCCGCTTTTACGCAGGTGATGGAAAAACACCCGGTGTGGTCGTGAACTGCGCACGCCAAGTAATTCAATCCCAAACCAAAATACGCCAATACCGAAAGGCATAAACAGCAAAACCCGCGGACCACAGGATGGCGGACGCCAAAACTGCAACTCTAATCAGCGACGGGTCGAGCAAAGGAATACCGACACGCACCCACGCAGCAGCAGCCACCAGGGCGTAACAGGTGATTTCTGCCTTTCCTGCAATCAGCTTGCTACCCGTGTGACCCAAAGCCGTGCGCGTCATCATTCCGATGACCATGCCACCAATGGCGCCGGTGGTCAGCGCATGGTTGGCCACCGAAGGTGGAACCCAATCCATTGCCGCCATGGCACGCAAAGCCAAGTGCAGTGGAATCCAGGCATAGGCTGCATGAAGCACCCAAACCAAGGGGGTTTTGAATGTCTTCCATGGCTGCCACAAGAACAAGCGAATCAGATGGGCCAGCATGGTCAACAGGGCCAGCAGCGCTAACCCAACACCGGTCAACTGCAATGCGTCTGCGACCAAAAGTAACAAAACCAAACCCAAAGCAATTTTTTCGACCCCAGGGTGACGAACCGCTTTTGCTCCAGAAACCGCGTTGTTGGTGAACATGGGGATCACCCGCCCGCCCATCAAGCAGATGACAAACAGCATGGCATCGAGCCCAAGGAAGATCCCTACCCACCCCGGAACGTGAAGTACATCAAGTCCATTGAGGTGCACCATCAGTTGGGCCAATGCCATCAGCACCAGCAGGGCGACGAAAAAATAATTGCGGCGGTTGCGCGCTTTGTACAAAGGGATGGCCAATGCGGTGGCAACGGCCAGCGGAAAGGCCACATTCACCCCAGCTGCCAGCCAGCCCCACGGCAAGAGCACTAACACCCTGCCCGCCACCCACAAGGCCGCCAGAGCGGCCAGGTAGGCTCCCTTGGGTGTGGGCTGACCAGACCAGTTTTGTCCTGCTGTCAACAAAAAACCGGTCAAAACCGCCAGGGCGAACCCGAACAGCATCTCATGGGCATGCCACATCGGACCATGCAAATAGGCCTTGGGCAAAAGGCCGCTGAATTGCAGTGCCCAGACCCCTATGGAAAGTGCGGCAAAGCTGCTGGCCAACAAATAGAAGGGGCGAAACCCAAGGTCCCATAAGGCAAATCGGGGGCTTCTGCCCTTGTGCAGGCTATTCATTTGGATCAAAGTACCCATGTTGTGAGGCTGTTCAAATAGAAAATGGGTTGACCGCAGTCATTGCTGATACGCCCTCCCCTGCACCTCTGTTTGAACGCCAAGGCCTGACGTGCATCACTTTATGGCGACGGATAAACCCTGCCGGTCCAAGGCCAGATAACCCGCTATCTCTCCCCGCTTGATGTTTTCAACCATGACCTTCAAGGCGCCATCCACCTCTTTGCCCTCTGGCGCTCCGTGGTTGGTCTCTGACATTGCTGCGGAAAACACCAGGCGCCATGGATAGCCGAACTGCGCTGCCTCATGGACCAGGGCTTCAAAAGACGACAGATCGTCTGGACTTTTTTCCACACACATGATGGGCACCAGGGCGCCGCCATGCCCGGCTTCGAACCCCTCTCGCTGCTGCGCATTGGCATCGTCCGCAAGCAATGCGTCGACAAAGACAAACAGCAAACGCTGCGGCAAGGGCTGTGCGCGTGCCACCCGCAGCAGATCAGAAAAATTCTCAATGTTCATAGGGCCTTCGTCGATAGACAGGTCACATACTGGCTCGTATCGGGCCGGGCATGCACGGGCTTGCCGCGCTGGGCGGATCCCGCGCTCACAAAGCAAATGGCATGGTCATGTTGGCTCAGACCAAAGAGCGCGCGCAAGCTCGAAGACGCCAAGGCCTTGCCACTGGTCAGTGCCGATCCAAAGCCCAATGCTGTGGCCATCAAAAGCATGTTTTGCACCGCGCAACCCGCTGAGACCACCCGCTCCAATAAGCCAATTTGCACGTCACCGCGCACCTCTGCTACGACCAGCAGCATGAGCAGTGGCGCGCGCAGTGCCTTGTCATAGGCCTGCTGCATTTGTTCAAGCGAGGCGGTGGGGTCGCGCTCCTGCAGCGCATCGGCAAACGCCCGCCCCAAGGCCCCACGCTGGGTATCGGGTATCAGCACAAACCGCCAGGGCAATAGCTGCCCATGGTCCGGCGCGTGCGCAGCCGCATCCAGTATGCGTGCGAGTTGCTCGTCATCCGGTCCAGGTGCCATCAGTCGCTTGGGCAAGATGGTCTGGCGCATTTGCAAAAGATGCGAGAGTGCGTTGGGCGTTTCATTCATTGGCGTTTTCTCATGAACCCGTTTGCATACCCTGGGTCACTGCACCAGAGGTGAGTCGCAAGAGTCCAATGTGATGCCTTCGACCCGAGCCTGTCCCACCAGCAAACCCATGTACTGGTGCAATGCCTTGGCGCGCGATTGCATGGCCAGTTGCGCCGCGACGCGCTCGCTCACGTCCTCAAAAGCCAGCGCCATGCCGTCGCGCCGCTCCAAGACCTCGATGATGTGAAAGCCAAAGCGTGTGTGTACCAAGCGCGGCAAAACGCCAAGGCCCACTGGCACCTCGGATTGGAAGAACAGGATGGTGGCCAGCTCGGGCGCACAGTCTTGCGGCCCCAGCCAGCCCAGGTCGCCACCTTGGGTGCTGCTGGGGCAGTTGGAAAGATCCCCCGCCAGCTTGCCAAAGAAATCGAACGGGATGTTCTTGCCAAGTAGGCTAATGAGCGCCTTGTCCGCATGCACGCTGAGCGACTGCACGTTCACACCTGGCGTCACCGCAAACAAAATATGACGCAGGCGGACCGTCTGGCCGACCACATACTGGTTTTTGCGGGCTGCATAGTAGCGCTGGCATTCCTCCTGTGTGGGCGCAGGCACTTGCACCGCTGCATCCACCATGGCCTCTAGGACGGTGCGCTCGGATTCGCCAAGCTCTGGCGCCTCAAACACCGCCCTGCGGGGCAGCAGCCCCGCCTGTACCGCTTGCTGACGCAGCAGCTCGGTGTAGACCAGCTCGCGCAGGGCTTCTCCGTCTGGCCGAGCATTGAGGCTATGCAAGGCGATGCCGTTGATCGAGGCGATCGTGGTGGGGCCCAGCGCTGCCGCACTGGAGCCACAGCCGCAAGTGCCGCCGCCGCATCCGATGCTGGCAATTGAAGATGTGTTCATGCAGTGTCCTAAAGTTTTGGGGAATTAGCGGGCACTTCGGCTTAAAGGCTCACGCTCGACCATCCCTAGGCGACGACTGCGCACCAGTTGGTATGGCCGCACCAGATAGGCCACGGTGCCAAAGCCGCTCCACACATGCACCAGCCGTGTGAACGGAAAGATCAAGAAGATCGACATTCCCAAAAACATATGCAGCTTGAAGACCCAGCTAGCGCCATTCAACAGCTCAGGCGCACCCGCTTGGAAGGTGACGATGTGCTGGGCCCAATCGGCTAACTTCATCATCATGCTGCCATCCAGATGCTGGGCCGATAGCGGGATGGTGGCCAG
>Ga0214919_10013081_pt1 | contig 10098 bp, 7 predicted proteins | sample LL1503_MetaG_FD_177994 | JGI IMG/M metagenome (GOLD analysis project Ga0214919, IMG submission 177994) | Freshwater microbial communities from Lake Lanier, Atlanta, Georgia, United States - LL-1503 | ecosystem: Environmental > Aquatic > Freshwater > Lake | place: USA: Georgia | collected 2015-03-15 | reverse complement strand
ATAAAGGTGACGTCGTGAAGAGCGACATAATTCAATCCCAGGCCGTGAAAACTCGCCGCGAGGCCTCTGAACTTCTTTGCATTGGAATCGCTGGCACTGAATTGCTTGAGCAAGAGGCTGCATTGCTCGCGGGCGGTGTACGCAACGTAATCCTGTTCGCGCGCAATTACCGCGACAGTGCGCAACTTACGCGCCTCAGTGCGACGATTCGCAACGCGGCACAAGGGCCCGTGCTGATCAGCGTTGATCAAGAAGGCGGCCGCGTGCGGCGATTTTGCGGAGCGCCGTTTCCAGATCAACCCGCCGCGCGTGACTTGGGTCATCAAGGCGTAAACGCAGTTGCGAAGTGGACCCGCGAAACCGCATTGGCGTTGCGAGCATGCGGAGTGAATATGAACTTGGCTCCAGTGCTTGATGTGGATAGCAATCCTAAGAACCCCGTGATTGGCGATCGATCATTGAGCCGCGACGCGAATGTTGTGGCGCAACTTGGCGCGGCGTGTGTGCAAGCAATGCAGGCTTGTGGCGTGGCGGCGTGCGGGAAACATTTTCCTGGCCATGGCGACACCGATGTTGATAGCCATTTTGATTTACCAAAACTGCCGCATCCACTCGCGCGCCTGGAGCAACTTGAATTTGTTCCATTTCGCGCGGCAATCAAGGCCAATATTGCGGCGATCATGTCGGCGCATGTCGTGTTTGAAGCCATCGATCCACACGTGCCTGGAACACTCAGCGCGCAAGTGATCACGGGGCTGCTGCGCGGCGCGCTTGGATTTGATGGATTGATTTTGACCGATGATTTGGAAATGAAAGCCGTCGCCGATCGCTTTGAAATTGGCGACGCCGCCGTACGCGCCGTGGAAGCTGGATGCGACATACTTCTTGTATGCAAGAATCTACCCGTGCAAATCCAGGCGATCGATGGTCTTTCGCGCGCGATTGCCAGTGGCCGCATTTCACAAGATCGACTGGCGCAATCAAGGCGTCGTCTTGAATTGGTTTTGAACACGAACGCAAAAATTTAATTTTGCTTGTGCGAGTTATGAAAAATATTTCTTTAGAGCGCGCGAACTCGTTCACGCTTAAGTTACGCAGTTCGCCGCGGCGGAACAAACACGTTGGCTGCCAGAAGGCCTGCGACTAAAGATCCGGCGACAACAAGCGCCGCAATAGCCCAACTCGCTCCGCTTGCCGCGTCATTGTGAAACAAGGCTGACGCTCCGCGCATTCCCAACGAACCCGGCACCAATGGAATCAATCCTGGCGCGATGACCATATTGGGTGAACGCTTGGTGACATGGCTGAAAATATTTCCAGTCAAACTCACAAGAAACGCGCCAATGCACACGCCAAGTTGCGGGCCAACCAACACCGCGCCAAATCGTGCGCCATACAAACCCAACAACACCGCGCACAAAATAATAAAACTGTCTCGAATTTTTGCTTGCAGTAAAATCAACATGGCAAATGCGATTGAAAATGCGGCGGGCAGAATGGTCCAAGGCAACAGCGGTTCGCTGACAATGTTTTGAATGGCGGGTAAATGCTCGACAATTTTGTCACCAATAGCCACGCCAAATCCAAGGGCCAACAACGTCATGGCGGCACCAACAAATCTACTTCCGCCGCTGGCTAAATTACGCGTGGCCACCTCGGTCAGCGATGTGGTGAGCGTGTACCCAGGCAGAAGCGACACAATGCTGGCAAGCACGACAATATTCGTTCCCATCGGCGGAAAAAGCCAAGAGAGCAACCATGCGCCGAGCGTGGCGATGATTCCCGCGATAAATTCGGTGACCGCGGCACGGTCTCTTCGCATGTTGAATAGAACAACCATGGTTCCAATCAACATTCCCAGAATCGCGCTTGCCAAAATTTCGCGAAGGCCGCCAGTGAAAAAACGGGCGGCTGCCGATGCGGACAATCCGTATGCGAGCATTTGCCAGAGCAACCCGAAATCATTTGGACGTAAATGCAATTCACGAAAGGCGCGTGTTCCCTGGGCGCAAGTGATATCGCCCTCAAGAACCTGGCGCTGAATCACATGCATTTCATCGCGGCTGCTTAATTGAATGGAGCCTGGGTCAACCCGCAAATGAAATGTGCGCTGGCGATCAAGCGGTCCAACCGAAATAGCGAGATACGTTGGAAGGCTAAAGATTTGCACGGCGAGTCCAAGACGCGAACCTGTGCGCACCAACTCCGCCTCTAGAACATGCGCGGGCGCGCCATACAAATGCAACGTTCTTGCGCACTCCACTAAAAAAATTTCCGCGTCCGTCTTGGTGTCCGTGGACGGCTTCGGCTCATCGACTCGTATCAAACCCTGGGTCATTGCTTGGCTTGCGGTTGCTGGCAACTTAAACAATGCAAACTTCCAAGACCAACAACCAACGCCTTGGCCATGATGGGTTGTGCGCGAAGACCTGTGGCATTTTCCAACATGCGGCATGCGACCTCATCACTCGCTCCGCCAAACGCCGGCACAAAGATCACTCCGTTGGCGAAAATAAAATTGGCATGGCTCGCCGGCAATATTCGTCGACCGCCTGGACCAAATCGATCCGATGGAAATTCATAGTGCAAAGGTTTTGGCGCGGGCAACTCGAGCAATTCAAACTTTTGCCGTTGCTCGTCGCGCGCCTCCTGCAACACTTTCCAATTCGCCTCAAGCTTGGCGTAATCAGGGTGATCCTGGGTGGTCCGCACAGCCGCAATTGCGTCGCGACGAACAAATCGCGTGCCATCGTCCACATGACCGTCGGTGTCGCCGCCTTCTATGCCACCAACAAGCCAAATAATATTTGTGATTCCAAGCGCATCGCGCAGAGCTTGCTCAATGCCGCCCGCGCCAAATTCTGGATTGCGATTTTTATTTTCCAAACATTTGCGCGAGGCCAGCAAAGTACCCCCGCCGTTGCTATCAATGCTGCTGCCTTCCAACACAAATTGATGGCGCCACATTGGAATGCCTAGAGCTTTTTGCAGCGCGTCGGGCACCGAGTTATCAAGCGAGCTGACTTGGTGCTTATCACCCCAACCATTGAACACAAATGAATGCGCCGCAACTTGCCCTGCTTTGTTCTTAACAAAGACTGGACCAAAATCACGAATCCAAGAATCGCTGGTGGCTATGCCCAATTCATCCGTAGTTCGCACGCGCACAACTGCTTCCATGGACGCGCGCCACACATCCCATTCAGCTTGCGCCGCTTCCAAACACCCGGGCCACGTCTCTTCGTTGTGCGGGCGCACCAACCAAATGGATTCCAATGGCGCCCATTCCGCTGGGATTGAGAATCCCTGGCTCGCGGCGGACTGCTGCAAATCTATTGGACCAATTGGATCCACCTTCATCACTTGGCACCATCTAGAAAGAATTGCGTAGCACAGCCGTACACATCCGCATGGCAACAATGAGAATTCGCGGAAAATTCTTGAATGCAAATAATTTTAGATCCCTGCGATTGAGCCCGGCGCGCCATTTTTTCGCCACTCTTCAAATAAGAATCACGCGGCTCGCTTGGAGGCGCTGCGTGCTGCAACAGGGCGATTGTAATTTTATTTGACATTGCGGATCACGGATGCTGTGACGGTTGCGAGTGTAGCCAGAGCCAGAGTTTGACCGATATGCAAATATGACTCGATGGTGGCTAATCGTGAATGCGCTTGCTGGCGCGTGGTTGCTTGCAATCGGCGCGTATCAATTTGGCATTTTGACCCAAGTTTGGATCTCCGACGCCGATGGCTGGTTGCGTCCAACCTGCTGTTGTATTGCTGGAATCAGCGCGTTTTTGGCCGCGCGTAATCAAAGCCCAATTTGGTGCGGCATATTTGCGGCGCTTTTGGTTTTGCTCAATCCCTTGGCGCCCATTCAGTGGCCACAAGGCTGGGAGAAACCTTTTTCCATGGCGGGCGGCGCGATGTTTCTGGCCTTCAGCGTTCGTTGGTGGAAATAAATCCCATCATTTCGGATCGGGATTTGTGCCCGCGGCATCCGCGCCATCTTGTTGCGGCGCATGCTCTTCTAATTTGTAAAGCAAAGCCCCGCCCGGTTCAATTCCCAGGCGCTCGCTGCGCGTGCGACCAATCGCAATCCATGGCCAATGAACAGCGATGGTGTTTCCAAATGAATTGGGAGACACAAAAACTTTGGGAGCAAGTCGCCACTGTTCCTGCCAACCTTTGTCGGTTTTTTCAAACACATACACGCGACCGTTGCTATCGCTTCCCTCAACAGCCATGGAGTCGCCCACAATAATGCGACCTTGATCAATGGCCAGCGCGTATCCATACGCCTTGCTTTTCATCACGCCTTGCGCGGGAGTAAGCGAACCCTCTTTTGTCCAATAGCCGTTCACCCTGCGCAACACTCCCACGTCAACTTCCTCATCGCGGTCGTACGGATTCATGGATCGCACCACGAGCAAATCGCCCTGCAACGCAATGTTCACTCCAAAGCCATGCCACGGACTCAAGCCGCTGTTGTCAATTTCCTGTTCAAGTTTCCATCCCTCGGCGGTGCGTCGATACACACACACCATCGCGGGCTCTTGGCTTGAACGAACTTTGTCTGTTGTGAATGGAATCAGCGCCCTTGGGTTTCCCACCGCCAATGTGTCGCCATCCATTGCCAAAGAAATTCCAAACCACCACGGCGCCTTCTTGGCTTCACGTTGAATCACTCCTTGCGCTTTCCATCCCTCGGTGGTGCGCTGAAAAATAAACACGCGCGGATTTGTTGGAAAGTCCTCGTCTTTTTGATTGGGACGTGAACTCACTTCGCTCACCGCCAGCAACGTATTGCTGAGCGCCATGGCCGAAGCAAAATTTAAAACAGTTTCATTTGGCGGAGGCTTGATTGAACCAGATTGTTTCCACGCCTCGCGGCCTTCGATTGGCGCGAAGGAAATAATCTCGCTGGATTTGCCTTTGCGGGAAATGTTGGTCAATAGAAATTCTGGATCAGCCACAATGCGCTGAATCGCAACTTCATCGGGAGCCAATGCCTGCACTTGCACCATCTCCGAGACAGATGTCCATTTTTCATTTTTAAATTCAAATGTGAAAATTTGTCCATCCGCACCCATGCGCCGCGATATCACGGCGCCGCTGATCAGCAATCGATCACCAGAAAAAGCCACCACGTTCCCAAACGCCATCGAAACGGTCGGTCCCGGCGCATCCACAACTTGCGTTTCCTTTGTCAATGCTACTGCTTGTCCGCGAAATCCAACTGGCGGCCGACTCGCCGTGACGGTGTCGTCCTTTGATGCAGGTGTGGGTTTGGTAGGCGCGGGATTTGGCGGGAGAGTTTGCGAAAGAATCAACGGAATCAATATCGAAAAAATCATTTGGAAAATCCTTTAGTTGTACATCAAATAATGCCAGACATATTTGAAAACTCGGTCACGAAATAAATGATCAGCGACGCAATCGCAAGGATGCTACGGCATCGCAAACTTCCGCGACCAACACGGAATCATCGGGCAAATTATGTTTTCCATACGCGTCACGTGGAGTGATAATGCGCACGCCAATGTCATGAAGTTCACGCAAGGCTTTCACTAAAATTGAATTATGCATGCTGCCGTGCATGGTTGGCGCAACCAAAACTTTCGCCCTGCCCTGCTCCATTCGTCCAATCGCGGCGGCCAACGTGGCTCCAACCGCGCCCTCGGCGATGCCGTGCGCCATGCGGCCAATACTTGCGGCGGTCGCGGGCGCCACCAAATACACATCAAATGGCGCGTCGTCGCTCAAGTGCTCGGCGCAAACGGAAAGTTTGGTGATGACGGGCGAAGTCGTGCTCCAAGCCAAGGCGTCCTGCGCCACGTAGCGCAACGCTTCATCCGTGCAAAATGCGGTCACGTTGGCGCCATGGCGGCGAAGCGAGCGAGCTAGAAACGGCGTCTTCATTGCGGCAATCCCACCAGTCACAAGCAACGCGACGCGCACGCCATCAAGCGCGTCGCTCTCGCGCGCAATTTCTTGGTCGCCTAAATCGCTGGGTGTTGGTGGTGGAAATTCAAATGCAGCCATGCAAATCATTCTAACCAAGTCCGAGTGTTGTTCACGATCCGCAATTTCAATTGAAAGTTGTTTGGATATTCGCAAATTACGACTGCGCCCCACGCGTTACCTATATCTTTCTCGCGCCTTTGCGTTCCCTAGACCATACCTTGGAACAATCGCCGCTATCTTCAAGCCATGAGCGGCGCGCAAAAATCTCAAGACGGCGAATTGAATTCGTCCGAAGTCTCCGCCGCCTGGTGGCGCAATGATTTGTGGATTCCATTTGTCGCCGGCTTTTTTTTAATGCTTGCCTGGTGCTTGCAGCGCGGTTGGATTGTTGTCGACCACAATGTATTTCTTCAATCATGCCTGCCCCGCGAATGGATTGTGACCAACCACAAAGTTTTTCTTGCGTGCATCGCGATTGTGTACCTCGTGGCGGGCTGGAACGCGTTTCTAGTGGGCCTGCGCTTGGCATTGAAGGCGCGGCTTGATGTTGATTTTCTCATGGTGGTTGCCGCCATTGCCGCGGCGTGGATTGGCGAGGGCATTGACGGCGGACTTTTACTGTTTCTGTTTTCGCTAGGAAACGCGCTGGAACATTACGCAATGGGTCAGTCACGCAAGGCCATACGCGCGCTTGGAAAGCTGGCTCCGAAATTCGCGAAAGTAAAACGTGGCGCGCAAGAAATTGAAATCGCGGTGGAGCAACTTGTTGTGGGCGATGTCGTGGTGGTGCGCCCAGGCGAGCGCCTGCCCGCCGACGGAATTATTTTGGCGGGCAGCGGAAGCATCGATCAAAGTCCAATCACCGGTGAAAGCGTGCCTGTTGAAAAAGATGTGAATGACGAGGTCTTCGCGGGCACGGTGAATGGCGACGGCAGTCTTGAAATTCGCGTATCGCGGCCAAGTTCGCAATCCACCATGTCGCGCATGATTCTTTTGGTGGAGGACGCGCAACAACAAAAAGGGCAAACTCAACGCGCGGCCGAGGCGTTCACTCGCGTCTATGTGCCTTGCGTTGTGGTTGCCACCATCGCGGCGTTGATTGTTCCACAATATTTTGGCTGGCTTACATTTGATGAATCACTTTTGCGCGCCATTGCAATGCTTGTGGGCGCAAGCCCCTGCGCGCTTGCAATCAGCACGCCCGCCGCCGTTCTTTCCGGTGTGGCCCGCGCCGCGCGATCTGGCGTGTTGATCAAGGGCGGTTTGCATTTGGAAGGACTCGCGATTATTCGCGCCATTGCGCTGGATAAAACCGGCACGCTTACCAATGGGCGTCCGCAAATTGTCGGCATGTTCACCGCAGCTGGCGTGAGCGAGCGGCAACTTATGGAAACAGCGAGCGCCATTGAGCAACGCAGCGAGCACCCAATTGCGCGCGCGATTGTGCGCGCCGCGGAGGCGAAAGATATTCGCGTTGCCGCGGCCGAGAATGTGACCGCCATCAAAGGGAAAGGTGTCACTGGAACTGTCGCGGGCCAAACCATTGAAGTTGGTTCCGCGCGACTTATGCGTGAGCGCGGCGCTGCTCTCACCGACGCAATGAACACCGCGCTGGCGCAACACGACGCCAGTGGCAACACCGTGGTCGTATTGAGTTGTAATGACAAAGTCCTGGGCTTCATCGCGCTTGCGGATCGCCCACGCGCAGAGGCAGCCGAAACCATTCGCCTGTTGCATGCCCTGAATGTCCGACCCGTGATCATGCTCACAGGCGATCGCAAAGGCGTGGCGCAAGCGATTGCCAACGATGTTGGAGTTGACGAAATCGAAGCCGAACTTCTGCCAGAGGACAAGATCAACCGCGTGAAAGCGTTGCTGGAAAAATATCACTCGATTGGCATGGTTGGCGACGGCGTGAATGACGCGCCCGCGTTGGCCATAGCCACGGTTGGAATTGCAATGGGCCGCGGCGGCACGGATGTGGCGCTTGAAGCCGCGGACATAGCGCTTATGGCGGATGATTTGCAACGAATTCCATTTGCGATTGGCCTAGCGCGTTTCGCGCGCAAAGTGATTCGTCAAAATGTTGCGGTGAGCATGGGCATGGTCTTCATTCTGATTCCACTGACTTTAAGCGGCTTGATAGGCACCACGCTTGCCGTGATCATGCACGAAGGCAGCACCGTTGCCGTGGTCATCAATGGCTTACGTTTGCTCGCGTTTCGTGAGCCCAAAAAATAAAGCGACTTTGTCAAACCGCTTCATGTGCTTTGAATTCACAGCGGGTGGATTAGAAAGAACAAGCGCATCAAAATGCGCGCCAATCAATCGCGAAATAAAATTTCAGTAACTCGGATTATAAATCTTGCCGCGCACAAAAGCTTCAATGTCGCTCGGTCGCTCCACGCCAGCAAGACCTTGGTCAAAAATCAAAGTCGCCACATCCACCGCCTCCTTGATCAGCGTTGGATGAATTTCCGCGACAGGTGGATAGATCAAGCCCACATTTAAATCCTCCTCCGTCACTTGCGCCGCCAAACTTTCGGCGGCGCGCAGGAACATGTCGTCGGTCACGCGCTTGGCCTCCGTGGCGTACACGGCCAAACCAACCGCTGGATAAATGTAAACATTATTGCCTTGCCCCGGCACAAAAAGTTTCCCTTGATAGTGCAAAGGTGGAAATGGACTGCCTGCGGCAAAAATAGCGCGGCCTTGCGAATGTTCAATGGCGTCTTTGGCCGTGCACTCGCTCTTGCTGGTTGGATTTGAATATGGAAACAAAATTGGCCGAGGATTTAATTTGGCCATGACGGCGATCACGGCCGGCGTGAACGCGTTCGCAATGGTGCTGACGCCAATCAACGCGGTGGGCTTGACCATTTCAACCACCTGCAACAAATCTTTTGTGGCCGAGTTCGCATGCGCAAAGCGACGTTGCTGATCGCTTAACCCCGCGGACTCCGCGGTCACAAGCCCCTTGGAATTCATCAAGAAGCATCGCTTCAACGCGTCCGCCTCCGGCAATCCTTCGCGCGTCATTTGCAACACGCACAATTCGGCGATTCCAATCGCGGCGCTTCCGGCGCCGTAGAACAAGACGCGTTGATCGCGCACTTTGTTTTTCATAATGCGACAGGCGCCGAACAATCCAGCCACCGCGACGGCGGCCGTGCCTTGAATGTCGTCGTTGAAACAACACACGCGATTGCGATGCCGCTCCAGCAACGGAATGGCGGTCTTGTTGGTGAAGTCCTCAAATTGAATGCAGCAATGTGGGAAAACTTCCTGCACCGCGTCCACAAATTCATCCACGAAGGATGTGTACTCGTCGCCCGTGATTCTTCGCTGCCTCATGCCTGGATACAACGGATCTTCCAGAAACGTTTCGTTGTTTGTTCCAACATCAAGCGTCACCGGCAGCGTGACATTGGGCGGCACGCCACCCAAGCCGGCGTAGAGAGCCAACTTTCCAATTGGAATGCCCATGCCGCACACGCCTTGATCGCCCAAACCAAGAATGCGCTCGCCGTCGGTCACAACAATAAAGCGCACATCTTTTTCAGGCCAGTTGCGCAGCACATCTTTTATTTTTCCGCGGCGCTTCAAACTCACATACAAACCGCGAGGTCGGCGCATGATGTGTCCAAATTGCTGACACGCTTCGCCAACGGTTGGCGTGTATACGATCGGCATCAACATTTCCGGCTCCGCGCGCAACAGCATGTAGAACAACCGCTCATTGCGATCGGCCAATTCGCTTAAATACACATATTTTTCCAGTTGCGATGTGCAATGACCAAGTTGCGTGTTCACGCGCTGAATGTGGGTGGCGCTGGTCTCAATTCCGTCGGGAAGCAACCCAATCAAGCCCAATTTCTCGCGCTCCGCCTCCGTGAATGCCGTGGCTTTGTTCAGTCGTGGATCAAGTAAAAGTGTGCGTCCTTGCATCGATAAAGTCTAGCTTTGCTTCGATGGGCGTGACGGTGAGGACTAGCAAAAAATTACGCAGACTTCGTGTCCGCCACGGAACGTCGCAAAAATTTATTTTTCTGTGGCGGGAACCGCCGAAGAGCCCGCGCCAGCCGCTTTCACGCGCGTCCAAGAATGATCCATTTGCTTTTCACGCAAAGG
>Ga0214919_10013080_pt1 | contig 10099 bp, 13 predicted proteins | sample LL1503_MetaG_FD_177994 | JGI IMG/M metagenome (GOLD analysis project Ga0214919, IMG submission 177994) | Freshwater microbial communities from Lake Lanier, Atlanta, Georgia, United States - LL-1503 | ecosystem: Environmental > Aquatic > Freshwater > Lake | place: USA: Georgia | collected... | reverse complement strand
TTAAGAGCAATTTTTTCTCTTCTGCTGAGTCTTTGGGGTTCTGGTGAATTTCCGTAGTCCAATTTGATGTTTAAAGCTTGGAATTCGCTGGGTTTAAACTTGTTTGTCTGTTTAAACATGCTGCTTTGATGTTTAAACACGGCGCCCAGCTGTGTAATCGCAATTCCTGGCGCGACCAGGTGTGCGTAAACGGTACCCAGGGGTAGCCATAGCGAAGCGGAAAGGAGGATGGGCAATAACATTAATATGTGGGTTTCGTTGCAGAAGTCCCTACTGTGAGCCACCCTAGGCTCAGCCCTTGAGCCTGCCAGGCTGATCATTTGTACAGTTCATTTAAATTATTCCCACTCCCCGAGGGGTTCCATTTCGGTTTTGTGTTTTGGGCACAGTGGCGGACCGAATGCTAGGAATTTTTTGTACATGGGCACTTCGAATCCGCAGGCTTTGCATTTTGCTCGCGGGCGCGGTGAGCGTTTGGATAAGCGGGTGGAGATGTGCAAACCGCCATGGGGGTAAGGGCCAAGTTGAGCAGAAAGTTCTGCTAACTTTGCTTTTAACGCAGGCCCTGCACCTGCGCTTCTCATCGGGCCAATCATGCCCAAACTCAGGGCAATCTTTTTGAACTCCTTGCCGTGTTTGTGTTCACAGTCGTCTACGGCGTGGACCAGTTCATGCACCAAGGTGTCTAAAACCAGAACGGGGTTTAGCAGGGCAGGTGACACGAAGATTTGATTGCTGTCATGCACGCTACTTTTGCGTGACCAGCATTGCCCAATGTGATGCTTGCTGCCAGTGCTGGCAAAGCCGCAAGATACTTGGCAGTTGTTGGGGATGATGTGTTGTTTTGCTTTAAAGATGGGGCGCAGGAGTTCAACAGCTGCAAGCAGCCAGGATTCGCGGGTGGTGTGGTTTGTCATATCGCATTAAATTGCACTGTGGAAGTGTCACTATGCGAAGAGGAAAGCTCAACAGGTGAGCTCGGGGGACTGATCGTTTTTACAGTTGAAATCTGAACTACCCTAATTGAAATCAAACCAACTCCACAGCCGCCTTTAACTGACTTGGGCTGCTGTAAAGATACGCAGCAGTAGTGCTGATGTTGCGGTGACCAGCCAGCGTTTTCAAAATGTGTATTGCAGTACCTTTGTTAGCTAGGTTAGTTAAAAACGTTCTACGCCCGCTGTGGCTGCTAGCACCTTCAAGTCCAGCACCCTCGTAAAGCAGGGCAAACGTTTGAGCCAAGCTGTTTGCGTTGAAGCCTGCCTTGATGCTCTTCTGACTAGCAAAGAATGGGTAATTGCGATCCACACACTTGGCTTGCTGTGCGTAGGCTTGCAATTCAGCTTTTAGCTTTGCGCTGACAAACACTGTACGAGCATGCCGGCCTTTGGTCATGTCGGGAAGTAAGCGGATTTCATCTTTAATCTGGCCATCTGTGGTTGTGACATCGCTCCACTTTAAGCAGGCTACTTCGCCGATTCTCAAGCCTGCCCAGTGCGTGAGTAGCATCATTGATCTGTTACGGGCTGCGTACTTGCGAGTATTGATATACGTTAACAAGCGCTCAATTTCAGCAGTTGTCAGTGTCTTTGCTTGTGCCATAGTCATGTCTCCTAAATCATGTGTTTGCGTTAATTGCATTGTGTTTTCATATATTTATCTGGACAACCTGAGTCCCGCCAAACATTCGGGTTTCTGCACTAAAGCAGGGTGAAATGAACTGGTTGTGGATAACTTTTCAGCGGTTTTTTTCTTCAATGATTTCAATGCTCAAACCTTGAAATCTTTAGAAAGTAATGTTTTCATATATTTTTTGTGGATAACGGAGCAGGGCTGTGGATAACGGCGGTGACGAGCTAATAACAGCCCTACAAGCTGAGATCACTCCGTTACGCACCAAATACAGCAGGGCCAGTAAATCTCAGCGTACAAGCAGTTTTTGCGCCGCACAGCGTGTAGCTAGTGTCCAGAGTCTGGACGCTGTGCAAACGCTAGAGTAGGGCAGAGCTAGCAAACGTGTGGGATCTGCGCCACTAGCTTTAACGCATTCCTAGGTGGCAGTTACTCACCAAGATGTATGCAATGCAGCAAAGACATCACCCGCCAACACATCGGGTTTTTGGTCGCCCAAATCTTGATCTGAAAACACACTGTAGTCATGCACAAGGAACTACACATGAAGCAATTTGACCGCAACAAGCTTGGCCAATTCTCGGGCACTGGTCGGTACTACAGAATCAGCCGCCGACACTTGCTAACTGATGGCACACGTTACTTGGCAGAGCAAGCAGCATGTTTTTGGTTGATGGATGCAATTGCCAGTCATCTGTCAGAGATAGGAACTGCAGAGTGGTTTGTGGTGATCAAGACCACGGTGAAACGTACAAGTGCAGTGATGGTTTACCAAGATGGCAACGGTAAAGAGCTTGCTCGACAAACAATACCTTACACCGACTTGCCTTTGGCGCACATTGATTTGTATGCATGCTGGGACACAGAGCACTGGGTGATCATGCTGCCCAGTGAGTATTGATTATTAAAATTGATCCGTGATCTAAATGAAGCTTGTATTGAAGTCAAATCGGCAAAAGGCTCCAGTGAGTGAGTCATGTAGGACATGGAATTTTGTGCTTAGAGTTCAAGCTACAACTGAAAATGTGCATTGTGGCCTGGCCATTTATCAAGTGCCAGCCTTGGACAAGCGGCCAGCTAAACTTGAAAACTAATCTATTGTCTTAGCTGACATCAAGTGCATAAGCTGGTCAGCTAAAGCTAATCTATTTATTTGCGACTCTCAGCATTTACTTGAGAGAATTCGTTCGTAATTTTTTGATTTCTTCTTCAAGTCGCTGCTGCACTTGACGTTCCACCTCTTTTTTAATTATTTTCCTATTACGTGCAAATTTACGTGCAGCTTTTTTGAATGGAGATGGCAATCCTTCTCTTTCAATTTTAGAAAATTCATGAATGTGCGCTTGTGAACTAAGTCTCTGTGCACTTATCTGATCATGGGAATTGAATTTGAGACCGGTATTGATCGGTACTGTTGATGGAAATTCTCCTCTCGCAGCGTTTTCTGCAAGATACAAAGTTTCCTTGAGCTTTTTGCTAACTAGCATACCCATGGCATCTCTTGCTTCCACATTGATAGCAGTTTTACCTCGATTTTCTCTAAGCTCGTCGTTCCATTTACTTCGTAACGAGGCCTCTACACCTAGGCGCCAATTTGCAATTTTTTTATTATTTTTTGTTTCAAAAAATGATTTCCAGTTGACTAATGATAGTCCCTTGATTAGGGTTTCCTTGTTGATTTTGTTGACCAGTAGCTTTATTGGTCCTTCGGGTGAATATCCACCTTCTTTATTCGGAATATAAAATAAGGATTGCCCGCAAGTCGTCCACCACTGATCAAAAGTAGTTGTAAATACATCTCCACAAGTTGAATATGTTTTTAGGACGATATCCCACTTAAGAATTGCTGTAAAATTTTTTGAATCTTTCGCTGAACCAGTCATGTATTGATGCGCTTTGAAATAACTAGGACTAATTGCTAGATACGCAAAGAAAAGTTCATGTTCTTGGGTAGGTAAACCGTGTAGTAGACGGTGATGTTCAGAATAAGATTTGATTTTTTCCATATTTTTCTCAAAAAAACCTTGTATGAAATGCCTACGTATGCATTTTAGACAAGTGACCTAGCTTCAGCCTAAGCTTTTAATCCGCTCCATTGCTGCAACAAACAACAAACGTTGCTGCAATCGCTGCAAGAGCCTCTTGCGGTGTTCACTAAACCATGAACTAGGAGTTTTCTGATGACTACAACTTACGCTTCCAAACTCACTGCGACGGATGAATTCGCAGCTGTGATGAACCCCACAGGCGCCGCACCTGCTGTGAGCAACGTTTTTCGACCCAAATTTGGCCAAGCCAAGGCCAGCACCAGCCAAACAGCCTTGCCCCCCAGCGTGGATAGGGCAGTGGGCACGGCCGATCAACTGGCCCAGGCCTACCAAAAACTGCGGGTTGATGTGCTGGACCGCACTGACCGTGCAATTTGGGAAATGCTTCAACAGAACTACGGATTCGTACAGCAAGTGGACAGTTCACCCCAAAAGCGTGAAACCCGTAATGAGCTGATCCGCAAAATCCAGATCCGCGACAGTCAAGGAGTGGCCAGCAATGCCACCACCGAAGCTGTGATCGTGCGTTATGTGTTCGAAGGTCTAAGCCGTCAGACCCGCAACAACTACACCATTGCCATGGAAAAGGCTCGTGCACTTGATATCCCGGTCACGGGATTTGCTGACTTTTTGGCTAAAAATGGCGGTGTAGGTGGCGTGGTTGAAACGGTGTTTGATCACGAAGCCGAGGAACAGGCCACAGCCAAGCAAATGGCCGATGCCAAGGCTGCCGAAAAAGGCACGCGCACACAGCTGGTCACTCGGCTGTATTCGGCCATGGCACACAAAGCTGAAAGTGAGTTGGCCTACGCAGGGGAGGTCACGGACTGGGTGCCACGAGATCCCAAGGCCGACACACCAAAATCCAAGGCTGAAGCCAAGCCTGATCCCCGGTACGAAAAGGGCAACTTTGTGTTCTTTGTCACGGTGCGCAACCCACAAACGGGTCGCTATCACGTGGTGCAGGGCAATGTGTTTGACCAGGCGTATGAGCAGCAGCTGTTGGCCTCAATTGCCGAGCGCATGGATGTGACTATCCCCGAGCTCAGCGCAGCAGTGCAGGGCCTGGAGCACAGCATTGGCTTTGGCGCATTAGTTGCCAATGACGCTAAGGAGCTGCAACAGGCTTGACCGGGCAGGGACGCTGGCACACCACCAGCGTCCAGATTCTGGACGCTCAATCAGCTGCGCACTTGTTGTTGCAGGTCAATCAGGCCAAAAAAATCACTGAAAAAAAATCACGAGGTCGAGAGGGGTCGGACTTGCTTCGCCCCTCTCACATGCGGGATTGATGCGGGGTTTTTCTGGAAGCGAAGCTTCAATACTATAAGTGTGTAACTTTTTGAGTTCCAGCAATTGCCTGTGTCTGTAAATACACAAAAGAGGCCAAACATGCTGACCATCACTATAGATCCTGTGGTGCTTGCCACGCTGCAGCAGAGTTTCCCAACTCCGCGCACAGCCGCTGCGAAAGCACTGGACAAATACAAAGCCCTGCTGGAGGACCTGCTGTTCAGGGCCTCCCTGCGTGGGCAAACCAACTACGAACGATTGCTGAACTGCTATTCCATACCAGTTTCGGTGTTGGTTCAGAAAGGGCCACATATTGGCTACGACAAAGTTCGGCTGCACAAGTGGCTGGGAGATAACCAGCTTGACTTGATTGAAACTGTTGAAAAGGGCAGCAATCTCACTGGCCGCGTAAGCATGATCAAGCTCACGGAGCTTGCGTGGTTAGATCAACCAGATGTTGACGTTTCTATAGCGGTATCGCAAGTTCAATCTGCCGCTGAACTCAGTACTGTTTTGTGCACTGATAGTCAGGAAAATTCGAACGCATTTTCTACCCTCTATCCAGACTATTACCAGTACCTTGATCCTAAATCTTTTCAGCAAGTGTTTGATGTACTTCCAATCAATATTCCTTCTCTAGAGGCATACATCTCTTGGCTTTGTAATGGTGCAACCTTAATCCCCACTGGGCGATTAATGAGCTATAAAAAGCAGGCAACTGATATTTTAAAGGTGGCAAAGCACACAGGCGGATTTCTTCCACAACGCAAGAAGCTTAGTCCTTTTGGTAGGACCTACTATGCTTGGAACAGCGTGCAAAACGTCAACAAAGAACTTCGTAGAGCAATGTTGGGTAATTGCTGGGAGTACGACATCAGATCCAGCGTAGTGACTTGGAAGATGACATTTGCACAAGAACTCACCGACAAGCTTTATCCAACTAAAGAATGTCGGCGAATGTTCTGGGCTTCTACTTTGTATTTGGAAGATCGCGCGGATTTCATGCGGGATGTTCGCAGAGAAATGTTTCCATTGGAAAAAATTTTACCAGTGGAATTTCAAGAAAAGTTAATCAAAAACGCTGTTACAGCCATCAGCTTTGGTGCGAGAGCTAAGGCGGTAGGGTGGTTGCCTGAAAATGGGGAATGGATAAATCCTGCCCTGAGAAAAATAATAAGAAATCCCATTCAGCGTGCGGCCTTTCTTAACGCAGCAGTTATTCAGCAGTTCGTTAAAGAACAGGGTATGTTGGATAACTATCTTGCGGCGGGTATGAAAGAAGAGCTGCCCATGTTGTATTACGGACCGCTAATCACAAGAAATGTCATGCCCAGTAAGAGCAAAGCGGTGGCGTACTTGTACCAACACGCAGAAGCGCAGGTCATGCAAACGGCCATTAATGTACTTTCCCATCATGGTATCAAACCTATTGCGCTGATTCACGACGCTTTTATTGTGCGCAATAAATTGAGCATGAATCAACGCGATGAAATTCATCAAGCTCTTAGGTCTAGCACTCAAAACAAGTTCTGGTTTATCAAGCCAACCAAGCTTGAAGGCTACAAATACAAAATTTCAACTAATTAACTAAGGAAAAATCATGAGCTCACTAGTCGACTCATTTGAAGAATCAACTGTTTTATTGTTGGGTAACTGTAATCCAAATCAATTTTTCACAAAGAAAGACATCAAAAAAATATTGCCTATAAAGTCTTCAACCTTTTATAGTGCAAGTGGCCATCATCGGCGTGAGATTCACCTGTTAGAAAGGGCTCTGTCCATTGCACACCACACTTATCCAATTCGAAGCCATTGGTTAAATAGTATCAATGTCAATTGCACTGGTATGGTAGTACTAAGTCCAGCTGTTGCATGCAACAGTTTTTACTTACTTAAGTATCATGATAAGACTGTGGAAGGATTTAATCTTCATGGTACTTGCATTGAAGAATTGGACAAATTACTTGATCAGTACGAGAAATGTTATCGAATTCACTGTTCATTAAATAGCTGGATTCAAACTGCCAGCAGTAACATTCAATATTTGCAGAAAATTCTAATCAACGATCCATGCGTGTTGAGTTATGACATTGCACCTCTTGAATTACTTAAAGATACATATGGAATGCAGGCGATCCTAGACTGTGTTCGGCAAATCCAAAAGTGGGTAAATCAATATTGCTGGCGATGATCAAATTGAAGCTTTAGCTGACGAAAGTGACCTAAGGTCCTGAGTGGCCTTGAGTCGCTTTTGTCTATCACGCTCTGCTTTGAGAGCATCGCCAGCGCGATCTTTGGCAGTTTTGAGGCTGGCAATTCGCTGCTGTTCCGGAGTGACAGGTTGAGTTACAGCTTCTTCGGTTGTCAGCACTTCACGCTCCTCCACCGGCGCGGCTAACACTGCATGAAATCCATAGATGGCTTGCAGTATCCACTTGGCGTCACCGCTAGTGTTTGCACGGACTTCTACAGGGGTATTTTTGAAGTTCCCATTGACTTGCGCTTTGACGATTGCTTTAAAAGTTTTCATACATTTATTTATCGGAGTTTCAAATGTCTTTTTCAGATGAATTGTTTGATAAGCAATCCTGCTTGGCTCATGCAATCATGAGTTGCGATGATCCAATTGAGATTAGCAAGCTGTTTAATGAATACTTTTTTTGTGCATTTCAGTGGTATGACTTATTTGCACCACACAAGGTAGCAAACAAATTAAACACAGTGCACTTTTCATTTGCAATGTTTTTGGAGACAGCAGGTATTGCAGATGCGGCAGTAACCCATGGCGGGAGAGTTCCGCCATCCATTGATTCAGTAGCAAGAGTTTTTAGACTTTTTCCTCCATTGAAAATTTATTGTGAAGAGCATTTTTTGAATGGAGGAGTAATTGGCGCACTCAAGTACGGTGCCTCTTATCCATATGGTCATGATGTTGTGATTCCAGCATTGAAGTTAATTAACGAGTGAGTTGGTACTAGGATCGGCTTTGAGCGAAGTTGAAGGTATGTGTGCATAAATACTTTATGCAAATGAGGACACATATGAAATTCAATACTGATCTTTATTGGGCCTTGGCTGAGGTATATCCCAACATCACAGTGCGCTCGCTCAGCAAAATGATGGGCAAGAGTGCAGGCTATTGGAGCAGCGTGAATGCGCAGCAACATGCGGTTGGCACAAGTGCACTCGTCCAGCTTCTGGACGCTTTGGAATGTCAAAAGATCCAAGCACCTGAAGGCAGTGCTAGACGCCTAAAGCTAGATCGAGTGAGTGTGATAATTACCCAAGAATTGGTCGCTCGCTTTGAAGCCCAAACTGGGCTGGAGTCACATGCTTTGATTGTTGCAAAACCTAAAACTGTACGCGACAACTTTGGTGCCATGCCGTTCTTGGTGGCCAGCTATTGATAATTTGTAATGAACTTCTTATTGTTAATTCAAATTATTTTTTAAAGCACTAGCAGATTTGAAGATTGGAACTTTGGCAGAAGTAATTTGTACTGGCTCCCCAGTTCTTGGATTTCTGCCCATACGAGGAGTGCGCTTTCTCACAGCAAAAGTGCCAAATCCAGCAATGGATACCGGTTCTCCTTTTTTCAAACTTTTCTTGATGGAATTTAAGATAACGCTGATAGCTCGAGTGGCGCCTGCTTTTGACAAGCCTGATTGGTCCGCAATATGCTCTACCAGTTCTGATTTATTCATGATCACGCTCCAAAGGTCATGCTCATGACTCTATACAATTTGAGAAATTTCAAATGTATGGAATTCCCTAGGTCTATGCTGTTTTGCGATTTATTTACATTTAGATTAATGCTTAATTATCACAAGTCGCGACAACTAAATTAGCGTTACTTTGCTGCTAGTAGTGCAAATGACAAGGCTTTTTCCAACTCTGACACAGCAGCTGCAGCGGCCATTTTATTCTTGGGTGTGGCAAACTCCACGGCGACATTTTCCCCAACTGTGACAGAGCGCACAGTGACCTTGCCCGCAGCACCAGTGTAAGTAAATGCCATCGTTACTCTGGGCAAGATCTCATAGGGCTCGCGCGCCATGCTCACATTCTGACGTCCTATGCCTTGAACAGACTTGGGTAAATTCCACACAGCATCAAACTTTGTCTCGTTTTCTGCGATAGCCTGCTTGACCACTTTTACTGCGCCAGCACTACCTACGCGTGCAATTTCTGGCACTTCTGCGCTCAAATCTTCCCCACGCTCTAGTCGCGCCAGCAGTCGGCGATAAAAACTCTGAGCCTGCTGACTTTCCTTCATGCCAGAAATTGCCTTCAGTGCGTGGGCGGCAAAGTAGTCGTGGATGTATTGAGTCATGCTGAATATCCAGTCGTAGGTGGGCTAGGGCGCTAATGGGGTTTACTGAGGTTGAGGGGAGTGAGATTTGAGGCGTTGCTCAAAATCTCTTGCCAAGCCGGAGCTTTGCACAATCAAGGGTGTGGTCATCTCTGTGCCCAGTTGCACCAGGCTCAAGATGTTGTGGTTCACAGTTTGTGCGGCCATGATGGCCTTGATCTCTGCTGTCTCTGCGCTGCCGTCTGTGGATAAGGTGCCAGCAAACTGAGTGGCTTTCATCAGGGGGGTAAGGTGACTGTAGTGTTTGCCAATCATCAGCACCGAGGTCCCCATCTGCTGAGCAAGATCATGAATCGGGATGCCATCCAGCAGTCGCTGAGTAGCATAGTAGTGCCTCAGGCTGTAAAGGCTGCGTTCTTTATCTGTGAAGGGACATTTCAGCAACTGCGTTTCTTCCAAGTACTGCCTAAATGGCTTGTTCCAGTTGTCTGGTTCTGTGCCATCTGCCAAGCGAAACAGCTTCTTGGCAACTCGTTGACGTAGCACTTCTTCCAGAGGAATATCTCGGAGATCTGGGCTGATCTGCCGCATGACTTCCAAAATGCGCCAGCAACTGTTGTGAGCAATAAAATTACGAGCACCCAACTTACCCTTTTGCAAGCGAATGTGCAGGATGGGCTGACCATCACGAACTTCCACATCGATGTGCCGCCACTCTAGGTTTTCTGACTCTGTACCAGCTCGCATACCAGTAGCAGCAAGAAAGGGCACATAGGCCTTGACCAAGACCTGGCGAATCATGGTTGTTTTGTCT
>Ga0214919_10013079_pt1 | contig 10099 bp, 11 predicted proteins | sample LL1503_MetaG_FD_177994 | JGI IMG/M metagenome (GOLD analysis project Ga0214919, IMG submission 177994) | Freshwater microbial communities from Lake Lanier, Atlanta, Georgia, United States - LL-1503 | ecosystem: Environmental > Aquatic > Freshwater > Lake | place: USA: Georgia | collected... | reverse complement strand
ACGCCCCCACCCCCAGACCACCCCCAGACCACCCCCAGACCACCCCCAGACCACCCCCAGACCACCCCCAGACCACCCCCATACTAGGGGTTATAATATTAATCTTTCTTGACAATCCGGAGAACTCAACAGAATAATTGGCGGAGCCTAGCGGGGGTCGTCCAGGGGGCGGCAGCCCCCGGAGTAAAATGTATATTTCAGGATATCCTCCAGGTCGGCCTGGCTATGTACCACGCATTCCGCGTTATCAATAAACCTCGGTGTAACTGCTTCCGGCTTATTTCTCAAAATGTAATTGAAATAATTCTTCAAAATATTTCGTTTGTCTATATTAAACTTTATACTCGTTTCATAAATGAATTCCAAGAAATCATCCACTGATTTATTTATTGTGGGATTTATGGGGGGAATGGTCGATATTTCTTCTTGACCTATGGGGGATTGGGGTTCAAGGGGACATAAAAGTTTATATATGTTCTCATATACAAGGTCCGTCAAAATAGTATTATCCCAAGATAATATCGATTGATTCAATTGAATAAAATTAATCATACTTCTAATATCCGATTTATATAATTTCTGAATTGTATCAATTGCACTATCAGATAATTCAATGTTCTCTTTTTGTGCTATTTGTGTCAAGAACCTATCTATCTCTTGTTTGGGGAGTTGATTGAAACGAATAGCAATAAATTCATTCTTTAATGATTCGTCAATTTTACTTATATAATTACATATAAGACAAAAACGGACATTTTGTCCTGATGATTGTAATAAATATTTGAGAGCCTGTTGGGCGTTTTTGGTCATATAGTCTACTTCATCCAATATAACGAATTTGATTCCCTTCTCGAATAAATTCTTCGACCTAACGAATTGGAATATTTGGTTTCTGATAACATCGATGCCTCTTTCATCTGATGCGTTTAAATGGAGAACCGTGCTCCTAGAAACTTGGTTGTGTTTTTTCTGGTAGGAATTTATTAAATTAATGATGGTGGTCGTTTTTCCTGTTCCTGGAGGCCCATAAAAAAGGAGATTGGGGAAATAATCTGTTTTCAAAATATTCGAGAAAAGCTTGCGATTCAATGGGTCGAGAACAATATCGTCGAATTGGGTCGGTCTGTATTTTTCTACCCAGGGGATATTGTTTTTTGCCGTTGCTGATGAATTCTCGGTTGTCATTTCTTTTGGATGAGAACGGAATTCTCTTATATTGTTTTTGTAGGATTCGATTTTTTTAATGGTATAAACACAAATTATTATATTTTATAATAGAGTAAGACGATGGATAAAGAAAAAGATGAAATAACACTTGAAATCGAACGTATGCAAAATAAAATTCTGGAATTAGAAGAAATCAAAAAACAAAAATTGATAGATAAAGAAAACGCCAAAAAAGGGACATTTGATTATTATTTTGAGAGTTTGTTTGAATTTATCCAAATGAAAAAAGAAAGAGAAATAAATAGAAACAATTATGATGTGGATGGCAACCCTAACCCAAATGCTAGAACCGGCGCCGAAAAATTACCTTACGCACATTCATCTGGAGAAGACAAACGTGTAAGAGAGGTAATAGCAGTTAATAAAGAGTTAGTCCCAGCATTAGAGAACATTTACAATACCCTCGATAATATAAATAAAAGATTACTTCATCTTGAAAATAAAAGAGTGATTCGTATTGAAAAAACATATGAAAACTAATTTGAATCTTGATATAAAAATAATATTGTTTATTATAAAAATGAGAACAGGAGAACTTCATCTTATTTTAGGACCAATGTTCTCCGGAAAAACCACGAAATTAATCGAAATATCCGCAAGTTTTCAAGACATCGCCATGATAAATTACGCCGGGGATATTCGATACCACCCGACTCTCCTCTCTACGCACGATAAGAAAATGGTACCCTGTATTCAAACCCGTGTTCTCTCATCTATATTAGGTCATAAAGATATAATATTCGCGGATGCTATTTTTATAAACGAAGGCCAATTCTTCCCCGATATTTTCGAATCCGTCAAACATCTAGTCGAGCAAATGGGAAAGAAAGTCTTCGTCTGCGGTTTAGACGGGGACTTTTTGCGTCGCCCCTTTGGCGATATCCATCGATTAATACCTCTTTGTGACAGTCTAGTAAAACTCAAAGCCAGATGCGAACGCTGTAGTAAACCTGCTCTTTTTTCACATAGAATTATTGCCGATAGAGAACAAGTGGTTATTGGATCCGATGAATATATTCCTTTATGCCGGGATTGTTATGTTATATTGAATCGGATACATAAAATATAGCATTAATATACATGGAGGGAGCTGCAGAAGAAAGAAAAACAACAATTATTGCTACTATAGCTCGTATGAATCCACCAACTCCAGGACATTTGCTACTTATACAAACGATGATATTAAAGACCGATTGTAATAAACTTAGTAAAATTTTTATTATTTTATCTTCGATAATAAAATAATATAAAAAAATAATTATATTTGTATTATATGAAGGGATTATTCATATTTTCAGGAGAAAGTTTCAGATTTGGAAGTCAGAATAATAGAAATAGAGGAACTCCTCAATCTTATGAAGAACAAATTTAATTTAGAATCAGCATCTGTTTATATTAGTAGTTATAATACATCATATAATGATGATTTATTACGTGTTTATGATAAATATATAATTGGTAATTTATTTTACGATGATGTTATAGGATTGGATAATTTATTTCAGAATTCTTTACACCTTTGCACCTTTAAAATGCCGATTATATTTGATAATTTCGCCTTTGGCGAAATTATCAATATATAAAAGGTAATTTATCGGTTGCAAAGTAACCGTTACCAAAGCACGTATAAAGAACGCCCACCTTTAGGTGGGCGTTTTAAATGTGCAATGGTGTAAAAAATATAGAAAATTTAAATGAATATAATTTTATTTTATTTATAAGAATTGATTTATTTTTGAAACCACATTTCTTTGATATTTTTGATCCGACTATTAATAAGATTTTATTTCCAACTATTTGTTGGAAACATCATTCTACAACTTATTGGGGACATCCAAGAGTAAATCCAGTAATGATATTAATACCTAATAAATATTATGAACACTTAAGACATATACATCTTTTTAGTCATGAAGGTTGGGATCATTTAATTCGTGATGCGTATTTATCATACGATGATTTGGATACAATGATAAATACGTTTCATGATAGTGATAGCGAAAAAGATTTTAATCCACTATATTATATGGTAAATAGACATCAGTGTGAAATAGACCATTCTATAGGACATGTTTTTAATAAATATGATTATAACTATTAAAAATAATATATTATATAAAAATAAGTTTAACTCTTTCCACACGGAATTTACTATGATTTATTACGATGTATCTCTTTGTATCCATTCTTGCATGGATACAACAAAATATTATTGATAGTTTAATAATATTTTACACCATTGCACATTCTAAACGCCCACCTTTAGGTGGGCATATTTGAATGTGCTTTGGCAACTGTTACTTTGCAACCGATAAATTACCTTTTATATATGATAATTCTGCCAATAGGCAGAATTATCATATATAATCGGCATTTTAAAGGTGCAAAGGTGTAAAAAAGTTTAGAACCGGAAAACGTTAAGAAAACAAATTGAAGAAAAAAATAAATACAATATAGCGGAAAACGTAAATACAAATCCAAATATTATATAATATTTTGTTTACTTTCCATATATTCGATTAAATAAAATAATTTATTTATGAAAAAATAAGGAAAATTTTTATCTATTAATTCGTCTTGAGGCGTTGTTCCAAACCATACACTTGTAAAAAATGGAATATAACATACAGAATAATATAAATCCTTTTCATAATGTTCATATGAATAATTTTTTACACCATACTCAACTAATTTTTTATAATAATATTCTTTTGTTAAATTGAAAATACTCTTAATATTTGTAATATCAAAACTTTCAATTATAAAAAATATTAAATCCTGAGCTCCTAATCCTACCGCACAATGTTGCCAGTCAATAAACCATGGTTCATACTTATTATTAACATCATAAAAAATATTAGGAGATTTTATATCACCATGTATAAATGTTAAATTATTAGAATTAGAAATATTCTCTTGAATTTTTGAGAAATTTTTATAAATTTCTTTACATTTTTTTAGTTGATTTTTATTTAATATTGTTTTCCAAATATTTTCAAAACTCTCATACCTTTCATCTATAAAATTAGTAAAAAAAGGCGAAAAAATAGGGTCGGTTGGAGTTTTTAATTTTGGAAACAATTTTTTCAAATTTCTATTCCAAAATATGGAATGTAGTTTTGCCATTCTATCAACTATTTTTAAAGTTATATCAATAGATTCTTTATTTAGATTTAAATTTACTTTAAACCCTTTTTCTAATAGATTTTCCAAAACTATTCCTATTTGATTCTCATTTTCATCTAAAATTAAGTTATAAAATTTGGGTATATTAATATTTACGGTATTAGAAATATTTGTATAAAAATAATATTCTCGGTCATATAATTGCATTTTTTTTGCCATACTTGATAAATTATTTTCATTTTTGTTTTCGTATTTTAAAATTAAAGAATAATCACGATTTGTTGTTATAATTTTAAATCCTATAACATCCGCAATGAATCCACCCTTTAATTTTGTTTCATCGACAAGAATGTCTTTTGTATCTAAAATCATATTTTGTTTTATTAACTGTTTTAAATAGTTAATAGTATTGTTAATATTCAACCCGATTAATTTATTAATATCTAATTCACAAAAATTTTTAATAGTTGAATCTGCTCCTATACTTAATAATTCATTATTATTGTAAACTGTTTCAATGCCAATTAATAATTTTGGATTAATTCCTATACCACTTAATATACCACTTTTGGAATCTTCAAAAATAAAACATTTATCATTTGTTATATTGTATTTTTTTAAAGCATTTGCGTATGGTTCTGAATTAGGTTTTCCGTATAAGCAATCATTATTTGATATTATAAAATCAATCAATCTATCTATTTTTATATATTTTACGATTTCGTTCGCTACTTTTTTATTACAATTTGTGACAATACTTATTTTATTTCCTGTTTTTTTTATCTGTTGAATTATATTATAAATTCCATCAACAATTTTTATTTTATGAATATTTTCTAAAAATAAATTATCTTTTAATTCAGAGAGATATTCGAGTTTTATTTCTATATTTTTAAATAATGTATTCAAAACATATTTATCATTATTTCCTTGTATATATGTTTTAAATAATTCATCAGTTAATACAATATTATATTTACTAGATATTTTACTCCATACCTCAAAATAAATATCATCTGTAATAACTAATGTGCCATCTAAATCAAATAAAAACGCATGAGTATTATCAATATATTTTTTGACAGCATGAGGAGTTCCTAATGAAATTACTGATTGTTCTGTTAATTCTTTCCCAATAAATATATTATTTGAGTCTTGTATAATCATTTCTGAAATTACACACGATGTATAAGGCTCATTATTTACTGTTATTTTATTATCTAAAACAAAGCTACAGAATTTATATAATTCGTATATATCAATAAACGCATAAGCCCCTGTATTAGCATTATCAGAAATTTTTTGTTTTTCTATTATTTGTGTAATTAATGAATGTTCATTTATTTCAATATATGAATATATAGGGTTTGTTTCATAGTTTTTTGTATAAAATACCATATTTTTATTACATTCATTAAAAATATTACGAATATCTTCTGTATAAAATGTATCACAATCTAAAATAAGACATTTTTTGTTATGCGTATCATTTAAAATATATGTAAGTCCTAAATAAAGAGTTTCTACAGCACCTGATGTATCATTTATTTTAATTAATTTTATAAAAGGATATGTTTTTTTAATAAATTCTGAAAAATCATGATTATCTAAATTTTTATTATATATAATAAATATATTATCTTCTATATAATTAACCATTAGATTATCTAACACATATTCAATCATAGTTTTTTCGAATATCTTTATCAATGGTTTTGGACAACTATATCCATTTTTAGAAAATCGTTCTCCTTTACCTCCTAATGGTATAATAATATTCATATAGATATAAAATAATAATAATATTTATATAGAATAACGTAAAAATATAAACGTTTCATATATTAGACAAAAATCAATTTAAAAAACGATTTAAATATCTTTAGTCGTTCATACATATATGACTTCTATCCCTGAATCGAAGAAACGTGGAAGAAAGAAGAAGAATGAACCCGTCAAAGAAAACGTCACTATTTCGGCTCCTGAACCCATTCAAGAAGACCCTGATATAACCCTCAAAAAACGCGGAAGAAAACCCAAAGGAGGCAAACTCATTCAAAAAACGGAAATCCTGCAAAATGTAATAACTCCATTGACAAATATTATTTTACATTTGAGGTGTTCTCTCAAAGACCTAGATATTAAAACTGAAACCATGAAAGACCCATTGACATATAATCCCGATGTTCCTCCTGATATTATGTCTTATGACGAAAACCCTACGGGGTTCTCCTTTTATGTTCCTGAAGAGACATCTGTAAACCCCGCCGAAAAACCGGCATATATTGATACCGTCTGTAGGAAATGTAGCCAGTCTATTTCTAATGAAAAAAATCCAGGAGATACAGATGAAATCGTAGTTGATACCCAGGATGACGCTAATATTAAATTAAAAGATATCCATCAGAAGTTGAAAAAACTCCGTGTCCAGTTCTACAAGAATTCGCTTAACGACAAAAAGTCCGCGTGTTTTTGGTGCACCTACGAATTTGACAATGAACCATGTTATATCCCGAAACACGAATCCGACGATACGGTTTGCGGGTATGGCTGCTTCTGTCGTCCGGAGTGTGCCGTAGGATATCTTATGAAAGAATCGATTAATGATTCTACGAAATTCGAACGCTACCAATTACTCAACCAGATTTACAGCAAAGTCTACGGTTTCAAAAAGAATATCAAACCAGCACCCAGTCCATTTTATCTTCTTGACAAATTCTACGGTTCTCTTTCGATCCAAGAATATAGGAAGTTACTGAAAACCGAGCATATGTTGCTTGTTCTTGACAAACCGCTTACTCGTATTTTGCCCGAATTACATGACGACAATGACGAATTCATTTTGAATATTTATGGTGGGGTTAAAACGAATCAGGGTTCTTCTTCAGGACAATATAAAGTAAAACGCCAGAGCGAGAAGGCACAGGGGCCTACAAAATCGACTATCATGAAAGAGAAATTTAATATGGCTTAAACCTTTTAACCTTTCAATCGTCGATTTATATATCATAATTCCGCCTTCGGCGGAATTATTGTATATAAAAGGTGATTTATCGGTTACAAAGTAACCGTTACCTAATTACATTCAAAGATGCCGACCGCAAGGGTCGGCATTTAAAATGTAAAAAGGTATAAAAAACATAAAGATTATTTTGTATTTATTAATACAATATGATTTCGATTAATATTATGGGCGGACTAGGCAACCAGCTTTTTATGATATTTACAACATTGGCGTATGGTATCCAAAACAATAAACGTGTCATTTTCCCTTATCATTGTCAAATGGGTTCAAGACACACTTATTGGGATTCGTTCTTGAAAGACCTCGTAATTTTCACTACGGAAAATCCTGGGAATCAAACGAGCGATGGCCACATTTTTAGTCTTCAGCGGTTTTACGAACAAGGATTTCATTATACTCCTATCCCACAACTAGATAATGTTCTCCTTTATGGATATTTTCAAAGCCCGAAATATTTCGACCAGGTCAAACAGCAGATTTTCAAAATATTACACCTTCTTGACAAACAACAGAATATTAAAGAAAAGTTTGCCGGATTATTCGAACGTTCAGATGAGATAGTTTCTATGCATTTTCGATTGGGTGATTACAAAGAAAAACGGTATCACCACGCGATTATGAATTACGAATATTATGAAAATGCGCTTACGTATATAGTGGACCATTCTCCTGCTGTTTCTCGGGTTTTGTATTTTTGCGAAAGCGAAGATAATCAATATGTTTCAGGACAAATTGCCAGGCTACAAAATCGGTTCCCTACTATTGAGTTTTTCAAAGTTCCTGACCATTCAGAGGATTATGAACAGATGCTTATTATGTCGTGTTGTAATCATAATATTATTGCTAATAGTTCTTTCAGTTGGTGGGGGGCATATTTTAATGGCTTTCAAGAAAAGATTATTTGTTTCCCTTCGGCATGGTTTGGAGAAGGATATAACAATTATAGCCATACGGATATGATTCCTGGGGATTGGGTCCAAATCCAAGCCAACCCGAAACATCATAGCGAGCCCCTGTAGGGGAACCGTAGGTTCCCCCTACTATGCTTCGCAAACCCCTCCCTTCCTATAGGATGGTTTACACAAATATATCATGGGAATCCATAATATATTTCTTCTTGACAAATTGGGTCTAGATTATTCCATTCCTGATTTCTTTTCATAAAGAGTCCCATAGACATGTGCAAAGATATTATCATCTATTCGTTCGATTTGAACGGTCGTATTATAACACCGTCTGTTCTCTCCTAAAATAATTCCTACTTTGGTTAAAACTGTATTTCTTAATTTGTCATAAATAATATTCTCAACTCCATTATTTCCAAATAAGTTTCCAATAGATGTAATTGTATCTCTTAATACATTGATTGCTGCTGAATCTGTAAAATGGAGAAGACCAACGCGAACATACGATTTGTTTTTGTTGGGTTCGGTACTAATATTCGGATTCAAGAATAAATAATCTTTTTGATTTTCTGGGTCGGACATCTTTTGTCTAAAATCTTCTAATTCGTTTGATTGGTCGATAGGAGAACTTTCAGCAGCGATTGCAGCACCAGTTCCGACTGTTGCCGCCTCTTCTAGTTCTTCTGTATTAGGAGGTGGAACATATGAATCTACAGGACCTTCTTGTAATTCTTCTGGTTGAATCTCGGGAGAACTAATTTCAGATGAAGGCGGCTGGTAATTTTCAGGACCCATAGTTGGTTGATTTGGTTGATAACTTTCAGGACCACCTATAGTAGGCTGATTCGGTTGGTAATTTTCAGGAGAACTTGACGGAAGATTTCCTACAGGTTCATCTATTCCCCCGGAATACCTTTTTTTTGTTTTATTGTTTCCAGCTGTAATTTTATTAGATGGTATGTATGACATGTATATATAATAAAAAGATAATATAAAATTGATTCATCCTGAATCATTTTATTAAACGGCATAGAGACACCTTTATTATTCTTAAAAATGAGCCTTTTGAAACAAATCACCGATGATATTAGCGCACTTCAGACAAGAATCCCTGAAGATTTGTTTAAAATTAAAGAACAATTGAGCCGCGTCATTATTTCCGATGAGGAGGTCAAGAAGCATCCATATGTAGTTGGTGTTCTTGACAAAAATCGGGCACTCAAAAAGAAGATTCAAAAATTAGAGAAACAATTGCTGAATGTTCTCCTTACAAATGTTAAGGATACCAAACGGGTTAAGTCATTGGTTAAAGAAGAAAAAGAAGTCATTGTTATTGAAGATGACGAACCATATGTCAATCCTCCTCCTACACCTATTAGTAAGGAGAACAAGAAACCAGTCGAAATCAAGGTTGAGAAGGTTCTTGAAAAACAAGAAGAAAATATTACTATTTCGGTTGAAGAAGACGACGACTCTGATGAAATCAAAGAATCTACATCGTTTAGTTATCCTTACCCGAGAGATAGAGTAGAACCTGAACACTCTTCTAATCAACCATCTCAGGCGGTCGAGGAGGTCGAAGTAGAGGAGTTCGAGGAAGTTGAGGAGTTCGAGGAAGTCGAGGAGGAGGTAGAAGAGGTCGAGGAAGTAGAGGAAGTCGAGGAAGAGGTAGAGGAAGTCGAGGAAGTAGAGGAAGTAGAGGAAGTCGAGGAAGAGGTAGAGGAAGTCGAGGAAGTAGAGGAAGTCGAGGAAGAGGTAGAGGAAGTCGAGGAAGTAGAGGAAGTAGAAGAGGTAGAGGTAGAAGAAGTCGAAGAGG
>Ga0214919_10013077_pt1 | contig 10100 bp, 5 predicted proteins | sample LL1503_MetaG_FD_177994 | JGI IMG/M metagenome (GOLD analysis project Ga0214919, IMG submission 177994) | Freshwater microbial communities from Lake Lanier, Atlanta, Georgia, United States - LL-1503 | ecosystem: Environmental > Aquatic > Freshwater > Lake | place: USA: Georgia | collected 2015-03-15 | reverse complement strand
TCGCTGCGTCTTTCGGGGAGCCGCTTTCCGGTGCGCAGGAAGAAAGGCACGCCCTGCCAGCGCCAATTGTCGACATAGGCCTTGATAGCGACAAAGGTCTCGGTGTCCGATGGTTTACCAAGATCGCTTTCATAGCTTTTAACCGCATCGCCATTCACTGCCCCGTCGGAATATTGGCCGGTCACAACATCGCCATCAACCACCGGACGCAGCGCACGAAGTACTTTAACCTTTTCATCCCGAATGGCCGTCGCATCCAAACTTGCCGGCGGTTCCATCGCGATCAACGCAAGCAGTTGTAACATGTGGTTCTGGACCATGTCACGCAACGCGCCGGTATCGTCATAAAAGCCAGCGCGTCCCTCGAGCCCGACAGTCTCGCTGATAGTAATTTGCACATGCGCGATAGCATTGGCGTTCCACAGCGGCTCAAACATCATATTGGCAAAGCGCAGCGCCATCAGGTTCTGGACGGTTTCCTTGCCCAGATAATGGTCGATACGGAAGGTGCGCTTTTCGGGGAATACCGCGTTGACGGCGTCATTAATGTTACAGGAGGAGGCGAGATCAGTGCCCAACGGCTTTTCAAGGCCAATTCGGACATTCTCGCCCGATAACCCCGCGCAATGCAGGCCCTTAATCGTTGCTTCAAAAAGTGACGGCGCGGTCGAAAGGAAGATGGACAATCCGCCCGATATGTCTCCAATTCGCCCTGCAAGTGCCGCAAAGCCATTAGGGTCGGAGGCATCAAGCGGAACATAATGCAGGCGTTGGAGGAAAGCATCGATCAATCCTTCTGCCTTACGGTCGTCTGGTAGAAATTCACACAAAGCCGCGCGGGCCATGTCACGGAAGGCGTCGTCCGTCAGCGCGCTGCGAGCGGTTCCAAAAATACGCAAGTCCGAGTCAATCAACCCATCAGCGTGCAAGGCGTATAAGGAAGGCAACAGCATGCGGCGCGAGAGATCTCCCGTCGCCCCAAACAGCAGCAAGTTGGAACTATGGTCACGCATTCCATCGGTCTCCTGGCAAGGCAGCGGGCGTTCGCCTTGCACAATCGCTTTTCCCTTTATCCTGAAGCGACCGAGCGTCTAGCGCTTATTCGTATGCACCATTTCGCTCTCGGCCCAAATACGCTGATCAGCCATGCCCATGGATATCAATATAGGGGCATCCTGTTGCCGCGCTTGGAAGTCGGCTTTACCAGACAGTCCCCGCCAGCCAGAGGCAATCAGAGCCTGAATGGTTGGCGCACCTAATGATGTGCCGGGTCCCAACACTATGATCGTATCAGGCGCAAATTCAGCCGCCGCGACTTGAACCGCACGGGTGAAATCATAACTGTCGGTCAATTGCGCGCCAAGCGTATAGTCGTAAATCGCTTCGCGACTGAACGCGCTGGGCGACCAGATACGCCCCTGCCCGTCGATTGCAGGAATATCGCCTCTGCCAAAGTCGCTGGCTTGATTTTCGGCGCGCGCTATCGGCACGATGTGGTTCAACAATGGACTGTGAAAAGCAGCATGGTGCATGAGGCGCAAAGGAAAGCGGTCGTCTTTGGGGAGGCGCTCCATAAGCCATTTCAGTCCGGCTTCATCTGCTGCAAAAACAAGCATGCCGCCAAGCCGGATAGAAACATAAATTTTTATTTCAGAAATTATCTTCGCTTCTTCTAACAAATTTCTGATAAATAATATTTTATTTTCCTGTAACTGCCAGTCATCATCAACAATGGACCAGACAATCTGACCCCCGGCTCCCTGCTGGTGCATTAACCCGCCCATATTGTTGACCAGCCGCGCTCCGCCTGCGAGGTCAAGAATGCCGGCGCATGCCAGCGCCAGATACCATCCCATTGAGTTGCCCGTGACCGCCACGATATCAAAACGGTCACGGTCAATCCCGGCGAAGTCAGCCATCGCGCAGGCGTAAATCAAGGGAGATGCATTATCGCCAGTCATATGCACCGATGGCGTGTATTTGGTTGCACTATCCAGTTGCGAGATGGGGACTTGCCCCTTGGCCACGCGGGCCGCATCCACGGTTGCTATCACATCCGAACGCGCCGCGTGATGCGTTTGCAGATACCCGAGTTCAGCCGCATTATACGTCCCGCGTCCGGGGCAAACGACTAAGGCCCGCTTTTTCATGCGACCGCCGCCCGCGCCGCTTCTATTATGGAGGCTTTGCTCGGTAAGACCAGTTCGGCCGCTGGCCCTAATGGAATGAAGCAATCTTCGGCGGTAATCCGGCTCGTAACATCTCCACGACCCGCCTCAGTCAATATGGTCATCAGCTTCTCGCTCAGACTACCCGACCGACGGCATTCATCAACAATGAGGATATTCCGACAATCGGCAACAGCAGCCGCAATTGCGCCGGGTTCAAGGGGGTGCAACCAGCGAAGATCAATGATCCTTAAATCGATGCCCTCCGCCTCCAATTCGGACATAGCTTGGCGCGAAAGAAAATAACCATTTCCGTATGTTATAATCGCAAGTTCAGTTCCATTACCGAATTGACCCAGCGCACCGAAAGCTATCGGGGCATCCACATCCGGCGTCACATAGGGCGCGGTCCACCCGCCATCATCTGGCGCATGCAGGTCGCTGCTGTGGTATAACGCAATCGGCTCGATAAAGACCACCACGCGCCCATCTTCATGCGCCAAGCGAACGCACTCGCGCAGCATGGCAGGCGCATCGGCGGCGTTCGAGGGACAGGCGACGATGATGCCAGGAATATCGGTGAGAACAGCCAGGCTATTGTCGTTATGGAAATGCCCGCCGAAACCCTTTTGATAGGGTAGTCCTGCAATGCGTATGACCATCGGGTTGCGATATTGCCGATTTGAAAAGAAAGACAATGTCGCCGCTTCGCCGCGGATCTGGTCCTCCGCATTGTGCAGATAGGCCAGAAACTGGATTTCGGGTATCGGCACAAAAGCATTATGTGCCATTCCGATCGCAAGCCCCAAAATCGTTTGTTCATCCAACAATGTGTCGAAAACGCGGGCCGCGCCGAACTTCTCCTGCAACCCTTGCGTCACGCCATAGACGCCGCCCTTGCGGGCGACATCCTCACCAAAAACAGCTACGTTGGGATATTGCAGCATGATGTCGGCGAGCGCAAAATTAATGCTTTTTGCTAATGTAACAGGCTTGGCCAAGTTACGCGCGTCCTTGGCAAACATAACATCGCGCCTAGTGGCATCTGGCAAGGGCGGCGACGGCTTCGCGCCCTTCTCTGGTTCAATTGAGGCAATTACCTCAGCAACAGTCGCCAAACGCGGCTTGGCCAATGCATCAAGCGCTACCCGCTCCACCCGGGCGCGCATATCTTCATAGCGGGCAACTATCTCCACGCCCGACATGCCAGCCTGTTCATGCAAAATGCGCGCGCTGTGTAGCAGCGGGTCTTGCGCCTCGGCGGCTTCAATCTGGGCAATGGGGGCATAGCTTAATTCGACGTCGGCGCCGGCATGCCCCATTAAACGGATGGTCTGCATATGCAGGAAAACGGGTTTACGCCGCGTACGGGCATATGTCACCGCCTCGTCACATCCGCGCAGCGCATCATTCAAATCGGCGCCGTCGCAACTAACATAATGCAGGGCAGAACGATGGGCGAAATTGGCCGCAATCCAACCGCTTGGAGTGCGCACCGAGATCCCGATGCCATTATCTTCGCACAGAAAAACGATCGGCATGGGCAAATGCTGATACGCTGCCCAGCACGCAGCGTTGAATGCACCCTGCGATGTAGAATGATTGGCGGACGCATCCCCGAATGAGCACAGGATGATGCCGTCATGCGGCAGCACTGCTTCGGCGAGTTGCAACCGTTGCGCCATTCCCAAAGAATGCGCCGCACCAACTGCCTTGGGTAGATGCGAAGCAATAGTACTCGTCTGCGGCGGCACAAACGTTTGCGCGCAGCCCAACACCTTATGCCGCCCGCCCGATATTAGGTCATCTGCCGATGCTGCAAAGGACAAAGCCATGTCATGCAGTGGCGTAAGCCCGCCCGCTTGCTTTTTGCGCTGGATCAGAAATGCGGCGTCGCGATAATGCAGAAACGCCATATCGGTCGCACGTGTCGCTGCCGCCATGGCAGCCGTTCCCTCATGGCCCGAACTACCAATAGAATAAAATGTCTTACCCTTTGACCGTCGCGCCCAAAGATCAAGATGGCGGCTCATAATCTGGCTATCGAACAAATCGACAAGCATATGCTGGGCAACTGATTGGGATGCCGCGTTGTTGCGCGAAGCTGGAAAATCATGCGCAGCGACGAGGCGGGAGAAAGCCTCGTCCAGTATTGTGGGGCGATCAAACATAGCGTCAGACGATGAACGCCTAAAGGTGCAAAAGCCACAGTAAAGTGATTTTTTCAATTGTGCGATTAAATTGCTGGATTTTTAGACCTGTAGGGACTTGCGAGATACCTTTTGTATTATTCCAGTGATGGAAGGAGGTGTTTTCAATGACGAAGAACGACGGGCGCGAGGTGCAGCGCAAGCTTCGGGTTCGGCGGCACGCGGAACGAACTGTGCAAGTAGCGAAGACTTGCAGCTATTTTGGCTTTGGCCGGGCCGGCTTCTACAGTTGGAGGCGGGCCTATGAGCAAGACGGCGAAGCTCGGCTGGTCAATGCCAAAACCATTCCAAAAAACCCGCCCAACCAGACACCACCCGAATTAGCTGAGAAGGTGTTGCAACTGCGGAGCAAATACCATCTCGAGCCAGAACGGGTCATGTCGTATTTGGCGCGCTATCACGGCATCAAATTATCCGACGCTACCATCTATCGGATACTCAAACCCAATGGCCTGAACAGGCTGTCGCGCGGAATACGCCTGCGCAAAGTCCATACCAAACGCTATAACAAACAGGTCCCGGGCCATCACATCCAAATGGACGTTAATTTTCTGACTTTCATCAGACAGAAGGAGCAGAAGATCAGGCGCTCAATATACCGCCATTGATGATGCCACCAGCTTCCGCGCGCTCAAGATCTGCCAAAAGCATACCCAAGCTAACGCAATCGACTTTGTCGATCACATCAGCGACAAGTTCCCATTCCGGATACGAGAAATCAGAACCGATAATGGCCATGAGTTCCAGGCCAAGTTCCATTGGCATGTCGACGACATCGGTATCCGCCATGCATACATCAAGCGCGGCACGTCCAAACTCAACGGAAAAGTGGGACGATCACACCGCTCCGACGGCCAAGAATTTTATCAGCTGCTAAGCTAAAAAGGCGACGTCGATCTCGAAGCCAAACTCAATCAGTGGAAGAACTTCTACAACTTCCAAACACCACACGGAGCCTTCAAAGGAAGGACACCCTATGAAGCCCTCAAAGAAAGATTAAAATCGCACGCGGTGAATGTCTCGCCAGTCACGCGATGTCCAGTGAATGTTGACGGGGGACACTCCAACGAAAAGGGGCCCGGGATTGCTCCCGAGACCCCAAATCAAGCAGCACTCCCAGAAGTGCTTAGAACTTTACCCCAGCCGAGATGCCATAACGGCGAGGCTCAAGCGTAAAGATGTTAGTGAAAAGACCCGACGACTGATCAGTGTTGTAATGACCAGTCTCCGCGGCGTTATCGAACATGTTCTGGATGTAACCCCGAACAAACCACTTGTCGTCCATGCCATTGACTTGGATCTGGGCATTTACCTGCTCATATCCCTGGATGCGGTCGTTCCTCGTATTGAATATATTCGAGTAGCTCTTGCCAGTCATGGCCAAGTCGACACGTGGAACGACCGTGATGCCATTACCAAGCTCAGCGGTGTACTGCACACCAACCGAGAATTTGGCGACTGGTGCCTGAGGCAGTTCATTGCCCTTGATGCTGACTGGGATAGCATCCTGCGTAACGGTCAAGGCACCAAATACCCCAGCGTAAGCCGGTGCATAGGCAGCCAGCGCCGAGCAGACGCTGAACGCGCCAGTCGTCCCAGCGGCCAAACCGCTGTCCCTTTGGAAGGCGTGCGGTGCTAGCAGTCCGAGGGAGCCGTTGATTGCTCCAACGAAAGCCGCTGCGTTGGCGCCGTTGCCCTGGACCGTAGGAGCGACAGCGCAGTTTGATGCGTTGGTCAAGTCCTTGATGATCACCGCATCGCCGCGCCCGCCCGAAGGATCGCGCAGATCGCCGAACGTCTGCGAACCTGTTACCTTGGTATGCAGATAGCTGAGGCCGAGGTTGACCGTAAAGTTGCGAACCGGACGGATCAAAGCTTCGGCTTCCACCCCGTAAACGTTAGCATTGATATTGTCGTTGACCGAAGTGCGCTGGACGATCCGGCTGATCTGCAGGCCCTTATACTGGTAATAGAAACCGGTGAGGTTCAACGTGAAGCGGCCATTGTCGAACGTGTTCTTGGAACCGATTTCGAACGAATTCACAAATTCTGGCTTGAACGAGTCAGGTACCAACCCAGCCAGTGACAGCGGAGGATTGATCCCGCCGGACTTGTAGCCTCGCGAATAGGAAGCATACATCAAATGCCGGTCGTCGATCTTGAAATCGAGCACGGCCCGCCCGGTGATCTCATTGAACTTGACCAAACGACGCTGATAATCCTGAATGCCAGGGATGCCTGCATCTGCATCGAAAGCGGCCAAACCAGGCGCGGTGAATGCATTGGCCGTGCCGAACGGTACCAAGAAACTGGCCAGCGTAGTACGAGCAATCGACTTCTTTTCGTCATGGTTGTAACGCAGACCGCCGGTAAACTTGAGCTTTTCGGTCAAATTGACGTAAGCTTCGCCGAACAAGCCGAATGACTTGAGGCCTTGGTACGCCGCATTATTGCGGTACGTTGGCGTTGCCAAGAACGAAGGCGGTGCGCTTGCGCCAATCGCTGTTGCGGCGCCAAGCAGACCCGTAGCATAGTCAAGCCCGAAAGCATCGACATAATAGTCGGTCACGTCGGATTTGGCATCGACGTATATCCCGCCTAGCAGGAAGTTGAACTTGCCGTCAAAATTGCTCGAAACAATCCCTTCGATCGAGTAATCGCGGCTTGCCGTGTATGAACGGTCAAAGGCGCCCGGAACGGCCGCGCACCGCGAGTGACCTCCGAATACCCCCGTGCCGGTGGGTTCAGGCAGAGAGGTGCAAAGCAGCCCCGTTGCGCCACCAGGCGTAAGCGCGGCGGCCAGAGGCGCAAAGTAAGCCCCGATGCCTGGCGCGTTTGCCAGGGCGTTCAAGTAAGTCAGCCCAGGAGTGAAGCCGCTGCGGTCTTGGACGGAATTGTTGTAATCTTGGGACGAATCCACCTGCGCCTTGTGATAAAACCCGGTGACCTGGAGCTTCATGTTGCCAAGATCCTGTTCGATCCGAGCTTGATACTGCTGTTCTGTGGTCATGTATGTCGGGTTATAAGCTGTGTTGATCTGGCGGGGATCAGCTGGGTTGGTAGCGTTTGCGTAGACGTCGGCCCCATAAACGTCGGTCCCATAAACGCTGCCGAGTGCAATAGCGTTCGTAAAGCCGGGGATAACGGCATTAAAACCGCCCGCCGCAAGACCAAAGAACTCTGCCGAACTGAGGATGGTGGCGAGCGTTGAATTGCCGTTGGTCACTTCATTGGGCAAACCTCCAGGCAAGCAACCCAGCACGCCGGTCTCATCCCGCTGGCACAACTGCTTCTGGCTGCGGAGACGGTTGTCCTTTTCGTGAAAATAATATGCCATCAAGTCGATCGTCGTGCTGGGTGTCGGTTCCCAGCGCAGCGAACCGCGCATCGCATAAATGTCGCGGTTGTCGACATTGGAATTGTCGAAGATGTTGGTGGTGTAGCCATCACGCTTCAGATAGAACCCTGCGCCACGAACAGCCATCGTGTCAGTGATCGGAATATTGACCATTCCTTTGGTTTTGACACTATTATAGTTGCCATATTCGCCTTCTGCCGACAAGTGAAAACCACTCAAATCGGGCCTTGTCGTGATGAAGTTAACCACGCCCGACGTGGCGTTACGACCGAACAGCGTACCCTGAGGCCCGCGCAGCACTTCAACGCGCTCGAGATCGAAATACTCGGTTTCGAAAAGGCGCGTTGCCAACAACGGTGTGCCGTTGACGTGAATTGCGGTCGCGCTGTCGCAAGATGCGCCAACGCACAGATCGCCGATCCCGCGAATGGTGAAGCTCGATCCGGTGAAGTTACCCTTGGTGAAGGTGACGTTGGGCAACGTCAACTGCAGATCGCTGGCGTTCTTTATCTGCTGCTTTTCAAGCGCCTCGCCACTAAAAGCGCTGATCGCGATCGGCACATCCTGAAGCCGCTGCGAAGTACGCTGCGCGGTAACGATGATGGTGTCTTCGTCGACCGCTGTAGTGCCTTCGGCTGTTTGAGCGACAGCCGGGAATGCTATTGCGCCAGCACAAACGCCTGCGAGCAAAATTAACTTTGTTCCCATAATACATCTCCCCTAGTGCGATCCAGCCTATTTTGGATGAATTTGGCGAAAAATAAGCACGATGCGCTGCGCTTTACAACTTCTATTTAGCGACCGGTTAGAATGGCTAGAATCCGTTGCGTAAGAGCAACACCTGACCCGAGGCATGACCGGCAGCACAGCTGACCATTGTGACAAACCTTTGACAATCGCAGGTCGCATCGGCACGCACGGCCGTGGCGTGGGATTTGGTTCCGGTTTCTCCAAGCACTCCACGCTTTGGGGCAGGGTTCAAGCAATGACAAGCGCAACTGACGACGGAAAACTGTACGCCAAGCCGATCGTACTGCTAGGCGGGAGCGAGCAGCGAGCCATGTGCCACGGGTACCCAAACGTTAGAATTGGCAGACAGTTGTATCCGCGATACACTTTTAAAAACTACGCCGCCTCCTAGGCATATCATAGTGTACCACCTTGCAGCAGATTTCGGTCAGAAAGCAGGGCATGTCATCCTTTCCCCCGCCAGCTGCAAAAATTTACAAGCCGACGGCTGAAGACCGCTTAGCGCTCGATACGTCCATGCTGCGCAAGAATGGCATGCTGCAGACATGCAGGGATTTGCGAGACACCTTTTGTATTATTCCATTGATAAAAAGAGGTGTTTTCGATGACGAAGAACGAAGAACGCAAGGTGTAGCGCAAGCTTCGGGTAGTGCAGCACGCTAAACAAACTGAGCAAGTAACAGAGACTTGCCGCTATTTTATGAAGGCTGCAGTCCTGATTTTAATCCGGCTAGGACACCAGCAAAACTACTTCAAGATGAACACACGCGTCGGGCTTACCACGCCGGATTATTGCTACACCTTTGAACAATGGGTTACGAACCTGACGAATGAAATCATACGGAGCATTGGAGCCAATACGTCACTGCGCGGCGGTGAGGGCACGCGCTCGTTGATGGTTTCGTGGAAGAGCCACGCATGTATGGTATGACCGTGCGCGCTAAGTTCTAAACCAACATTACAAACAAAAAGGGCGGTCTCCAATCCGGAGGCTGCCCTTTTTTGTGCCTGTTGCTTTGGGGTTAAGCGGCTGCTTTATACAAGGTCTCGCCCTTGTCAGCCATCTCGCGGAAGCTTTTGGGTGGCGCGAACCGGCTACCAAAACGCTGCGCCAGACTGTCGGCAGTGCGGACAAAATTCTCCAGCCCGACCGTATCGATATAGCTCATGGGACCGCCGGTATATGGCGCAAAGCCCCAACCGAAAATTGCGCCCAAATCTGCGCTTTGCGGGTCTTTGACAACATCTTCTTTAAAGCACTGTGCCGTGGCGATCAGTTGAATGTAAAGTAAACGCTGCTTCACCTCTTCAACCGAAGGCTGATCGGTGTCCAACGGATAATGCCCCGCCATGCCTTGCCACAGACCAAGGCGCTCGCCCTTGGCATCATAGTCATAAAAACCCGAGCCGAAGCGACGCCCCTTACGGCCAAGCTTGACCACCATTAGCTCCATAAAGTCTTCGGTGCCGCTTGGCTGATACGCATCACCCAATTCCTTCTTCGTTGACTGCATAACGTCATAGCCCAGTTGCAGCGTCGTTTCATCAAGCAACGCCAAAGGACCGATCGGCATGCCAAGCGACTTGGCCGCATTTTCGATCAAAGCTGGCTTC
>Ga0214919_10013076_pt1 | contig 10100 bp, 7 predicted proteins | sample LL1503_MetaG_FD_177994 | JGI IMG/M metagenome (GOLD analysis project Ga0214919, IMG submission 177994) | Freshwater microbial communities from Lake Lanier, Atlanta, Georgia, United States - LL-1503 | ecosystem: Environmental > Aquatic > Freshwater > Lake | place: USA: Georgia | collected 2015-03-15 | reverse complement strand
TCACAGTATTTTTTACAAAAATCTATTCCACTTATTTGAGGCATTTCAATATCTAAAAAAACTAAATCTACTGAAGTGGTTTTTAAATATTCTGAAGCCTCTATTGAATTTGTGAATGTTTTTAAAAGGTTTAAATAAGGAGTTTTATTAAAAAATTCTTTTATAATGTTAATAGCCAATGGCTCATCGTCAAGAATAATACAATTAATCATTTAGTTTTAATTTTAGTATGATTTGATATTTTTGGTTATCGTTATTAATAATCAAAAGATGTTTTTCAGGATATAATAAATTTAATCGTAATTGAATATTTTCTATACCAAAACCACTTTCTATTTTAGGGATAGTCTTAACTTTTGTATTAAAAACTTCAAAGATTAAATCATTTCCTTCTAAAACAATTTTAATAATAATATTTGATGGATCGCTATTACTTACTCCATGTTTAAATACATTTTCTATAAAAGGCAGAAAGAGCATAGGTGCAATTTTTTTATTCGAAAAATTACCAGTAACCAAAACACTTAAGCTAACTAGATCAGTTAATCTGAGCTTTTCCAATTCAATGTATGCTTTAATATAACTAATTTCATTTTCAATTAATACAAAATCTTGATTTGTATCTTTAATCATATACCTCATAATAGCTGATAATCTGGTAATAGACTCGGCAGCTAAATCAGATTTTGTAATGACTAATGAATAAATGTTATTTAAAGTGTTAAATAGAAAGTGAGGATTAATCTGTATTTTGAGAGAGTGCAATTCTAAATTTAACTTTATTTTTTCGAGTTTTTTTTTATGTTCATTCGTTGCTAGTAAAAATGAAAATAAATAAATAATTGTAAATCGAATCACAATAGCTAGGTTAAATGCAAGTATGGGGTTTCGAAAATTTTGATTAAAAAATGGATTAAAAGATTTATTAGAAGACAAGAGGAGAATCATCCCAAATAAATAAATAAAAATAAAAAAGGAGTAAATAGTATAACTTTTTGTAAAAAAATATTTTGGCAAGAATAAGTAGTGGTGCAAATAAAAAAATAAAATTAATAAACTGTTCGTTAATAAATAAATTAGATATATTGGATTGATTTTAGATTCAACAATAAATGGCTCTAAAGAAAAGAATAATATAAACTGAAACGCTAAAAAACCTACCCAGGCAAAAACATCTGTGTAAATACGTTTATATTTAAAAACCATTTTACAAAAGTAATTATTATTTAAATTATTAGTATACAGAATTATGATGTATCAGAATTAAATTTATCCCCATAATACAATTGTGTAATAATTCGCATATTTGCATACTTTATGCCTATTAATAAAATCAATATAAAAGATTTTGTTTTAAAACTCGACAAAACATTTTTGTTTGATGTTCGAAGCCCATCAGAATATAATCACGCTCATATTCCCGGAGCAAAATTATTGCCCATTTTTTCAGACGATGAACGAAAAATTGTTGGCACATTATATAAGCAAGAAAGCAGAGAAAAAGCTATAAAAATTGGGTTAGAAATTTTTGGAAAAAAAACTGTTCAGCTTTTAGAAAACGCCGACAGTATTTTACTTCAAAATACAATCGAAACTAAAGAAATAACCATTTACTGTTGGAGAGGAGGAATGCGAAGTTCTGCAATGGCTTGGCTTTTTGACTTATATGGCTATAAAGTTAATTTAATAATTGGGGGCTATAAATCATATCGAATATGGGCACTGCAACAATTTGAAAATGAATATCAATTAAATATCATTAGTGGCTATACTGGTAGCAATAAAACAGGCATAATACATGAATTAAAAAAACAAAATGAGCCAGTTATTGATTTAGAAAAATTAGCTGAACATAAAGGTTCTGCATTTGGAAACTTGGATTTAGTTCCCCAGCCGTCTCAAGAATATTTTGAAAACATATTGGCATTAGAGTTATTTAAATTAAACTTAAGCCACCCAAAAAAATCGATTTGGATTGAAGACGAGAGTCAGCGAATTGGGCAGGTTAACATCCCAACCTCATTCTTTAAACTTATGCGTAGCTCTTCTATATTATTTATAACAGTCCCTTTCGAATTAAGGCTAAATCATATCATTGAGGGTTATGGAAAATTTGAAAAAGAAAAACTAATTAATGCCATTATTCGGATCAAAAAAAAATTAGGCGGCCTTGAAACTAAACAAGCAATTAATTTTTTATTAGAAGATGATGTAAAAAGTTGTTTTAGCGAATTGTTAAAATATTATGATAAACAGTATATAAAAGGGAAAGCTAAGCGCGACAATATTGAAAACGGAATAACTCAGCTATTTTACAAGACAACCCAAGCACAATTAAACGCAAAAGATTTAATTAACTATGTTAAAAAATAATACAAAAATTGCCCTCACCCAATATGCTCACGGTTCAGGATGTGGCAGTAAAATAGACCCCTCGGCATTAAAGGAGATTATTCATAGTCGAATAAAAACACCAATTAACGAGAAACTATTAGTTGGAAACGGTAGCAATGATGATGCGGCAGTATATGATTTAGGAAATGGAAGTGCTTTAATAGCAACCACTGATTTTTTTATGCCGATAGTTGATGATGCCTATGACTTTGGCCGTATTGCCGCTGCCAATGCAATTAGTGATGTTTATGCCATGGGAGGCAAGCCCACTTTGGCACTAGCAATTTTAGGATGGCCTATAAATAAATTATCAACCGAAATAGCCAATCAAGTGCTCGAAGGAGCAAGGTCAGTATGTTTAGAAGCAGGTATCCCATTAGCTGGGGGGCACAGCATTGACACTCTTGAGCCTATGTTTGGGCTTTCGGTAAATGGATTAATAGACATTAGCCAAATTAAAAAAAACAATAGCGCAAATTTAAACGATCTTATCTTTATTACTAAACCTATTGGAGTTGGCGTTTTGTCTACAGCCCAAAAAAAACAAGTGTTAAGGCCTGAAGATGAAATTTTGTTAATTAAGCAACTAACTCAACTTAATTTTATTGGCGAAAAATTAGCAAAAATAAATGGCGTGAGCGCCATGACAGATGTGACAGGATTTGGATTGATTGGACATTTAATAGAGATGGCAGAAGGAAGCAATTTAACTGCCGAACTAAATTATAAAAGTATTCCAAAAATTGCCTCACTGCCTTATTATATTTCTAAAAGCTGTGTTCCTGATGCCACTTACCGCAATTGGAATGCATATAGCAACAGTATTTGTTTTTCAAAAAATGTTGATGTAGCCGAGGCTTTTACAATTTTACCCGACCCTCAAACAAATGGTGGCATTTTGTTTTCGGCTAATCCCCTATGCTTAAAAGATATTCAAGAGTTGCTAATTGAAAATAATTTACAAAATTTCATACATCCAATTGGTAAAATGGTAAAAATCGAAGAAAAAATCATCCGAATTGAGGAATAAAATATTTCTTATCTTTGTTTAATGACTATAGCCATATATTCACGCTCTTCAAACCACGATCATTCTAATTATATTGAAGATATATATCGATTATTGAAAGACGAAGGTGTCGATTTAATTATTTTCGAACCCTATTACCAATTTATAAAAAAAACCTATCAATTTAACTTAAGTTTAGAAACTTTTTCAAATTCAGAAGAATTAATATTAAAAGCATCCTATGTTATTTCTTTGGGAGGAGATGGCACTTTATTAGAAACTATTGATTTGGTAAAAAAATCAGGGGTTCCTTTGTTAGGAGTAAATACAGGTAGATTAGGGTTTTTAGCCTCGGTTAATACTAACGATTTAAAAAAATCGATCCAACTTTTATTAAAAGAAAAATTTACGCTCGATAAACGAGAGTTAATTGAGATTTCGGGCTGCAATAATTGTTTTGGCGAAGTTAATTATGCCTTAAACGAATTTACTATTCATAAAAAAGATAGTAGCGCCATGATAAATATAGATACTTATATTGATGGTGTATTTTTAAATTCTTATTTTGCTGATGGATTGATTGTTGCTACTCCAACTGGATCTACAGCATATTCTTTAAGTTGTGGTGGACCAATTATGATACCTGATTCAGACAATTTTATTATCACACCTATTGCCCCGCATAACTTAACAGTGAGGCCCATTGTAATTTCAAATAATAAACAAATTAGTTTTAAGGTAAGTGGCCGAAGTGATAATTTTAACATTTCGCTTGATTCTCGAAACGCACAAGTACCAACGGGATCCGAAATAACAATTAAAAAGGCTGATTTTAGACTAAATTTAATTGCATTAGAAGGCCAACATTTTTTTACTACGCTTCGAAATAAAATGATGTGGGGAATTGACAAAAGGCAATAAAAAAAACAAATTTTATTACATTAAAAATTATTTTTAACTTTAATTTTAGCATGAAAAAAATTACTTTAGTTCTTGTTTCTTTTTCATTTAATTTTATATTAAATGCACAAAATGTTGTAGATGATTTCTGGAAATTCTATCAAGAATCTGAGATTCAAATAAGTGGTAACAGACAAATAATCCCCAAAAAATACACTACTTTTCAGTTAAAAACTAATGAATTAAAATTAAAATTAATTCAATCGCCTAACGAAAAAAACACCCCTATTAATTTAAGCAATTGTATTATTAGTCTGCCATTACCAAACGGAACTATTCAAAAATTTAAAGTAGTCGAAAGTCCGATTATGATGCCAGAATTATCAGAAGCATTTCCTAATATTAAAACATACAGCATAAAAGGGATAGACGATCCTTATGCGAATGGTAAATTAGATTTAACTGAATTTGGATTTCATGGAATGGTTTTATCAATTAATGGTGATTTTTTTATTGATCCTTATTGTTTAGGAAACACAGAAGATTATATTGTTTATTATACAGCTGATTTTAAAAAAGACCCTTCTCAAATAATACCTGAGGCTGAATTATTATCAGAAGGCAACTATCAAAAAAAAGCACCTAAACCAGAGCCCACTAAAACAAGTTCCAAATCAAATGTGGCCACTCCTGCAATTTGTGTAGGCGAAGAGTTACGTTCTTATCGATTAGCCATCGCTTGTACAAAACAATATGCAAATGCGGCAACAGGATTAGCTGCTCCAACTATAGCCCAAACACTTTCAAAAATAGTTACCAGCGTTAATAGAGTAGATGGAGTTTACGAAAAAGAAATTTCGGTTAGATTAATTTTGGTGCCTACCACAACTTTAGTAATTTATCCCAGTGCCGCATCTAATTCATTTACAACAAATGATAATAACAATCCGAATTCACTACTTAATAAAAGTCAATTAGTAATAAATGCAAATATAGGGGCGGCTAATTATGATATTGGTCACACATTTAGCACAGGCGGCGGCGGTTTAGCCGTTTTTGGAGTTTGTAATAATAATTATAAAGCCATGGGAATCACTGGGAGCCCAAGTCCGATTGGAGATCCATACGACATTGATTATGTTGCTCACGAAATAGGGCATCAGTTTGGTGGCAACCACACGTTTAATGCAGGAACTGGTTCGTGTAGTGGAAATAGAAATGCTCCTACTTCTGTCGAGCCTGGAAGCGGCATAACCATTATGGCATATGCTGGCATTTGCGGTGGAAGTGATAATTTAGGGAACAATAGCATCCCATATTTTCATGCCATAAGTTTTGATGAAATAGTTAATTTTACGCATGGCTCAGGAAATTCATGCGCCATAACTTCTACTACTGGCAATAATCCACCTTTAGTTTCAGGAACAGGCGACTATACCATTCCTATTTCTACCCCTTTTGTTTTAACAGGAACTGCAATTGACCCAGATATTGATCCGCTTACTTATTCATGGGAAGAGACGGATCCGGGCCTCACCACCAGTAGCTGGAATTCAGGAACTAGACCATATTTTCGTTCATATGCTCCAATAGCTAGCCCTATTCGTTATTTTCCAAAAGTAAGCGTGGTGGCTTTAGGTAATTATACCTCAACTCAAGGAGAATATCTCCCTTCCACGCCACAAACATTGCAGTTTAGATTAACTGCTCGAGACAACAAAATGGGCGGCGGCGGCGTTTGTTATGGCATTAGCAACATTACTATTGACAACCTAGGCCCTTTTCTTGTTACTTATCCAGATATTTCAAATATAGTTTGGAATGTAAATACTCTTCAAACCATTACATGGGATTTAGGAGGTACAGATCAAGCACCAATTGCCTGCGATTCGGTTAGAATATTAATTTCGTATAATAGCGGAAATACTTATGGTGTTTTAGTAAGTTCAACACCAAACGATGGAGCAGAACTTATATTAGTGCCTACTTTAGCTGCCACAAATAATACTTGCCGCATTAAAATTGAGAGCATTGGCAATGTATTTTATGATATTGGTAATAATAATTTTACAATTTCTACTAACAATCCCGGCAATGGAGATGTGGGGGTTTATAATTTATCTCGCAATAATCCGATTGGCTTAAGTGTATGGCCTAATCCATTTAAAAATGATATTAATTTTGCTGTTGGAAATTTAAATGCAGAAAGAATTACTAATTTAAAGCTTAGTAACTTACTTGGTGAAATTATTTTTCAAACAAATTATTTTAATAAAACAGAAATAAAAGATCACTTAAACATAGCTTCATTAAACAAAGGCGTTTATTTTTTAAATATATCTAACGATAATAAGCAAGGTGTTTACAGAATTATAAAAGACTAAATCACCAGTTTAATTAATTGATTTATTGAGCATAATCAAATTTGACTTTTTTTAAGTTAATTTCCTTGTTAATAAACATTTTTATTCTGCTTTATATCTACTATTCAATTTTATAATTTTATAGTATGAGAAAATATAAATCTATTCTTTACATTTTAGTAATTGCCGCTATAAGTTCATGCGTGCCCGCTAAGTTATTAGATGAGTCTAAGTTAAAGCTAAAAAGTTGCGAAAGTGAGCTGTCGTCAATTAAAAAAGGTGCCCAAGAAGTTGAGGCAAAGTTTGCAGAGCTTAAAGAACAAAACTCAAAAGAGCAAAAATCACTTTCGATTTTACAAAAAGACACCACAATTATTGGCTCTAGTTTAAGAAGTTTAAATTTAAAGTTTGAAAAAGTAAACGCGTTAAATGAAAAATTAATGACACGTTTAAATAAATTAATAAGTAGCGGAGAAAAAGACAATGCTAAACTAAGCAACGATTTACAAGTGACCCAAGAAGAGTTGTTAAAGCGACAAGATGTTTTGCGTAATTTTGAAACACGTTTAAATTCTCAACAAAAAGAGGTAGAAACATTAGGCGAAGAATTAAAAAAACGAGAGATTAGAGTGAATGAGTTAGAGGAAATATTAAAAAATAAAGATAAAGCGGTTGCCGATTTAAGAAAAAAATTAAGCGATGCTTTGTTTAATTTTGAAAATAAAGGACTAACTATTACCCAAAAAAATGGTAAAGTCTATGTAAGTTTAGACGAAAGTTTATTATTTGCGAGCGGAAAAATTAATGTAGAAAATAAAGGAATTGAAGCTTTAAAAAATTTAGCAAAAGTGTTGGAGCAAAACTCAGATATTAATGTTGTAGTTGAGGGCCATACAGATGATGTGCCTATGAAAGGTGCTGGCGAAATTAAAGATAATTGGGATTTGAGCGTGATGAGAGCCACCTCAGTTACAAAAATAATGCTTGACAATGCAAAAATTGATGCGCAACGAATTACCTCTGCTGGGCGCGGAGAATTTGCGCCATTAGATAACTCTAAAACAGCCGAAGCACGAAAGAAAAATCGAAGAACTGAAATTATTTTAACACCAAAATTAGATGAGTTGTTAAAAGTTTTAGGGGATAATTAATCTTTTGCTTTTAATTAATAGCTTTTATCCACCAGGGGGGTAAAAAACACGAGTTAGATGCTCGCTCCTACAGAGTTGACGAAATAGAAGGTGGCATTGAATACTAGCCATTCAAAAATTTTGAATTTACCGCTGCCTATTTGTATTCAGACAGAACTACATCAGACAGAACGAAAGAAAATAATTATCAATTTGGATCTTTATTACGCTTACAGGCACAACTTAATTTTTAACTTAATATTAACTTAACATTGCTTATATTTTAAAAAAATACTTTTGATTAGCTAAATTAAAACAAAAAAATATGTTTGGATTAGATACAACGCTTACCGTATTATTAATTTTATGCCTTTTATGCGCTTGTTTTTTTGAATTCATTAATGGGTTTCATGATACTGCAAATGCAGTAGCAACAGTAATTTATACTAATTCTATGAAGCCAACGGTAGCAGTGGTTTATAGTGGTTTATTAAACTTTGCAGGCGTTATGTTAGGCGGTATAACAGTTGCCATGGGTATAGTAAATTTATTACCAATGGATGCCTTAATAGACACAAATCCTTATCACGGTATTGCAATGATTTTGGCTTTATTACTCAGTGCTATTATTTGGAATTTTGGAACTTGGTATTTTGGTATTCCCTCTTCTAGCTCGCATACTATAATTGGCTCTATTTTGGGTATTGGTTTAGCTTTTTATTTTTTACCAGGAAATTACGGTTTAACTGCTGTAAATTGGCCTAAAGCAAAAGATACTGGATTAGCCTTATTAATTTCTCCTTTAGCAGGATTTTCGGTAGCGATTTTGATGATGTTTTTATTTAAGAGATTAATAAAAAACGAAACGATATATAAAGAACCAATACCAGGTAAAATGCCTCCTATTTGGATTAGATTATTATTATGGACAACCTGTGGCTTAGTAAGTTTTTTTCATGGGCAAAATGATGGACAAAAAGGGGTTGGATTATTAATGATGATTTTAATTGCGGTTTTACCAGGTCAATTTGCTTTAGATAATTCGATAAACTTGCAATCTGAGAATAAGAAAATAAATTCAATTAACTCAATCGTTTTACAGAGTGATACTTCTAAATTTGGGTCAGACGAAAAAAAACAATATCAACAAATTAAAAAACATTCGGCGCATTTTAATCAAAACATAGGTACCGCAATGTTTTCATCAGAAATTGATATAAAAAATCGCTTTGAATTAAGAACGGATGTTGTAAAAATTACTAAAGGAGCCGAGAAACTATTAAAAAGTGAAAATTTTGCAATTAGTTCAAAAGATAAAAAAATAATAATTACAGAAATTAAAGAAAGTAAAAAACTTGTTGAATATGCCCCATCTTGGGTTATCATTATTATTTCGGTATGTTTAGGTTTAGGCACCATGGTAGGATGGAAGAGAATAGTAAAAACCATTGGCGAAAAAATTGGCAAACAACACATGAGTTATGCTCAAGGTGCTAGTGCCGAATTAGTCGCTTCAATGGGAATTGGTGTGGCCTCTGCTTATGGCGTTCCAGTTTCAACAACTCACATGCTGTCTTCTGGTATTGCTGGATCAATGGTTGCAAAAAAAGGCCTAAAAAATTTACAAAAAGGAACCATTAAAACAATTGCACTAACTTGGATTTTAACACTTCCTGTTACTATTATTCTTTCTGGAAGTTTGTTTTTATTATTTAGAGCCATTCTATAATTTGTTCAATTAATTAAATAAGGCATTTAAATTTTTTTATTTTTTTATCAATTTAAATAATTGGGCTTACTATTTTATTTTAAAATCTATCCAGATTAACCTCAAAAAATAAATTAGACTATTTTGCTTAATTTCACCGCTATAAAAATTGATTAATTGATTTATTTCTTTTAATTATAAAAAATAGCCATGAAACGTCAAATTTTAAAATCAGATTTCAGCATTACTTCATGGGAATTACTTTCCCCTTACTTTGAAGAATTAAAACAGCGAGAAATTAACTCGCAAAACCAGCTCGAAAAATGGTTACTAGATTATAATGAACTTGGAGCAGTGATAAGTGAAAATATGGCTTGGCGCTATATTAATATGACTTGCGACACAACAAATACAGAGCTAAGAGATCGCTTTAATGATTTTGTTCAAAATATAGAACCTAATATCTCGCCTATTGCCAACGATTTAAATAAAAAAATAATTAATTCTCCTTTTATAAATCAACTAACAAAAACAGGCTACAGCATTTATTTAAGAGGAATTAAAAATAGCATCGATTTATTTCGCGAAGAAAATAT
>Ga0214919_10013075_pt1 | contig 10101 bp, 12 predicted proteins | sample LL1503_MetaG_FD_177994 | JGI IMG/M metagenome (GOLD analysis project Ga0214919, IMG submission 177994) | Freshwater microbial communities from Lake Lanier, Atlanta, Georgia, United States - LL-1503 | ecosystem: Environmental > Aquatic > Freshwater > Lake | place: USA: Georgia | collected... | reverse complement strand
CGCTGGTGGCCAATTCAGACATGTAGCTGCTAATTTTTGTTGATAAATCGATTGCAGCAGCTTCAAGGTCTAAAGTGCTACTTCCACCGCAAGCGCTAATTGTTAAGGCGGCGCTTAAGATTAGAGATGATGAAAAAACTCGATTGGTGATCATACTTGGGGTACTCCGGGAGGGTTGTTGGGGTGATTTGGACGATTATTTTTTTTGAATCAAATTAATGGTAGTTGTGGTTTATGAAGGTTTCATGACGGCAACTACTGCACCTAAAAAGCCCTACAAGCGCTGATCTGGGTTCTCAGCACTTCGAGTATTCGGGCGGGTAAATCGATGCGCTATAGGACTTTTAAACACGTCGCATTTAGCTGGTATCGGCTGAAATTTATCCAAGTAGTGCGGTTTGTATCTCTAGCCCGAATGGGTCCTGTAGGTCTAAATTTCTGGGCTGCGGATTTTTTAGGTGGAGTACTTATCAAATCACCATGGTGATTTTTACTCGGTACCCCGCCAAGTTATCGGGTTACCACGTGTCGGTTGTCCATCTGCGTGTCTGAAAACAAACTGTAGTTACACAAACAGAAGTGAACTACAGATGAAAAACTTTGATGAAACCCAACTCACCCAATTTATTGGAACAACTGGCTATTTCCGAATCAGCCGTAGACACTTGCTGACTGATGGCACCAAGTACTTGGCCGAAGAGGCTGAGTGCTTTTGGATGATGGATGCCATTGCCAGCCACCTAAGCGAGATTGGCACTGAGGACTGGTTTGTCCAAGTGCGCATGACAGTGAACGGCAACAGGGCAACAATGATCTACGAGGACGGCAATGGCCATGAGCACGCTCGTCAGGAGATTCCATATACGGACTTTCCAATGCATGCCATTTCACTTTATGCCTGCTGGGACGGTGAGCACTGGATGATCATGCTGCCTAGCGAGTATTGAAGCACTGGTTTCGGCTATCTGCCTACAGTGCATTCGTGCAGAATATTAAGCTTTGAAGGAATCTTGATGGCGGTAGGTGAAAAGCTAAGAAACTGGGCACGGCGCGTTAAGCGGGACGGTGTCACATTATGGTTCGCAGGTAAGAGCCCGCTGACGCCTTGGTATGCCAAGGTATTGGGTGCCTTTGTTGTGGCATATGCTTTGAGTCCGATCGATCTGATTCCAGATTTCATTCCAATACTTGGCTACGTAGATGACGTACTGTTGTTGCCAGTGCTTATTTTGATCACGTTGAAATTGCTGCCTACGGAGGTATTACAAGACTGCCGTCGCCAAGCGGATGAATGGATGCAAAAACAAGGTCACAAACCCAGTAGTCGAGCTGGTGTGGTCTTAGTTATTGGTACGTGGATCATTGTTACCGTGCTAGCCTATATAGCTATACGTGACTTTTTCTAGCAAACTTTACGCGATCGTTTGCGGCCATTCTTTGTCTTTTAATATCAAAGTGCCAGACTGAAGGCTATGAAATCCCCACTGAGCCCCGAGGTACCAGCGCGCGTCCTGCGCGTTAAAGGCCCTAGCTTTGTTCAGTTGGGACTTTAGTCAGAGTTTTATTTGGAATCGCTACTGTGAGCTTTTGCGGGATCATCCTGATTTTTAGGTTCAGGGACAAAGTCACCAATAACCTCTTTTAGCGGGCATACCCCAACGACAGGGCACTTTGAACACGAGGCGACTAAGGCAATTGGACAAAGTGTCATTTGGATTCCTAATTTGGATACAACAGGATCACTATAGGCCAAATAGCTGAATATAGATACAGCCTTGTAATGATAAGAATCAGTTGACTTTCGCCCAGCTAAAAAAGGATTGCCAAGCTGAAATATCAAGCGCAAAATTAGCTTGCAGGTGTTTGATCTCAAGGATCGCTCACCAGTATGGGTGAAAGCCCTTTTGTGAAGCGTATCTATACGCTTCGTGCAGGTGCAACATTATTCCCTTGCGCTTGGCACCAGCGACTGTCATCCTCCCGTGATCACAGTCCAGCCCGATTGATTAAATTCAGTCGGGCTTTTTTTCGCGGCTATTCAATTAACCCATTCAATTTCGTGAAAATTAAATCCACTCTGCACTGTAGATTTCTGCCAAGCGAATATTGGCAGCGCTAGCCAAAAAAGCAGCCGTGGTGATCCGCTTCAATGATGGCCAAGGCAACCGTGAGGTTCTTGGCAGTGGACGCAGGCGCATAAAGTTCCCACTTGCCTGTTTGACGGCGCCAGTAGATTTTCCAAACGCCAGTGGTCTTGGCCTGTCGGAATCGAACAAAAGGGTTGCGGGTTAACTCACCTGGTTCGCCGCGCCACATGGGGCGCACCTCAAACAAGGTCACTGCCTGCCCATCAATTTCGTAATCGTGATCGATTTGACTTTTGAGCTCGGGCGGCACTCTGACCAAACACCATTGGGCAATGACTTTGTCAATTTCACCCAGTTGTTCAATGCTGAAAGTCATCGTTGTAGCAAATGAATTAAACGTTAATTTTAAAATGCTCTAGCCCACGCTCGGTCCAATGCACACCGGTACGCTCTTCGACCTTGAACCAATGTGCTGCATCTGAATCAGAGGGCTCAGAGGCAATGGTGGTGATGGGGTTTGAGCCAGTTTCACTGGCACGCGTGTGAGGTGAACCAAAGTACATGCTGGGCGATTGGTCATCGCTGGAGTATCTAAATGCCCAAATTTCTCGGCCATTGGTAAGGGCACAGGAGATACGCATGGGCTCATCTGCTTGGTGGCTGTGCATGACTGTGGTGACATCGCGCAGTGTTGCCTGTAAGGCAGCAATGGGGTCGTGAATCAGGCCCTTGCTCAGCTCCACTAAAAACAAGGCTTCGCTGTCCGTGGTGCCTTCTCGGTGTGGGTAGTGCACATGATCGATGAGATCTTCTACACTTTTTCTGCAGTTGTGCCAGTTGCCAATCTTGCCGTTGTGCATGAAGGTCCAGTTTTGCCAGATAAAGGGTTGACAGTTGCTGCGATTGACAGCTGTGCCCGTGGTGGCTCGAACATGCGCAAAAAACAACTTGGTGCGAATGTGGGCAGCTAGCGAGCGCAGATTGGCATCATTCCAAGCTGGCAGGATATCTTTGAACAGTCCTGGAGTGGTGCGATTGTTGTACCAAGCCACACCGAAACCATCACCATTTGTGACCCAAGCGGACTGGGTTGCAGCCAAGCTTTGGCTCACGATGGAGTGTTCTTGGTGGAAGATCAAGTCTTCCAAGTAAATCTCTGGACCCGCATAAGCTACCCATCTGCACATATTGACCTCGGCTAAAAATCCTGCATTTGCCCGAGTCTATGGGAGTTGCGTGTAATTTCAATGGCCAAATGCACTTGATATCGAGGACTTGCTTGAAATGGGCATCAATCGAGCCAAGTGACCCATTTATGGGTCATTTGGGCACTTGTGCTCACGACTTGATGATGGCAATTACTATAAGCGTGTGACTTTTTGTAATGGCCAAAAATGTTCAAGATGTGAGTGCATATCTATTAATTAGATGTTGTAAATTTTTATTACAAAAGACGCCCCAAGCTCTTTGAATACACAACTTCTTTTTTGATGAATTTTTCATGATTGTCTTCAATAGCATCTAGCTCATACAGGTAATTCACCATGATGGAGCTTGACATTGCAAGCCCTTTCTTTGACAAATCCGCAGCCCAATTGATATCATAAAGTTTGGCACCATTAGCAAGATGAAATTTAGCAACTGAATCACCTGATTTCTTATGAACGAATTGGGTCAAGTACACAAAACATAAGCGCATCAAAGCAGCCTTTTCTTCTGGTGTTGCTCTTGCGGGCGTCCATCCCGCTGTTAGTCTTTTTTGCCAGTCTTCCCCTTTGGGTTTGAGAAGTTCGACAGCGGCAGCGACCTTTCCCTTTTTATCTTGGATTTGATCCAGCGCTTGGGGTTCAGTTAAGGTTTCCATCCAACGGTTTAGACCTGGAATGGGAGAGAGTGTGCAAAAGGTTTTGACGGAGGGAATTTCTTGAAGAATTTTTTCAGCCACACGTTTAATCAAAAAATTACCCAATGACACACCCTTCAACCCGGGTTGGCAGTTGCTGATGGAGTAAAAAATAGCGGTCTTGAATTTCTTTGTTTCCAAGGCTGCAGATTTTTTATCTAGCAATGGCCCTACCTCTTTCGATATGGAGCTTACCAAAGCCACCTCTACAAATATCAATGGTTCACCCGGAAGTTGTGGATGAAAGAAGCCGTAGCAGCGCCTATCAGGTTGTAGCCTTCGGCGTAAGTCATCCCAGCCATCAATGGCATGAACTGACTCATGATGGATGATCTTTTCCAGTAAAAGAGCTGGTGAGGACCAAGTAATCTCATGCAATTCCAAAAAGCCAGGGTTAAACCATGACCCCAACAGGTGTTGCATATCAGCGTCAAGTGCTTTGAGTCCGGACTTTGTTTTTGCGTGCTCCAGCAGTCTTTCGCGCATCCGCACAATGGTTTGTGTGCCATCTGGCGCTCGGTTTATGCGCCGAAGCAATTCTTGCCTTCCTGGCTCGACAACTTTAAACAACTTAATAAGGTTTTCATCATTTGCGTTTTCTGAATAGTTCTGTGCTGCTTGGAGTACCGCAGCAGGGTCAGGGCTGAATTGTTGGGAAAGAAACTCAAAAAACTGCAGCTGCTGCGCTTTGTCTAAAAGTTTGAACTGGCTGACAAATTTGGAAGCGATGCTGCGAGCGTTGGCTTCGCCTTTTTGCGACAGCAAATTTAAGGCCGTTTTTTTAGCATTTTCCAAAGCCGCGCCTTGGGAGAACTGTTCAAACATGATTTAAAGGACTTTCATTAGGCTTAGGGTCATTTTGTAGCTAGAAAGTGATTTTTAGATGAATTTAAGCGCTGTTGACGTTAAAAACAACAAACTTTCTCTCGGCATTTTGTAGGCATAAAGCGCTCTATCTGACGCTATAGCAAGTTTTCAGATTTAGGAGTTACGGTCAAGTCGTGTTTTCAGGGCTGCGTGACCAATTCCGGAACCAATGCCAGACAAAGAAGGACTTGCTTGATTTGACTTCAATCAGTCCAAGTGACCCATTTATGGGTCATTTGGGTATATGTGCTCATGACTTAATTGATCAATTACTATAAGCGTGTGACTTTTTCATTTTTCTAGATAATCTGTATATTCCAGCTAAATACGTGTGAATTCCAGGATTTTCAAGTCCTGACTACATGGGGTGGCAGATGATCAAAATCACCGTTGATGCACAGGTCTACGAAGCGCTGCAAAAGGCGTTTCCCAAGCCTGCCAATACAGCACATAGAGCACTGGCTAAATACATCAGCGTGCTGGAAGCCATGCTGTTCAAAAGCCTGCATTTTGTTGCGACACCCTTGCAGCGCAAGTTGGATTTATTCGCCATATCGCTTCAACAACTGGCAAATCAAGGTGGACAAATTGGGCCCAAGAAGTTGCGTGTACATGCATGGCTCAGGAGCAACAACTTGAATTTGGTTGAGTCGGTGATCACTGGTTCCAACTTAACTGGCAGTGTGAGCCAGTGCAAATTGACCAGCCTTGTGACCATGGTGGACACGCTGGCAGTAGAGGACGAGATCTTGCGTTCAGGCAAAAGCGATAGTGAAATTGACCAGCACCTTTGCGGCGATGACTTTGGCAACTACCAAGTCTTGAACTTGTTGTTTCCCGAGTTCAAGCAACGGATCAAATCACCAGAAATTGAAGAGCTGTTTGACCTTGTGCCCGTGGACAAGGAAAGCGTCAAAAGCTACATCATCTGGCTCACCACAGAGTCGGAGCACATTACAAAAGAGAAGATGGACCAAGCACTACGCCAAGCACGAATTATTTTGGCCATATCCAGCGTGATGGATGGCTACTATGTGCAGCGTAAAAAGCCCAGTCCATTTGGACGTATGTATTACGAGGGCACAAGCGTACAAAACATCAACAAAGAATTAAGACGCGCAGTGCTGGGTAATTGCTTTGAATATGACATCCGCTCAAGTGTTGTGGCTTGGAAGATGGGCTGGGCCAAACAATACATAGATGCGTATGGGCAGGGCAAGGATTTGCGCAAGGTCTTTAGTGCCACGTTAAATTTCCTGGAAGACAAAGCTGACTTCATGGGCACAGTGCAGTACTTCACATTTGCAGATGACAGCCCAGTACACAAAGATCTACAACCGAAATTGCTCAAGCAGGCATTTACGGCCATCAGCTTTGGTGCCCGTCAAAACACAACTGGCTGGCAAAACGAGTCAGGTGGTTGGACAAATCCCGCACTGGTTGACATTATCAAAAACGGCACCGACAGGGAACGTTTTCTTGCCGACCCCACAGTACAGGCCTACATCAACGAGCAGAGTATTCTTGATACGCACCTGTATGAATTGGTCAAAGCTACACGTAGGGACTTGCTCAGCAAATCATTCCTTCAAACGCCCAGTGGCAGACCCAGCAAGTCCAAGATCCTTGCTTACCTTTACCAGCATGATGAAACCGAAGTCATGAACATTGTTTGTGAAGTAGCTGCTCAGCATGGTCGTGAGCCCATTGCCCGTGTGCATGACGCTATCTTCTTCAAGCGCAAACTTAGCGTGGACTTGCGCCATGAGATTGAAATGACTATGCAAGATCGAACTGCTAATCCATATTGGCGCTTGAGTCACAAACACTTGGAGCGTTACGAGCCGCGTTACTTGGATTTGAAAATGGATGAAGCTGCACATAAAGAGCGCATACTTCAAGAAACTATCCGAGCTCGAGAGCACTACGCAAACCTGTCTGTTGATTGAGCCTGATTTTGTATCTGTCAACCTAACGCTTGAGTCCCGCCAACATGTCGGGGTACCAGTCTTTTCGGTTGCTCAGAGCCATGGTCTGACAATAAATTAGCTATTCCTGCAACACACACAAGGAGTAGCTATGTCAGGTTTAAGCGCGTTGAAATTAGTTCAAGCCAAGCGTGAAAAGGGTAATAGCCCACAGCATGCAAGGCGCCAAAAGCTCAGCACCAAGTTGGCTGAGCAAATCCAGTTAGCAAAGGCGCAGCAGTCAGGCACTGAGTTTTCTTCAGTCAGAGTTCGCACAGTCAAGGACGAGGCAACAGGACAGAGCCGCAAAGTTGAAATACCCAAGAAGTTAAAGCCTTGGTGGTGGACAGATGATACGGGTAAACTTTGCATCATCGTCCGCTATGGCGCACGCACATTGGAAATAGTCGAAGGTAAGAACGCCATCGAAACTGACAACATTGCTGACGTCATTGCGTCCTTGCAAGTGATCCGCTCCGCAGTTGACTCAGGTGAATTGGACAAACGTATTGATGCAGTGATGGGACAGGTTAAAGCAGGATTTGCCAAGGACTCTGCAGCCAGTAGTCGTCCTACATTGAAGTTGCCTGCCAAGTCTTAATCCAGTGCTAACTAAGAGCCAGCAGGTTAATAGCTTGCTGGTTTTCTTTTGACTAAACAGTTTTAATCGATTTGATAGTTGAGTTCTTAGGTTTAGTCGGCATTCGCAGCTTTTGCAGGGCCTGCTGAGCACGTTGGGCCTTTTGTCTTTCACGTTCAGTTTTGAGCGCATCACTGGCGCGTTTGCTGGTGACACGCAATTGATCCAGTCTCAATTGTTCGGGCGTTTTGGGCTTTTCAATCTCAAATATTCGCATGCATTTATTTATGACTACAGATAAATAAATGTAGGAAAAGGAGACCAAAGATGAGATTTATGGAAATTGCCAACCCTGAGGATCAGCTAGCACTTTGGAGGCTGATATCTGACAACGTATGGTCTGCTGTCATGACTCAGGCCAAGCAAGCTGCAGCTCAAAAAGCGCAGGCCGCAGCTAAACCCAAGCCAAAAAAGTTCAAGCCCAAAAAGGCCATACCTAAACCACCCCCAGCCCCCAAGCCAAAACCACCGACCCCCAAGCCACCCCCAGCTAAAAGTCCTGTACCCGCACAGCCAAGATCTGTAGCCTCTAGCATACCCTCGCTTCTACCCAGCTCAGAACCTGTGATTAGGCCCACCCATTCCAGCAGCTTTAGTCAGGCTGATTTGCATGGCATGCAGCAGCAGGCTCAGGGTGCAGGGCAACCCTATTTGGCACAAAAACCCTTCTAACGGCTCGAAACCGTGGATTTATGGCTAGAAATATAGTGTTTTTAAATTTCATGGCCGTGGGGATGAGAGGCATAGCAAAAATGGTTTTGCATCGTTGCCCATCGTTGCCAGGGGCTGTCATAATTTCGTCATGGAATTTTCCATCGACACAATTGATACAAGCGCTTTGACTAAGGCAAAGCTCTCAGAGATGCTGTTCGAACAGCTGGGTTTGAACATGCGTGAAGCCAGAGACTTTGTAGATGCTTTTTATGAAGAAATTAGCAAAGGGTTAATTAGTGGGCATGAAGTGAAAATTGCAGGTTTCGGCAATTTTGAAGTTCACAACAAATCAGCCCGCCCAGGGCGAAACCCAAGGACTGGAAAAGAAGTAACCATACCTCCAAGGCGGGTGGTCACATTGAAGGCCAGTGGTCAATTGAAAACGCAAGTCAATAAAGCCTGAGATTTACAAAAGGCTCAGCCGGCGTGTCTGACCCCCCGCATGTCACTCAGCAAGTCCAAGCACCTTTGCTGCTTGAAACCATCAAAGCTGGTGTCACTGACCAGATGCTCAGGCAACATGAATGTATGCTCCGATTCAAGCCAACTAGATTTCTGCCATTGCCCACAAGAGATGGCAGTTTTCAGGTCAGCCTCTTGACTGGGTGTCCATCTGGCCTTCGTGGGCACATCTGAACAACTGGGGAATCGACCAATCTCAACATTGGCGATCAGCTTGGCTGCCATCGAAGTCGCTTGGCTTGATTTAGTTCGCATGGCTTTTTGCTTTGATCTCGTTCTGATAATAGAGTCACCAGCTTTGGGGTGATGCTGTGGGCATAGCTCCAAAAATTTACTCACCTGATAGGTACCCCAGTGATTGATCTGATCTGAAGCGGTACTGTGATCAATGCAGACATTGAGCGCATTCGTTAGGTAAGCAGGCTTGATGCTCTTATAGGCTTTTTTGTTACCAGACTTGATGACTTGGTACTTGGCATCTTGGTCGAAATGCGAACCACGTAGCCTTGCTGTGGTGAAGAGCTTGAAAATTGCCTCACTGATGGTTTTAGGATCTAGGTGCAATGGAATCGCAAGGCAAACCATTCCGGGCATTGGGATTTTCAGATCAGTTTTTAGCAGTAGCTCAATACCCGCAGTTAGGGCTTTGACCAGTTCCATTTCAATTTGTGGCGAGTCAAACAGCTTGGTACCTTTTTTGATCCACCACTCTGGAAACGATTTGTACTGGTACAGATCCCCAAAGTCTTCCCAAATCTTGATCAACCGATCATCTCGGCACTGGCCTTTTTGCTGGCAAATCCACCAAAAATCTTTGCTGCTGCGCAGAAAAGCGACCCACCAAAAGTGAATGCTCGATGCCAGTAAATCGTTGCTGCGCAGGGCATGGTTAGGCGTGTCCACATTGATCTCCCAGCTGGTTACGAGCATATCAATATAAAAAATGATACAGATTCTGTCTAGGGTGAATCTGTATCACCGAAGCCCCTTAGCCTTGGTTCCAGCAGCGCATTTGCTGCCTAACCCTGAAAGGAAATAGCCATGCAATTAACCAATGGAGCCATCAAAGTTGGGGTGCAACCGCCCCCAATGAACCCTACCGCCGTAGAAGAATACGAGGGTGTAGATCTTGATACTTTTGATCTAAGCGCCTTTGCCAAGCCTGCGAAGGTACGCACTGCCAGCGCAGCAGGTACGGATGTCTTGACCAATAACCCCGAGGTCCAAAAATTCCTCACCGAAGGGGCTGAACTGTTCAAGCTCGGTGAACGCTATGAAGTGGAAATCGTTCAAAGAGGCCACAACGCGCTGTATGAACTACTGGCTTCGATCTATGACTTCTCCATGCGAATTGAAAACAGCAGTTTCAAGGAAAAAATCTTGACTGAGATCCGCAAGGATTTGAAAGATAACCACAGCATCACGCTCAAGTCCAACACACCTGCCATCAACACGATGGTC
>Ga0214919_10013073_pt1 | contig 10101 bp, 7 predicted proteins | sample LL1503_MetaG_FD_177994 | JGI IMG/M metagenome (GOLD analysis project Ga0214919, IMG submission 177994) | Freshwater microbial communities from Lake Lanier, Atlanta, Georgia, United States - LL-1503 | ecosystem: Environmental > Aquatic > Freshwater > Lake | place: USA: Georgia | collected 2015-03-15 | reverse complement strand
GTACTCGATGTCACGCTTGAAGGTGGCCCGGGACACCTCCAGCTCGCGCAGAAAGCGGGTTATCGGCACCACCGCGTTCACATGCAGCAGGTTGTCGATTTTGTAAAAGCGCTCGGTCCGGTCCATGATTGTCGATGCCTGCGTCGCAGCTTTGGCCGAAGGCGGCGAAGATCTTTGGGGTATATCAGTCAATGTCAGCCGCTTCTCGTCTGGCAACGCCGAACCGCGATGGGTGGTCCAGCAGGCGCTGGTGGCGGCTGAACGCAGCGGTAAACCCCTGCTCTACGGCCCGCGCGAGACCGTCGACTGGCCACTCGCCGATCAGCTTGCCCAACTGCGACCCGGCGACGTCGTTACCTATTGCTACATGAAAACGAAGAACGTGATGGAGGACCTCAAGCACGTACATCCCGCGGCGCGCGAGGCACGTGATCGCGGCGTCCTTTTTGACGTCGGCCATGGCACGGCGGCCTATGACGGCGAGGTGGCCCGAGCGGCCATCGCCGACGGGTTTCCGCCCGACACAATCTCAAGTGACATGTACGCCGCCCATCTTGGCAGAGCGCCCCGGCATGATCTGCCGCGCGTAATCTCGAAGCTTGTCGACGCTGGCCTGCCCGAACGCGACGCCTTCGCGGCGGCGACGGTTCGCTCCGCCGCAGTGCTGGGCCTCGCCGGCGAAGTCGGCACACTGGCCCCGGGCGCGTGCGCAGATCTCGCGGTGTTGCGGCAGTCCGAAGGCGTCTGGCAGGCGGTTAGAACCTTTCGCGCGGGCCTTGTGTGTTGATCCGCGCAAACGCGTCGTTATCGTTGCGCCCGCCCTTTCCCGGCTTGTATCCGGCGTCTGCTCGGCGTGCGGACCTCGCCTGCTGTGCAATAGGGAACGCAATAGGCAGAAGAAAACCTTCCTCGCCTAGCGTGCGAGTTGTAGTAATCGTCTGACCCGACGCATGCACCCGGTATGGTTAAAAAATCCAAAATGTCTGCCCACACAGTGTCCGCTCCACCGGGCCAAGGGCAGGGCGTTTGCATCTTCAGCCTTGCTGCTTGAAAACGCGGCCAAAGAAACGGCTTTTCTCGGCCATGCCTGACTAACGCGACAGAACCAATTGACTGGGATTGGTCTCTCGCATGTACTGGGCGTTCCCTCGTATTCGAATTTTCTAACGGTTTCACTGTACGAAACAATATGACCTGCCAGTAAGATTCGTGTCAAAACCTGCCGCATCACATTAAGATGCTAGCGATATGCCAAAAATCACCGCTAACAGGTTTTTTCGCATCGAAATGCTCTAAAACATCTCAATTTCAACCGTTTTCACCGATTGCCAACTAATGTAGAACCTGAACAATCCGCAATCCAACGATCTGATAACTGGACGCCTGCTACCTGAGTCGGGGGCTGGTTGTTTAGAACATCCCAAGAGAAGGGTTTATCCCTATATTTATTTTATTTCATAAGCGCGAAGATTAAAACGATTAGTAGGTGGCGCCCTGCGAAGCAAATACCGCGGCGTTTAAACAGCAGCAACTTTTGCGCTATATGCGCGCACTCGAGGATAAGCGATGTCAAATTTCACGAACATATTAGTGGCAGCAGCCGCTGCGGTATTTTGCGTCGGCACCACCGCCCAGGACATTCCGAAAACGCACCTTAAGGTGCTCGGTGGATTCAGCAATATCAACTTTGTCAACTCCATTGAGCGGCCCTTTTGGGCCAAGGTAATTCCTGAGGCATCCAAAGGTGCGATCACCGCGGATTTCACGACGCTTGATCAGATGGGATTACAGGGAACCGAGCTTCTGCGACTCATACGCCTCGGCGTGCTCGAATTCGCCACCGGTAACGTCAGTTATATGAGCAGTGACAGCCCAGTGTTTGATGGACTGGATCTTCCAGGCATTCTGCTGGAGATTGGTCAGGCGCGCAAGGCGACTGTAGCGTATAAGCCGGTGCTATCCAAAATCATGGCTGAGCGCTACAACGCCAAATTACTGATGATCTGGCCCAACCCTCCGCAAGTGTTCTATTGCCGGGACAAGATCAGTGGAATCGCTGATCTTAAGGGTAAGAAGGTTCGAGCAGGTAGTCCCACCATGGCGGATTTCATTGGTGGGGTAGGTGGTATACCAGTCGTTCTAGCATTTCCAGACGTAGTTCCCGCGCTGCAACGAGGAACGGTGGATTGCGGAGTGACCGGCACTCTTTCCGGAAACACCGCGAAGTGGGGCGAAGTCACGACTTCACTTTATCCGTTGGTGCTGGGTTGGTCGCCGTGGTTTACCGCGGTGAGTATCTCGGCGTGGAATCGCATGGATCCTAAGGCAAGGGATCTAATCGAAAATCAAATGGTCGCGCTGGAGAATCAATATTGGGACAATGCCTCGAAGGAAACGCAGGACGGCATAAATTGCAATACGGGCATTGGATCGTGTGTGTTCGGCAGCAAGGCGAAGATGAATCTGGTCCCCATTTCAGATGGAGACAAGACCGTGCTGGCGCGAGTCGCGAACGATGTCGTTGTCAAAAAATGGGCGGATCGATGCGGGAAAGACTGCGTTCGTGACTGGAATAATACTGTGGGCGCTGCCATAGGTTTCAAAATCGACTGATCCGCTTGCAATGATCGCGGCAAGTTCTTCCTAAAGATGTCGTGTAACGCCGGGGACTGCACGCAGTGAACATAACGCGCAGAGGCTTGATCGAACACGTGTCACTGTCGATGCTGCGATACGGAGGATGGATCATTCTGGCGTCGGCGTCAGTCATTGTCGTGGACATGTTTTCGCGGCGCTACTTCGGTTTTTCGCTGGATGCCGATGAGCTTGGCGCGTACGCTCTGGCGATTGGAGCGACCTGGGCCTACGCGAACACCCTTGAGGCCCGCGCCCATATTCGAATAGATACCTTGTATTTCCGATTCCCAAACGGCTTGCGACCCTACCTCGATTGCATTGCGCTTATGGCCATGGCGCTGTTCTTTGGTCTTCTGACGTATCGCGCCATGGAACTCACCTATTTTTCGTTCACCTATGGCTCCCGCTCTCCGACCCCGCTGAGGGTGCCACTCTGGATACCTCAAGGCCTCTGGTGTTTGGGTCTGATCCAGTTGATGCTGGTCATCGTGTCTCTGTTGTTCAAGCTGGTTGGAGCGCTCGCGCGACAGGATATGCACACCGCTGGGCGCATTGCTGGCCTGGCGACGATTGACGACGAACTGGCTCAGGAACTTGATGATCTTGGCCGTAGATCGCAAGGCAAAAAGCCATGATTCTGACGGCCTTCGTTTTGCTTCTGGTATTGCTTGCCATTGCCTTGCCGGTCGCGGCGACGCTGGGTATCATGGGCCTGGCTCTGGACGCGCTGTACTCGAATTTGCCGCTCAGCCGCGCCCTTGCAGAAGTCGGCTGGACTTCGTCCAACGGTTTCGTCCTGCTGAGTGTGCCGCTATTTGTCATGCTGGGCGAGGTGCTGCTACGGTCTGGCCTGGCGGACAAGATGTACGACTCCATGACCGCCTGGCTGGGCTGGCTTCCCGGCGGGCTCATGCATTCGAACGTTGGGGCGTCAGCATTGTTTGCCGCGACCTGCGGCTCCAGCGCCGCGACGGCGGCGACCATTGCCACGGTCGCGCTGCCGCAAGCCAAGAAGTACAACTACAGTCCGAGCTTGTTTTCTGGCTCGCTCGCCGCAGGAGGAACCTTGGGCATCCTGATTCCGCCGTCAGGGAACATGATCATTTACGGCATCATCACCAATACTTCGATCCCCAAACTTTACTTGGCTGGTGTCTTACCAGGCATCCTGTTGGCCTTGTTGTTCATGCTGGTAATCCTGGTTGCCTGTGTAGTGAGGCCGGCGCTGGGCGGCAGCATCCCGGCAGCAAGCTGGGCCGAGCGCCTCAAGAGCTTGCTCGATCTTTTGCCACCGCTGATCATTTTTGCCACGGTCATCGGATCGATTTATAGCGGACTCGCAACTGCAACAGAATCCGCTGCGCTGGGCCTGGTTGCTGCCTTCATATTGGTGGCGTTGAAGGGTCGTTTGACCCTGCGGCTGGTCGAGCTGGTGCTGGAAAGCTCGATGCGGACCACGGCAATGATCATCATGATCATCGTCGCCGCCTTCTTTCTCAATTTTGTGATTGGCGGCATCGGCATCGTCCAGCAGATCAACAACTTCGTCACCGGGCTTGCTATCGGAAAATACGAGCTCCTGTGTGTCATCGTCGTGTTTTACCTGATTCTGGGGTGCTTCATGGAAACGCTCTCCATCATGGTGGTTACGTTGCCGATTGTTGCGCCTGTCATGTTCAAGGCTGGGTTTGATCCGGTCTGGTTCGGGATCATTGTGATCATCCTAATCGAAGCGGCATTGATAACACCGCCGGTGGGTTTGAACCTGTATGTCATCCAGGGAGTACGCAAGGAGGGGTCGATCAACGAAGTGATCGCGGGATCGGCGCCATTTGTCATCGCGATGATGTTACTGATTATCTTATTGACGATTTTTCCCCAGATCGCGCTATACCTTGTCGGGGCTTCTGGAGCGTTATGAGACAGGCAAGGACATACCGCGTTGGTGCGGACATCGGCGGCACTTTTACCGATCTTTTCTTCCAGGCAAACGATGGAACCGAACTCATCCACAAGGTCCCATCGACGCCCGACAATTATGGTCGCGCCATCGTCGATGGCATCCGGGAAGTAATCACGGCGCATGCGATAACAGGCAGCCAGATCAGCGAAGTCGTTCACGGAACGACGATCGCTACCAACACCATCCTTGAAGGCAAGGGTGCTAGGACAGCTTTCATCACGACGCAGGGATTTAGGGATGTACTCGAATTGCGCAGGATCCGGATTCCGGAGCAGTACAACGTCTTTTTCCGCAAGCCACCTGCACTCATTCCCCGTCGGCTCCGGTTCGAGGTCGACGAACGAATGCGCCATGACGGCAGTGTCGCCAGGCCGCTGGTGCCGTCTGCTGCAAGAGAGCTACTGACGAGGATCGCCGACCAGAAAGTCGAGGCGCTCGCCATTTGCCTGCTGCATTCGTACGCCAATCCGTCCCATGAGCTTGCGTTGAAGGAGATTGCACGGGAGCTGTTGCCTGCAGCTTGTTTCGTGACCTGTTCCTGCGAATTGCTGCCGGAGATCAAGGAGTACGAGCGCTCATCAACCACCGCGATCAACGCGATCATCGGTCCGGTGGTGAGGCAATATATCGAGAGTCTCAGATCGCTGCTGGTTCAGGCCGGCATCGAGTGCCCGGTGCGCATCATGCAGTCGAGTGGCGGCGTACTCAGCCTGGCAGAAGTGGCGAAGGCGCCGGCATACATTGTTGAATCGGGCCCGGTTGCCGGAGTGATCGGCGCAGCCAGGTTTGCTAACCGGGTCGGGCCGCCGGACCTGATCACTATCGACATGGGTGGAACGACGACAAAGGCTTCCCTGATTGAGGGGGGTGCCATTTCGCGCACCAACGAATACGAGGTTGGCGCCGGGATCAATATCAGCAGCAAGCTCATCAAGGGTGGCGGGCACGCGCTCAAACTGCCGGTAATTGACGTTTCCGAAATCGGCGCAGGAGGCGGCAGCATCGCTGCTGTGAGCGAGTTCGGGCTGCTGAGCGTCGGGCCGGCGAGCGCTGGCGCGACGCCCGGGCCTGCGGCCTACGGCAAAGGGGGCGCCCAACCGACGCTGACCGACGCAATGATCGTTCTCGGTTACGTCAATCCCATTTGCATAGCGGGTGGCACGGTCAGGCTCGATGCGTCCCGGGCGCAACAGGTGATCTCGGAGCAGATTGGCGTGAAACTGGGTGCAACCCTTCTCGAGGCGGCGCACGGCATCTATGTCGTGGCCGTCACCACCATGACGCGGGCCGTTAAAGCCATCTCGACATTCAGGGGGCGTGATCCGAGGGATTTTTCGCTCTTTGCCATGGGGGGTAACGGCGCCCTAATGGCCGCGGCCATTGCGGATTCGCTCGAAATGAAAAAGGTGATCATCCCAAAAAACGCTGGCATCTTCAGTGCCATAGGCCTGCTGGAAGCGGGATTCGAGAAGGAGCGGTCCCTGACGCTGATGCAGCCAGTTCGGAAAGCAACGCAGGCCGATTTACGGCACCGCTACCGGGACCTCGAGCGCGGCCTGCTGGACTCCATCGATGCGACGGAACTGTCCGGCCATATGGTCAGGTTCTTGCGCAAGGCGGATTTGCGCTACTACGGCCAGGCCTACGAATTGACCATCGACGTGGGAAAGGATGATGATGATCTCGATCCCGAACGGTTGAACCGGGCCTTTGTTGAGGAGCACATCCGCACCTATGGCCATGGCTCCCACAGTGATCGTGCGGATATCGTTAATTTGCGGGTCAGTCTACACCTGGACAAGGAGGCCGGTGATCACATCCCGATGCTGCCCAATCAATCAGTACCGTTTCCGGTAATAAACAGCGGGACCAGGGGCCTTTATTTCGGCGCCACTCTCGGTACGCTTGGCACGCCAGTCATCACCCGTAAAGCGCTTGACCGGAACCCGATCAGCGGCCCGTTGGTGATCGAGGAACTGCATTCGACGGTATTGGTTCCGCCAACGTGGGAAGTGCACGTCGACGATGCAGCCTCATTTATCCTGGACAAGAAACGATGAGCGACAAATTTGATCCAATCACGTTTGAGGTCATCCGCAACGCACTGGATTCGATTGCCGATGAAATGGCCCTGGTCATCACGCGCACCGCGTACTCCCCCATCGTTCGCGATACGATGGACTACTCGACGTCATTTTGCGACCACAATGGCGACGTCGCCTCGCAGGGCCTGACAACCGCCCTTCATCTGGGATCGTTCCCGGACGCTATGGCGGTGCTCGTCGAGCGTTTCAAAGGTGATATCAACGAGGGTGACGTTTTTATCCTGAACGATCCCTACGGGTCGGGCGGAATGCACTTGCCGGACATATACGTCATCAAGCCGATCTTCCATGACGGATGCCTTGAAGGATACGCTACCACGCTGGTGCATCACACCGATATCGGAGGCCTTACGCCGGGTGGAACAGCCGTCCATGCGACGGAAATTTTCCAGGAGGGGTTGCAGATCCCTCTGCTGAAAATCTACGACCGCGGCATCGAAAACAAGACTTTGATGGAGATCATTCTCAAGAACGTCCGCGTTCCGGGAAAAGTCCACGGAGATCTCAGGGCGCAACTGGCAGCTTGTCGCATCGCCGAAGCCAGCTTTGCGACCCTCATCAAACGCCATGGCCAGCGCGTGGTGCGCCGCTACATTGCGGAGATGCACCGGCAGAGTGAGCTGCAGATGCGCCGGATGATCTCTGACCTGCCCGACGGCACTTACACCTTCGAGGACTACATTGACGGGTTCGGCGTGCAGCCGGTCGAAATCAAGTTCTGCGTTGCCGTCACGATCAAAGGTGACAGCGCCTACGTCGATTGGACCGGCACATCGCCGCAAGTGAATGGTGCAATCAATGCACCTGGCCCCTTTGTTAGGTCGGCGACTTATATCGTATTCCGCTCGCTGGTCAACTCCAGGATTCCCAATTCGGTCGGGTACATGCGGCCAATCACAGTGTACGCACCCGAAGGCAGCATCCTCAATCCGCGCTTTCCCGCTGCCTGCAACGCGCGGGGCATTGTCGGGTTCCGGGCCGTCGATACCCTGTTCGGAGCGCTCTCGAAGGCAGCGCCAGACCGGGTTTACGCCGCTGGAGAGGGCGGGGGGACCAATCCGAGCATTGGTGGAATGCACCACGGAGAGATGTTCATCGTTACCGAAGGCATCATGGGATCATGGGGTGGGCGTCCAGGCTTGGACGGTCTGGACGGCGCTGCCAATCTCTCGGCCAATCAATCCAATCAGCCGGTCGAAATGCTGGAGTCTGATTCGCCGGTGGATATTCTGGAGTACAGCCTTGCAAACAACTCCGGCGGTCCTGGAAAGCACCGCGGGGGTATGGCGGTCCGCCGTTCCTACCGGCTGCGTGCACCACAGGCGGTATTTACACTGCGTTCCGACCACCGTGCGCATCTTCCCTACGGGCTGGCAGGCGGCCTGCCAGGAACGCCCAGCTACACGTGGGTGGTGAGCGGCGGCAACACGACCCTACTGCCCGTGCTCCCGCAGCAAAAGTCGGACTTGGTGGCAGGCGATGAAGTCATCCATATTGCGGCGGGGGGTGGCGGGCATGGCGACCCGCTGGAGCGACCCGCTGAACTTGTCCTTGAAGATGTAATCGATGAAAAGAGCACGCGTGAGTACGCCGCAGAGGTCTACGGTGTCGTCATCCCAGAAGCTCAGTTGTCCATCGATCGCCAGGCAACGGAACGGCGTCGCAGTGAAATGCGAAGTTCAAGGCAGGATGGTGGTCAGGATGCTTATCTGCGCTATTTCAAGGCTGCAAACTGCCGCTAGTCGCGGCCCGATTTGGAGACGATCATGCACGGACGTGATGCCTGGGTTGAAATTGACGAACAAGCGCTGCGTTTCAACATACGGTTGCTGCGCGAAACCGTGGGGCCATCGGTCAAGATCTACGCTTGCCTCAAGATCGATGCCTACGGATTTGGCGCCGGCTATGTGGCCAAGGTCGCCGCGTCGGAGGGCATCGATGCCTTCGCATGCGGGGACGCGGATGACGCCGACCGGATCCGCTCCGCCGGAGTGGATCTGCCGGTATTGCTTTACCCAGGCACCGTCAGTGAATCGCTGGGGCCTCTTTCCCAGCGCGGCTATATCGTCACCGCCCATGATCGGGCGAGCCTGGAAGCATGCCTGGCTATCACCGGGCCGTTCTACCTGAAAGTCGACTGCGGATTCGGGCGAATGGGTTTTCCAGCCGGAAACCCAGGTGAAATTATTGAGATGATCAGGCGCCGTAAACCGGCCAACCTGATCGGCGTGTATTCGCATTTCTACGATCAGCACGACGCCGCAGCAGTCAGCTTGCAGGGCGCCCTGTTTCAACAATGCGTTGATGCGATTGAACCCTGGACTTCCGGAAACCTGGAAAGAAACGTGGGCGCCTCAAGGGTGCTGGTCAGCTCCCCGCAGTGGGCATTGAGCGCAATCAATCCAGGCGGTCTGATCTACGGCACGGTTGAACGCACCGCGGACAAACGCAGCCAGACACGCAATGTGTTTGCAGCGCTGAAAGGTCGCATCATTGCGATTCGGGAGATGCCCAAAGGTACGAAGCTGGGCTACGCGGCGGAACGATTCACCACCGACAAGACCATCGCCGTTGTGCCTTTGGGATTTGCTGACGGTTATCCGAGGTTGCCGGCGAACGGCTACGCGCTGGCGGGCGGGAGACGGGTGGCGATCATCGGTCCGCGTAATGCCGAATACACAACGCTGGACATCACCGGAATTCCCGGACTGTCTGTTGGCGCCGAAGCTGTTTTCATCGGACGGCAGGGCACCGAGGAAATTACGGTCAAGGACATTGCAGAGGTGGTTGGGGTACCGTCGGTAGACCTGATCCCCAGACTCCTGCGTAACTCCAGAAAAGTCTACGTCTGAGAGGTGCGAGCCTGGCGAATAGTGCCCAACCCGCCAAAATTGTAAAGTTAGCGCATCGGCCGGCCCAATACTGTTCGCGCCGACGCAGGTTTGACCTGGGCGCCGACTTTTGACTGCCACGCCCTTGGCAGCTGCTATCCCTAGCCCACCAACGGGTTCAAGATCATCCCGCTGGGTCACATGAAATCGGCAGACCGGGTCAATTTGGCGTCGGTGCCAACAGTTGCTTTATCGAAGGACCACGCCAGAAGTGTGGATGGAGGCAATTTTTCGATTTGGTCAAAATTCAGAACTTGGTGATAACAACCAGTAGAAATTCAAAACTTAATGAGAATTTTGTTCAATACCAGACTTCAACGCCGCCCTAAGCTGTTGTTTTTAATGAGGGCACGGTTCAGTACTTAATGAGAATCGACACCAGCAGCAAGTACGCCTGTAGATCGGACCAGCCAGACGCAAAATGTCTATCATTAAAGTGCCCACAAAAGCCCTCAGCGGCTCAACACCGGGCATCTGAAGTCTTCGTCCCAGGGTATCGCGGGCG
>Ga0214919_10013072_pt1 | contig 10102 bp, 7 predicted proteins | sample LL1503_MetaG_FD_177994 | JGI IMG/M metagenome (GOLD analysis project Ga0214919, IMG submission 177994) | Freshwater microbial communities from Lake Lanier, Atlanta, Georgia, United States - LL-1503 | ecosystem: Environmental > Aquatic > Freshwater > Lake | place: USA: Georgia | collected 2015-03-15 | reverse complement strand
GGTCTGGTGCACATTGTTTTTGCCCTCGCCGCTTTTGCCCATGCCAAAACCTTTGATGGTCTTGATCAGGAGCACCGTGGGCTGGCCTTTGTGGTTCACGGCCTGGTGGTAGGCGGCGTAGACCTTCTTGGAGTCGTGGCCACCCCGGCGCAGCTCAAAAATCTCTTCGTCGCTCATGTGCTCGACCATCTTGGCGGTGCTGGGGTGCTTGCCGAAGAAATGCTTGCGCACATACGCGCCGTCATTGGCCTTCATGGCCTGGTAGTCGCCGTCGACCGTGTCCATCATGACTTTGCGCAGCGCACCGTCCTTGTCGCGCGCCAGCAGCGGATCCCAGCTGCTGCCCCAGATCAGCTTGATCACGTTCCAGCCCGCGCCGCGGAACTCGCCTTCGAGCTCCTGGATGATTTTGCCGTTGCCGCGCACCGGGCCGTCCAGCCGCTGCAGGTTGCAGTTGATGACAAAAATCAGGTTGTCCAAGCGCTCACGCGCGGCCAGGCCGATCGCACCGAGTGACTCCACTTCGTCCATCTCACCGTCGCCGCAGAACACCCAGACCTTGCGGTTCTCGGTGTTGGCAATGCCACGGGCGTGCAGGTATTTCAGGAAACGCGCCTGGTAAATCGCCATCAGCGGCCCGAGACCCATGGACACCGTGGGGAACTGCCAGAACTCGGGCATCAGCTTGGGGTGCGGGTAGCTGGACAAACCTTTGCCGTCCACTTCCTGGCGGAAATGCAGCAACTGCTCCTCGCTCAGGCGGCCTTCGAGGTAGGCACGCGCGTACACGCCAGGTGCCACATGCCCTTGTATATAGAGGCAGTCGCCGCCGTGGTTCTCACTCTCGGCATGCCAGAAATGGTTGAAGCCCGCGCCAAACAAACTGGCCAGGGACGCAAATGAGCCGATGTGCCCGCCCAGGTCACCGCCGTCGGCCGGGTCGTGCCGGTTGGCCTTGACCACCATGGCCATGGCGTTCCAGCGCATGTAGGCGCGCAGCCGCTCTTCCATCTCCAAATTACCCGGCGCCCGCTCCTCGTGCTCGGGCTCAATCGTGTTGACATAGCCGGTGGTTGCGGAAAACGGCATGTCGATGCTCTTCTGGCGCGCATGCTCCAAAAGCTGCTCCAAAAGGTAGTGGGCCCGCTCGGGTCCCTCGGCATCAATGACGGCTGATAGCGCGTCCATCCATTCACGGGTTTCCTGGGCGTCGATGTCGGAGCCGACTTGGAAGGGAAGCGTTTGCGCGGTGCCGGGATTTGGTTCGGACATCACAGTCTCCTGAGCAGGTTGTAGTAGTGGTACCGCAAGTGTCGCACAAAAATCCTGCGTTTCAAATAGTGCATTAGATTTTCATAATATGAAATTACATCCATGCCCGCCGTATCCACGCGATCCGCCCTCCCCTACACTCACCGCATGCCAAGCCCTGTGCATCCGCGATGAGCATCCGCAGCCAATGGTCCCTCGTGGGCAGTCTGCGGACCTGGTGGCGCGACCTCAACCCGCACCGCCAGGACCGGCTGGCCATGCTTGCGCCGCTGGCCTCGGTGCTGATTTTCTTTCTGGCCATTGTGGCGGCCCTGACCTATTTGCGGGTCGAAGAAATGAACCGCGAGCAAGAGGCGATCGAGCGCGATGTGGAATATGCGCAGCAAAACCTGCGCCAGCGCCTGGTCGAGCGGCAGGAGCAGCTCGCCCGCCTGGCCCGGGAAATCATCAAACGCGAAGCCAATGCCGAACAGGTGCGCATGCGCATCAACGTGGTACTCAACCGCTATCCGGAAGTGCAGGGCCTGGCCTGGGTCGACGCCAACCGCTACATCCGCGCGGCCACCGGCTCTGCCGCCGTCTGGAATCCCAAGCCGCAGGCCTTGGCACCCATGAGCTCCAGCCCGGACCACGACATGCTGTTCGAGCGTGCCCGCAACGCGCGTGCGCCGATCTACCACCAGGCGCTGCGCAAAGACAGTTACGCCCCGATGTTGCAACTGGTCATTCCCTTGTTCGAAGGCGGGCGCTTCGCGGGTGCGCTCATGGCCGAGTATTCGGTGGACGGTTTGTATCGCTACGGCATTCCCTCCGAGATTGCGGCGCGCTACGCCCTGTCACTCACCGACAGCAAAGGGCAGGTTTTGGCGGGCGTACGCCCGGAGGTCAAAAAGCTGACCAACTGGCTGCCCGGCTGGATCAGCAATGCCAACAGCTTTGCCTTGCATGTGGCCCCGGTCGGCTCTGGCCTGGTGTTGCGGGCGCAGGCCTACCGCGCCTCGCTGGGCGTGGTCGGCAGCGGCCTGTTCTGGCTGGTGGGCGTGCTCAGCTTGCTGACCGGGTGGATGCTGGTGGCCAACTGGCGCCACACCCGCAGGCGCTTGCGCACCCAGCAGGCGCTGGTGGCAGAGACCAACTTCCGCCGTGCCATGGAGAACTCCATGCTCACGGGCATGCGCGCCATGGACCTGCAGGGCCGCATCACGTTTGTCAATGCCGCGTTTTGCCAGATGACGGGCTGGAGCGATACCGAACTGGTGGGCCAAAGCGCACCCTTCCCCTACTGGCCTGATGAGGACCGCGCCAATTTGCATGACCTGCTGGCCAAGGAGCTCAGCGGACAAACCCAGCCCGGCGGCGTGCAGGTGCGCGTGAAGCGCCGCGACGGCAACCTGTTTGACGCGCGCCTCTATGTGGCACCGCTGATCGATGGTTTTGGCACCCAGACCGGCTGGGTCACGTCCATGACCGACATCACGGAGCCGAACCGGATCCGGGAGGAGCTCTCGCGCGCGCACCGCCGCTTCACCACGGTGCTGGAGGCGCTGGAGGCGTCAATCTCCGTCGCGCCGCTGGGCAGCGACGAGCTGCTGTTTGCCAACCGCACCTACCGCCAGTGGTTCAACGCCCATGTCGGCGGACACCTGCAACTGGCGGCCGAAGCCGGCGTGGTACCCAGCCGGGGCAACGATGAGGCCAGTGACGCGGTCGACTCGCTGGCTGGATTTCCGCTGGCCACGCTGACCGAGCACGACGCCGAAAACGCCGAAATTTTCATCCCCGCGCTGGGCAAATGGCTGGAAGTCCGCACCCGCTACCTCAGCTGGGTAGACGGGCGTCTGGCCCAGATGGTGATTGCCACCGACATCACCGCGCGGCGCATGGCCGAGGAACAAGCCGCCATCCAGGCCGAGCGCGCGCAATCGGCCAGCCGCATGATCACCATGGGCGAAATGGCCTCCAGCGTGGCGCACGAGCTCAACCAACCGCTGACCGCCATCAACAACTATTGTGTGGGCATGGTCTCGCGCATCAAGGCGCAGCAAATCAGCGAGGAAGAGCTGCTGGGCGCGCTGGAAAAAACCACGCGCCAGGCGCAACGCGCGGGCCAGATCATCCAGCGCATCCGCGAGTTTGTAAAACGCAGCGAACCCAACCTGGCCGCCTCATCGGTCAGCCATATGGTGGACGAGGCGCTGGAGTTGGCAGAGATGGAAACCCGCCGGTTCAACGTCCGCTTGAACCACTATGTCGCGCCCGATTTGCCGGCGCTACGGGTCGACCCGATTCTGATCCAGCAGGTGCTGATCAACCTCTTGCGCAATGCCGCAGAGTCGATTGAAGCGGCGGCCCGCCCGGCGCAGCAACGGGTGGTGGATTTGCGCGTGGGATTGACCCAGGCCGATGGCCACGCTGTGGTGCAGTTTGCCGTCAGCGACACCGGCCTGGGCATCGAGCCCGGTGTCATGGAGCGCCTGTACGAGGCCTTCTACACCACCAAGTCGGACGGCATGGGCATGGGCCTGAGTTTGTGCCGCTCCATCATCGAGTCGCACCGGGGCCGTATCCAGGCGGAGAACATCTACAATGGTTCGACCATCCTGGGCTGCCGGTTCGCTTTCTGGATACCCTTGGATGCGGCGCTGCCCGCCGTCGAGCGTGCCCGATCCACCGTTGAAAACTGAGTTGCATCCATGAGCCTGATCCCCAAAAAAGGTACTGTTTTCGTGGTGGATGATGACGAAGCAGTGCGCGATTCCTTGCAGTGGCTGCTCGAAGGCAAAGACTACCGCGTGCGCTGCTTTGATTCGGCGGAATCGTTTCTAAGCCGCTATGACCCGCGTGAACTGGCCTGCCTGATTGTGGACATCCGCATGGACGGCATGAGCGGTATGGAATTGCAAAACCGCCTGGTGGATCTGCGCTCCCCCCTGCCTATCGTCTTTATCACCGGCCACGGCGATGTGCCCATGGCGGTAGAGACCATGAAAAAAGGTGCCATCGACTTTGTCCAAAAGCCGTTTCGCGAAGAAGAGTTGGTGCGGCTGGTCGAGCAAATGCTGGCCGTGGCCCGCGACAACTTCGCCGAGTACCAGACCACGCTGAACCGCGAGTCGCTGCTGGCCAAGCTGACCACCCGCGAGGCGCAGGTGCTGGAGCGCATCGTTGCAGGCCGGCTCAACAAGCAAATCGCCGACGACCTGAACATCAGCATCAAAACCGTGGAAGCGCACCGCGCCAACATCATGGAAAAGCTTGGTGCCAAAACCGTTGCCGATCTGTTGCGCATCGCGCTGGCCCAAAACCCCGGCAACGGCAACCCCGCCTCCGGCACCTGAGCCCGTGTGGCGGGCGTGGCAGCCCGCGCAGGTCGCGTTTGCGTCTGCGCACTACGCATACAGGCTTAGGCTCCCGCACCGCGTACTGCACCATGGTGTTGCTTGAACGCCTCCGTTTCCCCCGCACTAACTGAGAACCACTATGACCCAGACCAGCGCCCAGATCATTGACGGCAACGCCCTGTCCGCACAACTCCGCACCGACGTGGCGCGCCGCGTCACTGCGCTCAAAGCCAAAGGCGTGACCCCCGGCCTGGCCGTGATTCTGGTGGGCGAGAACGCCGCCTCGCAGGTCTATGTGCGCAACAAGGTCAAAAGCTGTACCGAAGCCGGCATGCATTCGGTCCTGGAGCGCTACGACGCCACCATGACCGAGGCCGATTTGCTGGCCCGCATCGACGCGCTCAACCACGACGACAGCATCCACGGCATCCTGGTGCAGCTGCCCTTGCCCGCGCACATCGACGCCAACAAAGTCATCGAATTCATCAGCCCGGCCAAAGACGTGGACGGCTTTCACATCGCCAGCGCCGGCGCGCTCATGGTCGGCCAGCCGGGCTTTTGGCCTTGCACGCCCTACGGCTGCATGAAGATGCTGGAGAGCATTGGCTACCCGCTGCGCGGCAAGCACGCGGTGGTGATAGGCCGCAGCAACATCGTGGGCAAACCCATGGCCATGATGCTGCTGCAACAAAACGCCACCGTCACCATCTGCCACAGCGCCACCAAGGACCTCAAGGCCATGACCCTGCAAGCCGACGTGATCGTCGCTGCCGTGGGCAAACGCAATGTGCTCACCGCCGATATGGTCAAACCCGGCGCGGTGGTACTCGATGTCGGCATGAACCGCAACGACGAAGGCAAACTCTGCGGTGACGTGGACTACGCCGGTGTCGCGCAGGTGGCCGGATACATCACCCCGGTTCCCGGCGGCGTCGGGCCCATGACCATCACCATGCTGCTGGTCAACACCCTGGAATCCGCCGAGCGCGCCAGCGCGTGACCCGGCATCCCGCATCCGTATCCGTACGCCACCTATGAACCCCCTGCTCGCCCCCGACCACCTGCCCGCTTTCGACCGCATCCACCCCGACCATGTCGCGCCGGCGCTGGACAGCTTGCTGGCCGAAGCCGAGGCCGCGCTGCAAAGCGTGACCGCTGACGACTTCCCGGCCGATTGGACAGCTATTGCGCGCGTGCTCGATGTCGCCGGTGAGCGCTTGGGCTGCGCCTGGGGCGCGGTAGGCCACTTGAACGCGGTTGCCGACACGCCCGAACTGCGCGCGGCCTATAACGCCGCCTTGCCGCGCGTGACCGAGTTCTGGACCCGCCTGGGCGCAGACGAGCGGCTGTACGCCCAATACAAAGCCATCAACCCGTCCACGCTCAACCCCGAGCAGCAGCGCGCCCGCACACTGGCCTTGCGCAACTTTGTACTCAGCGGCGCGGAGCTCACGGGTGAGGCCAAAGCGCGCTTCGCCGCCATCCAGGAACGCCAGGCCGAACTGAGCCAGAAGTTCAGCGAAAACGTGCTCGACGCCACCGACCAATGGTCCTTGCTGGTCAGCAGCGAAGCACTGGACGGCGTGCCGCAGGACGTGCTGGACGCCACCCGCGCCGCCGCGCAAGCCGAGGGCGCGCAGGGCCACAAACTCAGCCTGAAGATGCCCTGCTACCTGCCGGTCATGCAGTTCGCCCGCAGCAGCGCGCTGCGCCATCAGGTCTACCGCGCCTATGTCACCCGCGCCTCGGACCAGGGCGTCAACGCGGCGCAGGACAACAGCGCGCTGATCCAGGAAATCCTGGCCCTGCGCCAGGAAGAAGCCGCGCTGCTGGGCTACCCGCACTTTGCTGCGGTCTCGCTGGCCGCCAAAATGGCGCAGTCCAGCGAAGAAGTCACCGGCTTTTTGCGCGACCTGGCGGCCCGCGCCCGCCCCTACGCCGAACAGGACGTGGCCGAAATGCGCGCCTTTGCCGCCGAGCACCTGGCGCTACCCGACCCGCAAGCCTGGGACTGGCCCTTCATCGGCGAAAAGCTCAAGGAAGCGCGCTACGCCTTCAGCGAGCAGGAAGTCAAAAACTACTTCCCCGCGCCGCAGGTACTGGCCGGCTTGTTCAAAATTGTGGAAACGCTGTTCGAGGTCAGCATCCGCCGCGACAGCGCGCCGGTCTGGCACCCGGCGGTGGAGTTCTACCGCATCGAGCGCGCAGGCGTTTTGCTGGGTCAGTTCTACCTAGACCCGGGCGCGCGCGCCGGCAAGCGCGGTGGCGCCTGGATGGACGATGTGCGCACCCGCTGGCTGCGCCCCGACCGCGCCGCCCTGCAAACGCCGGTGGCGCATTTGGTGTGCAACTTTGCCGAAGGCGTGGGCGGCAAGCCGCCGCTGCTGACCCATGACGACGTGATCACGCTGTTCCATGAATGCGGCCACGGCCTGCACCACATGCTGACCCAGGTCAACGAGCGCGACATCGCGGGTATCAGCGGTGTCGAATGGGACGCGGTGGAGCTGCCCAGCCAGTTCATGGAAAACTTCTGCTGGGAGTGGAGCGTGCTGCGCCACATGACCGCGCACGTGGACACCGGCGAGCCGCTGCCGCGCGCCTTGTTTGACAAGATGCTGGCGGCCAAGAACTTCCAAAGCGGCCTGCAGACCCTGCGCCAGATCGAGTTCGCTTTGTTCGACATGCGCCTGCACAGCGAAGCCGCGGCCGGTGCCGATTTCATGCGCGTGCTCGCGCAAGTGCGCGACGAGGTCGCCGTGTTGCAGCCGCCCGCCTGGAACCGCACGGCGCACAGCTTCAGCCACATCTTTGCCGGTGGCTACGCAGCCGGTTACTACAGCTACAAATGGGCCGAAGTCCTGAGCGCCGACGCCTACGCCGCCTTTGAGGAAACCGCCCTGCCCGGCGGCGAAGCCAACCCGGAAACCGGACGCCGCTACCGCGAGGCGATTCTGGAAAAAGGCGGCAGCCGCCCGGCCATGGAGTCCTTCAAAGCCTTCCGGGGGCGCGAGCCGCAGCTGGACGCGCTGCTGCGCCACCAGGGCATGGGCGGCGCTCTACCGGCCTGAGCCCGCGTGGCTTCCGCCAAGCTGGGCCCGGTGCTGTTGATCCAGGTCAATGACAAGGAAGCGGCGCTGGCCCACACTGGCGAGTAAGAGAAACCTGATTTGGAGATCAGCCCATGAACACCGAAGACATGCACATCGAAATCGACAACCTCAAATGCGGGGGTTGTGAAAAAACCATTCTCAAAGGCCTGTCGGCCTTAGAGGGCGTGAGCGAGGTATCCGTGGACCAGGCGCTGCAAATGGTCAGCCTGCATGCCGACCCCGGCCTGCGCCCGGCAATTCTTGCCAAGCTGCACGACATGGGCTACCCCGAAAAGGGCAGCACCCAGGGGCTGGATGCCGGCGTATCCAACATCAAAAGCTATGTGAGCTGCGCCATCGGAAAAATGTCCTGAGCCGCAAGGGCCAGGAACACTCCGGGCCCGCAGGCCCGGACGCGCGTCAGCGCAGGACCAGCACCGGCACCTTGCAGTGGTTGAGCACCTCTTGCGTTTCACTGCCGTGCAACAGGCGGTCAAACCCCCGGCGGCCGTGCGACGCCATCACCAGCAGATCAGCGTCCAGCGCGTGCGCGGCGGTGACCAGCGCGTCGGCCACATCATTCGCCGTCAAAACCTGCGTCTTCACCTGCACGCCCTGCGCAGCCGCTTGCACAATGGCGGCGTCCAGTAGCTTCTGGGCTTTGTCGACCCAGTACGACTCGACGGTTTTCACATCCTCTTTGCTCAAGGGGTATGCGCCTTCAAAATAGTCGTAGCTATACGCCTGTACCACCGATACCGCCGTTAGCTGCGACTTGAACGCAACCGCCAGCGCAAGCGCCGAATCCACTGCCTTTTGCGACAGCGGCGAACCGTCCGTTGCCACCATGATTCTTTGGTACATACATCAACTCCTGTTATCTGGACATCCAGCGCCTGCACTGTAGGCGGCATGGGGACGCAGGGTTTTGACGTGCATCAAGCTTTTCCGTTTACCTCCAGGTGTGTGCGGCTTGATGTGCGTCAAGGCCTAAGGGATGGCCGGCACCTACCATGGCGGGAACCGAAAGGCGAAGATGGAACACAAAAACTGGTACGCACGGATTGCCAAGCAAACGGCACACATCTGCGGAAAATCCTTTGTTTTCACGGGTGCGGTGGGCACCATCCTGGTCTGGCTGCTGACCGGCCCGCTCTTTGGTTTTAGCGACACCTGGCAGCTGGTTATCAACACCGGCACCACCATCATCACCTTTCTGATGGTGTTCCTGATTCAGAACACCCAGAACCGCGACACCGAAGCCATACAGCTCAAACTCGACGAGCTCATCCGCTCCACCAACGGCGCGCACAACGCCTTGCTCGACCTCGAAGAGCTGGAGCAGGAAAGCCTGGAAGCCTTCAAACGCAAATACCAGGACCTTGCAGAACAAGCCCGCACGCGTCTGCGCAGCGGGCAAATCGATACGGATACGCCGGAGGTTTAACGCGCGCCTAGTGCCCCGCCTCCACCAGCCGTACACCCCAAGGCTGAGCCGCGCGGGTGTCCACGCTGACCTGCACGGCGCGCATGTCGTTGGCACCGGGCACCTCCAAGCGGGTCAGGTTGGTGATGGGAGTTTTGTTGAAGCTGAAGGGTTGGTCAAAGCGGAACACATGGCTGTCGCCGTGGATCAGCAGCACGGGGATGCGGGCGGCGGCGGCCAGGGGCAGCAGGGTCTCGCCAATGCTGGTGCGAAAGCCGGAGTGCGCTGGAAAGTCTTCCCAGATCGACTTGGAGTCAAACACATCGGCCTGCATGGCAAACACCAGGGCCTTGGCACCGCTTTGCTGGGCCTGGGCGAAAGCGTCCTGAATCCAGGCGACGTTGGCGCGGTCGCGCTCCATGAATTCGGCAACCGCCCGGGCATCGCGCACCTCGAAGTTGTTGTTGCTGCCCACGATGTGCAGCGTGGCAAACAACACGCCCTGGTGCTGCCAGCGCAGGTTTTCGACGAACTTGGCGTGGGTCGGTGCCGATGCCGCCTGGCTCTGCACGGAGAGCGGCACATGGCCCAGCGACTGGCCCGCCGGGAAGAACATGCTGCGCAAAGTCGCCAGACGCTCCAGCGGGTCATAGGCGCCGTTGTTGGCGCGGTGGCAGTCGGTCCATTCGTTATCGCCTGGCGTGTAGATCAGCGCAGACTCGAACAGGCCAAAGTGCTGGAGCTGGGCCTGGAACTCTTCGTTGGTGCAACGGGTGGAGCCTGACTTGAAGTCGCCGATGTGGATGGAAAAAGCCGGCTGCAGCCGGTTGATGCTGCCAATCAGCGCGCGGTACGGCGCGCCAACTTTAGCGGGGTCACCGTAGGGCAGGTCGCCCAGGGCCACGAACTGAAAGGTTTGCGCGTGGGCGGCCAAGGTGGCCGTCGCAAGCGCCAAGGCACAGATGCGGCTC
>Ga0214919_10013071_pt1 | contig 10102 bp, 6 predicted proteins | sample LL1503_MetaG_FD_177994 | JGI IMG/M metagenome (GOLD analysis project Ga0214919, IMG submission 177994) | Freshwater microbial communities from Lake Lanier, Atlanta, Georgia, United States - LL-1503 | ecosystem: Environmental > Aquatic > Freshwater > Lake | place: USA: Georgia | collected 2015-03-15 | reverse complement strand
TGCAGTTTGTGGAGCAGACCGCCCTCCCGCCCGGCCAGGCCTATGAGGCATTTATTCACCAAACTCGCCAGGTTCCCACGCGCGACGGTTTGCATGATTTTTTCAACGGCCTATGCTGGCTGCATTACCCGCGCACCAAGAACCGCCTGAATCAGTTGCAGGCGGAGCAGATCGCCCGCCACGGCATCGGTCCGCAGCGCGGTGTCGCGCGCGACGCGTTGACGGTTTTCGACGAGAACGCCGCCTTTGTGTGCGCTCCTGACGCGCTGTGGAACGCATTGCAGGCCAAAGACTGGGTTGCCGTGTTCGGGTCGCTGCGCCCGTTGTGGTCACAGGTACATCTGCAACTCTTTGGCCACGCCTTATTGGAAAAATTGTGCAACCCGCGCAAGCCCATTACTGCCCATGTGTACCGCGTGCAGCATGTGGATGGCTCCTGTGCATCGTTCGACAAGGCGGTGGCCCAAACGCTGAGTGTGGCTTTGCTGGAATCCAAGCCTTTTGCCCATGTGCCGGTGTTGGGCGTACCCGGCTGGTGGCCCGCAAATGAAGCCGCCGACTTCTACCGCGACGCTTCGGTATTTCGCCCGGCAAAACCCCATGCGGTATAAGCATTTATGGCTTAGGGCCTTTGTCGCCTTGCGTACCATTACGCGCGTGTTCTTTACTGAGAGTTCTTGATGAAACGAATTGTCCTGCTGGTGTTGACCAACCTGTTGGTGGTGGTGGTTCTGGGCATTGTGGCCAGTGTTCTGGGCGTGAACCAGTATCTGACGGGTAGCGGGCTGAACCTCGGCTTGTTGCTGGGTTACGCGGTGGTTATCGGTTTTGGCGGCGCATTCCTATCGCTGCTGATCAGCAAGCCCCTGGCGAAGTGGAGTTCCGGTGTTCGCTTGATCAAGCAGCCGCAAAACGCTGACGAGGCGTGGATTGTGCAAACGGTTCAAAAACTTTCGCAACAGGCTGGCATCGGTATGCCCGAGGTCGGTATTTTTGAAGGCGAACCCAATGCCTTTGCAACTGGCGCTTTCCGTGACTCGGCGCTGGTGGCCGTATCCACCGGGCTGCTGCAGGGCATGACCCGCGACGAGGTGGAGGCGGTGCTCGGCCACGAAGTAGCCCACATTGCCAACGGCGATATGGTGACCATGACGCTGATACAGGGCGTTATGAATACCTTTGTTGTTTTCCTTAGCCGCGTGATCGGCTACGCGGTCGACAGCTTTTTGCGCAAAAACGATGAGGAGCGCAGCGGCCCGGGCATCGGCTACTACGTCACCACCATCGTCTTGGACATCGTCTTGGGCTTTGCTGCCGCGATGGTTGTCGCCTGGTTCAGCCGCCAGCGGGAGTTCCGCGCCGATGCGGGTGCTGCGCAGCTGATGGGAAACCGCCAACCCATGATCAACGCGCTAGCGCGTTTGGGTGGTATGACACCAGGGGAGTTGCCCAAGAGCGTGGCCGCTTTCGGTATTGCTGGCGGTATCGGTCAGCTTTTCTCCACGCACCCCCCGATTGAAGAGCGCATCGCCGCCTTGCGTCAGGCAGCCTGAGCGGCGGGGGCGGGTTCAACCGCGCCCTGGACGTGCGTGTCGCTGGCGTCGGTATGCGCTTTCGATGCCAGCATGGTGCGCACATGGATCAACAGATCCGGGTCACGGTAGGGTTTGGTCAGATACAGCTGAACCCCGGCGTCCAAGGCAGCTTGGCGGTGTTTGTCGGCGCTGCGCGAGGTGACCATGATCAGCGGTATATCAGCCCACGCAGGAAAGCTACGCATGCGCCGCGCCAGTTCCAAGCCGTTGAGATCCGGCATCTCCAGGTCGGTAATCACCAGGTCGGCCGGCGATTGGCGCAGGCTGTCCAAAGCGGCATTGCCGTTATGGGCGGTGTCGACACGGTAGCCCGCGTCTTCCAGCAGCTGCTTCATGGTCATGCGTACAGCCCAGGCGTCGTCGACCACCAAAAGACGCACGGGTGCGATGCGGGCACGTTGTTGCATGCGACGTGTGCCCTGCTGGTAACTGGCGCGCTCGGTGCTGCGTTGCAGCGTTTGCAAGTCCAGCATAAAAATGGCCTTCCCGTCCGGTGTTAAAGCGGCGGACGACAGTCCACCCACCCGCCGCACCAGGCGGCCGACACCTTGCAAAATCAATTCGCGTGCATCCAGCACGGCGTCGGCCAGCAGCGCCATGGGTCGACCCAGGATACGAATGATCACGGGCGTTCGGCGGTCGGCTGCCACGTCGCTTTCGATCTGCAGCCAATCGGCCAGCACGCTGGTCGGTATCTGCTGATCCGCGTGGTGCAACTGGGTTTGCCCATCGGCGCCCACGCTGTAGGAGGCTTCCGACGCGGGAACGATGCTGTCGATTACTTCGCTGGGAACCGCAAATATGCCGTCACCACAGGCCATTAGCACCGCGTGAACCACGCCGCTGTTGGCCTGCACTGTCATCCGGAACGCACACCCCTGTCCGCTCACGCTGTGGATTTGCAATTCGCCCTGCAGCTGAAGCAGGCGGTCGTTGACCACGTCCATGCCGACACCGCGTCCGGACGTTTCCGTAACACGCTCCCGCGTGGAGAAGCCGGGCAGTACAATCAGATTGAAAAGCGCTTGTTCGTCGATCTCGCTGTCCTGCCCCAACAGGCCGTTGGCAATTGCGGTCTGCCTGATCATGGCGCTGTCCAGACCCCGACCGTCGTCGCGCACAGTGACCGTCACCCGGTCCGCATTGCGTGCGAAACGCACTTCTATTAAACCTGCTTGCGGCTTTCCTGCGGCCACGCGTTCAGCCCGAGATTCGATGCCGTGGTCTACCGCGTTGCGCAACACGTGGAGCAAAGCCTCCACCAGTTTTTGTAAGACCATGCCATCCACCTGAACATCGTCGCCGTGCAGGATGAATTGCACAGTACGCCCGGTCGCTTCAGCCGTCTGCATCACGATGCGTCGTAATCGGGCTGCAATGGTTTTCACGGTCGTGGCCCGCACCTTCAGAAGATCCTGGCGCTGGTCGGCCAAGGCGGCACCGCCCTCGCGCAGATGGTTATCCAACTGCCCGGATACGGCTTTACTCTGGGCAAGAAATTCCTGCTGGTCCCGTACTTTTTCTTCCATTGACAGCACCATGTTCTGCAGTGCGTCGTACCGGTCGAGCTCCAACAGGTCAAAGTCGTCCCGCGTGCGCATGGTCTCGTGGGCTTGAAAAGACTGGTTTTTGACGAGTTGGGTCAGGTCTGTAATGGCTTCCAACAGTTCGCGGTTACCCGCTGTCAGCGCCTGGAGCCAGCCCTCAGCGCTGCGCGCCAGATCCAGCAAGCGGGCATTGCGGCCCATGCTTTGGCCGCTGCGGCGCAACAAGAGATCCATGTGCGCCGAGTCGAGCTGCAGGGGGGCCTGCTGCGCTGGGGGAGCGGCTTGTCCCGCCACGGGAGCCTGTTCCGCAGTGCGTCCCTGTGCCGCACTGGCTGCTTGTGCCGGGGGCATGGCGTCCTGCAAGAGGGTACCTTGTGCTGGTACCCATGTCTGCTCCGTAGGTGCTGTGCCTGGCAGCGCCTCGAAGTCGTGGTGCGTGGTGTGCGGCGAAAAAGGCAGGGCCGCTGCGCGGTCGCTGTGTAACCACCGGGCAGCGACCCGAAGCGCTTCGCCCATCAGATGCACCCCGCTGGGTTCCGCCTCCTGGCCTTGCAAAAACCCGACCATTTGTTGCAGCATGTCCACGGCACGCAGCAGGGTGCCCCGAATCGCCGCAGGAGAAAGTACGCCGTGCTGCACGTCCTCCACACCGCACTCCAGAACCTCTTCCATGTGGTGCGACAGCCGTCCGATGCCGCGCAGTCCCAGGATGTAGCCACTGCCCTTGAGTGTGTGTGCGGCGCGCATGGCCTCTTGCATCATCCCGGTCGTGCAGTTTCCAGAACTCCAGGCGGAAACCGCTGCTTCAATTTCCAGAACTTGCCGAGGCGCATCAAACAGGAATACCTGTAGCTGATCCGGTTCAACGGTGGACAGGTCCAGTGCGTAGTCCTGTGCGTTTTCGGCCACATCAGGCTCTGCGGTGGCATCGCTTGCATCGGGCAGTTGGGGCGCGGCCAGCAGACGTTCAATCAGCTCCTCCTGCCAGGCCAAATCCACGGTCGCGGTACTAGCGGCGAGCGAGTACTCGATCGCTTCAACTGCGTGCGCGCTGCCTGGTTCCTTCAGGTACAGCCCGGTTGCCCCTTGCCAGCCGGCCAAATGGCTGCGTTCGGCGGTCGCGTTGTCACGCGCAGGGTCAGCCTGGCACTGGGCCAGCAGCAGTCGCACCAGGCCCAGGTACTCGGCGAGACCATCCAGCCCACCGGCTTGCACGGCCTGGGTGAAACGGTCGATGAAATCCAAAGCCGATTCAAAGGCCTCGTCGCTGATCGGCTCCCCCTGCGTCCAAGCTTGCAGTACGTCCAGCGTTGGAGCCGACTCGCTCAGCTCCTGATGCAAAAGCGCCAGTATCACGCGGTGCACTCCACCTGATCAGGCTGCAGCTTGGGGTGCGGACTGATCGAGGGTGAACTCCGATACGCTGTCGCGCAAGCCCTGTGCGTAGTCCACCAACGTTGTCGTCCATGCTTTCTGGGCTGCCATGGCCGCACTGGTTTGCAACGTGGACTGGTTGATCTCGTCAATCGACTTGCGCAAGGAAGCCGCCAATTCCTGCTGGACCTCAGAGGACGCCGCAATTTGCCCCACCATGGCGATCAGTTCTTCGGTTGCAGTCTGGGCCAGTTGCATCTCTTTTGCCGCAGACTCAGCTCGCCCGGTTTGGCTGACCACGTCGGTGACGAGGCGGTTCAGGTTCACCAGCGACTCGTTGGCCTCAGCCTGGATGTTGTCCACCATGGCGGCAATCTCGTTGGCCGCCTTGCTGGAAGCATCGGATAGGCGCTGCACCTCCTGGGCCACTACGGCAAAACCGCGTCCGGCATCGCCGGCGGCAGCGGCCTGGATAGAGGCGTTGAGCGACAACACATGGGTGCGCTCCGAGATGGTGTTGATCAGGGCCACCGCAGTGGAAATTTCCTGCGAGCGCTGGGCCAGGCTCTTGAAACGCTTCTCGGTATCGCCCATGACCTGGCGCAACTGCTCCATTCCTCGCACAGTGCTTCCAACCGCATCCTGCGCAGCCGCAGCCGCACTGGCAGTACGGCCCGCTGATGCGGTCGAGCGTTGCGACAACTGGGCCACGCTCAGCAGCTGGGCCGAGGTGTCGGCCAGCGTTGCCTCCATGCCTTTGAGCAGCACCTGCTCCTGGGCAATGGCTTGGTCCACCTCTTGCGCCTGTTGCCGGGTTTCCTGCGTTGCCTGTTCGAGTTGCAGCGTAAGCGTTTGCACACTGTTCAGGGCCTGGGCCGTCTCGTCAGCGAGCTGGTTGATGGAGGAGGCAATCGTGCCCACAATGTTGTCGTCCACCGGTGCCCGCACGCGCAAGTCGCGGTCTGACAACGCAAGCACCGCCCCAAGCAAAGTGATAGCGGACTCGTTCATCGCTTCATTTTCTTGCCGCTTGACGGCCTCACTGACCAAACGCTCATCCAGGAGCTTGTCGAAATTCTGGCCGATGGTGCTGAGCTCATCCTGTCCGGTCATATCTGCGCGGGCCGAAAAATCGCCGCCGTTGATCCGGCGGATTGCGAACTCCAGGCGTCCGAAGCCACTATTTAAATTGCGGTAGAACCAAATGATCATTGCAACCACCACCAGTTCGGTGAAAGTCTGGCCAAAGACGATGGCGCGCTGAAAGCCGCTTCTGGCTGTTGAAGAGTCTTCCTGAATCGCAGCAACTTTCTGATCCAGGCGCCAGGCAATCGACTCCAGCATGGCGTGGCGCTGGTCAAAGTCATCCTCAACAGAGTGCATCGCGTCGCGGATCACGGTCGGTGCATCGGCCGGTACAGCCATCAGTGTCTCCGCCAGTTTGGTGTAGTTTTCGGTTCGGGCCTGGGAGTCGGTCAGGTCCTTGAACACATCGGGGGGCAGATTTGTTGGAAAATCAAACAGATTGGCTTTGCGCAGGTCATCGATAATTTCCTGAAGTTTCTTGCCCGCTTTCTCGCTGCGCTCGGGGTCTTTTTGCAGCACGGCATTCGCGTACTTAATCGCCTCGGTTAACAGTTCCGCGCTGAGCAAATGCAGGTTGCCGAAGCGGGTCTGAACTTCATCTACAGAGGTTGTCGCCGAGACGAACCCCTGGTAAGTATTCAGTTGGCTAATGGAAAAATAGCCTTGCACCACGCGTACAAAAACCAAAAACACCATGAGTGCGATCAGTCTGGACCGGAAAGTGTTGAGCATGCGGGGTACCTCGGAAGTAGTGACAGTTACTCGGAAATCAGGGGCGTACAAACAACGCATCAGCGGTGTCGAGCTGGCCCATGCACAGATCGATCAGGCTGCGGGTATCCAGCTCCAGCGCTGCAAGTCCGTCAGCCGCCTGGGCAAGGCCCAGTGCCACGGTCTTTAGCGGGGCTGGCAATGGCATATCGGGTGGCAGCGCCTGAGGCGTAAAGCGGATTTGCTGCGGCAGACCGGTGAACAGCAAGCCAATGGCCTCTTCGTTTTCACCGGGCGAATGGCTTCCCAGCAGCAGGCGAACTTTTTCGTTCCGGGAGGTGGCAACGGTTTGCACAGCGTTCTGCGCCCGGGGATCAATCAGCAGTAACAGATCCACAACTGGAACCAAGAGCCCATCGGCGTTGGTGCACCCGGCCAACCAGGCCGGTGCGCGGGGAATCGGATTCAGCGAAAACGCCTCCGAAATATGGGTGGCCCATTCCAAATTAAATGCCAGCAGCCAGGGCCCACAGGCAATCCGGTACGCGGCCCGGGTAATCGGATCCATGGTTGCCGCGTCGGCGCATTCCGATGGGAGCGCGGTATCCATGGCAGTTCTTTCGCAGGGGGCGATTAAAGAAAAGCCAGAATGTCGGCTGCTTGGTAAGGCTTGGTGACATAGCCTTTGGCGCCCAGCATCTGGGCAAAAACCCGGTCTGCTTTTTGGTCTTTGCTGGTGACGAAAACGACCGGAATGTTCTTGGTGTCGGCCTGGCGGCTCATTTTTCGGGCTGTGGCAAAGCCGTCGGTTCCCGGCATGTTGACGTCCATGAGCACCAGATCCGGGCGGCTGCGTTGCAGCATGTCCAGCGCCGCATCCCCCGACGGGGCAGTGCTGATATCGCACCCCGCGTCGCGCAGAATTCTGCTCAGATGCTCGCAATCGACCGGTGAATCTTCGACGATCATGACTTTCTTCATATCTGCTCCTGGTATCTATGACATGGACTGGAAGGGGGGCCGTGCGCCCGGTGCTGTCGACAAGCCGGGCGCACCGACAGTGAGGCTTCTTTTGACGTGGGTGGACAGCATGCGGGCCAGTTCGGCCTCGTTAATGGGTTTGGTCAGATAGCCGTCGCAGCCGGCCATCGACGCGCGGATCTTGTCGATCGTGCCGGTTCTGCTGCTGGTCATGACTACTTTGGGCACGATGCCGCCGCGCTTATAGCTTTTGATGGCTCTGCAGGTCTGGTAACCGTCTATTCCTTGCATGTGGATATCGAGCAGCACCACGGCATAGTTTTTCTGGGAGATGAGCAGCAGCGCCTCGTCGCCGCTGGCCGCCACATCGCAATCCAGTCCCATGGCCAACACGCGGTTGCGCAGGTAGTTTTGCGCTACCGGACTGTCATCTACGACCATCACGGAACCGGGGTAAGACTGGCTGGTGGTACGGCTATCGAGTTGGGGTTCGGGAACCAAGGGCGCACGAATCAACGGGAGTACTTTGGCCTGATCACCTTGCGCGCCCAGGCCTTGCCCGTGCGTTGTGGGGAAGGCGGATTCGAAGGCCAGATAGGCGGCCTCATTCGGTACCCGCGCGTTGTGAGACTGCTGGGTTCGGAAATGGTTGAACACAGCAAAAGCCCGGTCGAGCTGCAGCGGTTTGCGCACCGCGGTCAGCCGCTCGTGCAGCCCGGTTTCACTGAGCAGAACGATGCGTCCGCCTGCCGCCTGAAACGCAACCGCCGCGGCAACATGCCCGGGGAGGCTGCTCCCGAGCAGAACGCCTGTAGCTTGCCGCAGCGTGCTGGTGAGCGACCACGAATGGGTTTTGCGCGAGGCGAATTTGCAAAAAGTCGCCAGCTCGCGCTCTTCGGCGGCGTTCAAGCCCAGTGCCAAAACCGTGAACATGTGCATGTGATCCTCCCTGCGAACTGCGCTTTGGCAGCGGCCAAAATCAGATATTTATTGGCAACTATACTTTATTTATCGCGGAGGTTTAGACGGCCGTTTCTGGCGCGACGGCGTCTTGTGTGTCAGTTTTGCGTGGCCGTGCGGCGCGCTGGCCGCTGCTGGCGGCTCAGCGGGTTGCGCTTGAATCGGGCAGCGCGCCCGCCAGAGCCTCGGCAACGCGGATGCCGTCCACGCCAGCGGACAAGATGCCCCCGGCGTAGCTCGCGCCTTCGCCTGCCGGATACAGGCCGCGCACATTGCTGCTTTGCAAATCCTCGCCGCGCGGCATCTTGAGCGGGCTGGAGGTGCGGGTTTCTACCCCGGTCAACACCGCATCTGCCATATCAAAGCCTTTGATTTTTCGCCCGAAGACCGGCAAGGCTTCGCGGATGGCGGCAATCGCATACGGCGGCAGGCTGTGCGCCAGATCGGTCAGGTGCACGCCCGGGCGGTACGAGGGCTGTACCGCACCGAAGGTGGTGGATGCGCGCCCGGCCAGAAAGTCGCCCACTAACTGGCCCGGTGCCACGTAACTTTCGCCGCCCAGTACATAGGCGGCTGATTCAAGCCCGCGCTGCAAAACAATGCCCGACAAGGGGTGTGCCCGGTTGGCGCTGGGCGGGGTGCCGCACAGCAGCGTCTGGGTTTCTGCTGCATAGCGTTCGCCGTCGTGCGCGCCGAAGGCGGCAACCCAGCTATTCGTATCGTAGGGATAGTCATCTGGTTCTATGCCCACCACAATGCCGGCGTTGGCGTTGCGTTCGTTGCGCGAATACTGGCTCATGCCGTTGGTCACCACCCGCCCGGGCTCGGAGGTGGCAGCCACCACCGTGCCGCCCGGACACATGCAGAAGCTGTAAACGCTGCGCCCGTTCTGGGCGTGGTGTACCAGCTTGTAATCTGCCGCACCCAGCAGCGGGTTTCCGGCATGGCGGCCCCAGCGGGCGCGGTCGATCACGCCTTGTGGATGCTCGATACGAAAGCCCACCGAGAAGGGCTTGGCCTGCATCGCTACGCCGCGCGCGTGCAGCATGGCAAAGGTGTCGCGCGCGCTGTGGCCCAGCGCCATCACCACCTGCCGTGCTGCGATGTCCCGCTGCTGGCCGCTGGCCAGATCCATCACTTGCAGGCCACACACGCTTCGCGCACCGTCGCGCGTCTCCAGATGCAGATCGGTGACCTGCTGCCCGAAGCAGACCTCGCCTCCCAGCGCGATGATGCGCGCGCGCAGGTTTTCCACCACGCGCACCAATTTGAAAGTGCCGATGTGCGGGTGCGCTTCCACCAGAATTTCGGGCGGTGCGCCGGCGTTGACAAATTCCTGCATGACTTTGCGTCCGAGGTGGCGCGGGTCTTTGATCTGGCTCCACAGCTTGCCGTCCGAAAACGTACCCGCACCACCCTCGCCAAATTGCACATTGCTGTTGGAATGCAAGTTCCGCTTGCGCCACAAATCCCAGGTGTCCTGGGTGCGCTGGCGTACCGGCGGGCCACGCTCCAGCACCAGCGGCTTGAAGCCCATCTGCGCCAGCAGCAGCGCGGCAAATATGCCGCAGGGGCCAAAACCCACGACTACTGGGCGCAATGGCAGCGCGGCGGGTGCCTGCGCAACCGGGTGGTACTCCATGTCAGGCGTGGCAGCGATATGCGGATGGGCGGCTAAGCGCGTCAAAACCACCTCCTCTAAACCGGCCTTCAGCGCCACATCGACGATAAAGACCGCCAGCACATCCGCTTTGCGCGCATCAAAGCTGCGTTTGAATACGTGGAGTTCGGTGATGTCGTTTGGCGCAACGCCCAGAGCTTGGGCGGCCAGGGCGTGCAGCGCGTCAA
>Ga0214919_10013070_pt1 | contig 10102 bp, 9 predicted proteins | sample LL1503_MetaG_FD_177994 | JGI IMG/M metagenome (GOLD analysis project Ga0214919, IMG submission 177994) | Freshwater microbial communities from Lake Lanier, Atlanta, Georgia, United States - LL-1503 | ecosystem: Environmental > Aquatic > Freshwater > Lake | place: USA: Georgia | collected 2015-03-15 | reverse complement strand
TATTAAATAATCATAGTAATATAGAAGAAAAGAAAAAAGGATTTAAATTTTATTGTGAAGCTTGTGATTATGGTATTATTAATGAAAGTAAATATAATGAACATCTTGGAACATCAAAACATAAAATTAAAATATCTACAAGAAATAATTAATAATTTAAAAATTGAATTTGTATATTATATATTATAAATTAGTATATAATATAAAAATGGAAAATCAAACAACTTTATACTATACAAATCCTGAATTAAGAGATGAATGGGATGGTAATATTGAAGATATGAAAAAACCAATTCCTGTTGCGCGTAAAGTAAATTGGAAATGTAAAACAAAAATAGAATGTCATAGATGGATATCAAATATTAATAATAGAAAAAAAAAAGATAGACCTCGTGGATGTCCTTACTGTGTAAATAAAAAAATATGTTCAAAAGAAGGCTGTTGGTGTAATAGTTTATGGGCATTAAAACCGTTATTAAGAGATGAATGGAATGGTAATATTGATGATATGAAAACTTATTCTATATCAAGTGGTAAAGAAGTTAGTTGGAAATGTTTAAAAGGTATATCATGTCATATATGGTATGAATCTGTTAAATCGAGAGTTTCACGAGGTGAATGTCCTTATTGTACAAATTGTAAAATATGCTCAAAAGAAGGTTGTTGGTGTAATAGTTTATGGGCGTTAAAACCTGAATTGCGTGAATATTGGAACGATAATTCCAAAGATATGAAAAAAACTTCAATTGGATGTGAAGATATTGTAAATTGGAAATGCAAAACAGGTAATATTTGTCATAATTTTAAATCACCTGCTAATAATTATTGTTGTCCTTATTGTAGATATAGAGAACCGATAATATGCGAAATAGATCATTGTAATAGTTTATGGGCATTATTTCCTGATTTAAGAATTGAATGGTGTGGAAATATAGAGGAAATGAAAAAATATTTTCCAAATTCAAATGAAGATAAAGATTGGAAATGTAATAAAACTAATTGTAACCGTATATGGAATACAACTATTATTAATAGAACAAAATTTAATATAAATTGTTTTGTTTGTACAGGAAAAAAAATATGTAGTAATGATTATACAAATAGTTTATGGGCATTATATCCTGAATTAAGAGATGAATGGTTTGGAGATATTGACGAAATGAAATGTTATTTACCATTTAGTAATAAAGAAGTAAAATGGAAATGTAATACTGGAAAAGATTGTCATATGTATAGTTCTCCTATTAGTAGAAGGACTGGTATAAATAAATCAGGATGTTCTTATTGTATAGGTAGATATGTATGTTCAAAAGAAGGTTGTTGGTGTAATAGTTTATTTATATTAAGACCAGATTTACATAAAGAATGGAATGGAAATATAGATGATATGAAAAAATATCCTATTGCGAGTCATTCATATGTTGAATGGAAATGTAATAAAGGACATATATGGTCTACAAGAATAAATCAAAGGACCAGTAATAAATGTGGATGTCCAATATGTGATAATAAAACAGAGCAGAAAATTTTTGATATTCTTATTAAATTTTTACCAACAATTAAAAGACAATTTAAAGTAGAATGGTGTAAGAATAAAACTTATTTACCATTTGATTTTGTATTAGAAAATGATAAGATAATTATTGAATTAGATGGACCACAACATTTTCATCAAATTAGTAATTGGGAATCTCCAGAAAAAACACAAATAAATGATAAATATAAAATGAAATGTGCGAATGATAATGGATATTCAATTATTAGATTACTACAAGAAGATGTATTTTATGATACATATATATGGATAGAAGAATTAAAAACTAATATTGAAAAAATTAAAACAAATAATATAGTTCAAAATATTTATATGTGTAAAAATAATGAATATGATATATTTCAATCATTAGAAGTTTTAGTTAATTTAGATATTTCATTAGAATCATCTTTAGAATAAATAATTATTAAATTTTTAATTTTTTTATTATATATAATTAAATGTCAAAACATAAAAGTGAAGACTATAAGTTATCAGCTGTTAAATATTATTTGAAAGGTGAAAAAACACAAGAAGAATTATGTAAAATATATGAATGTTCAGTTCGTAGTTTAATGAGATGGGTTGATAGATATAAATTTGAAAAGAAGATAAAAAGACATAATAGAAAGAATATTTCATATAAAATAACTAAAAAACAAGTGAAATATATTATAGATGAAGTTAAAAATAATAAAACTATTACAATGGATGATTTACTTTATAAATTAAAGAGTAAATATGAAAACATAGATATATCACAAAGACATTTAAGTAGAATTATTAGAGATAATAATATAACTTTAAAAATAACAAGATTTAGACATGAGCCACTTAAGAGATTTGGAAAAGATGTTGATATTAATAATAAAATAAAAGAATTTTATAATAAAATTAAAAACTATAATATTAATGATATTATATGTATAGATGAAACAAGTATTAATGCTTTAATGAAGCGACATCATTGTTATAATGAAATAGGTAAAAGATGTGTAATTAAAACACATTCACAAGAAGTATTTAAGAAATATACAGCTATATTTGCTATTTCTACAAGCGGTGTTTTAGGTTGGAAATTATATGATAAAGGTGGTATAGATACTATTAGATTATATGAGTTTTTAGAAAAATATATAACTATTAAATATAATAATAAATTAATAATTTTAGATAATGCTAGTTCTCATAGAAATGAAAGAATAAGAGAGTTAATAAATAAAAATAATAAATTATTATTATCAGTACCATATCAACACTTTACAAATAGTATTGAGAATTATTTTAGTATGTTTAAGTCTAGATTACAAAAGAAAGAAGGTTTAACACACACAGAATTAAAAGTAAATATAAGTAATATTATAAAAGATATACCTATATCAAAATATATTAATATTTTTCAAGGTGCATATAACAGAACTAATAAATATGTTAAGAAAACATTAACAAGAAAAAGAATACCGAAAACGTATAAAAAATAAGATTTTAAAATCGGCGTTTTAAATGTCTAAAGGTGTAAAATTATAGTAAAATAAAATATAAAAAAACATAAAAACATAAAAACATAAAAACATAAAAACATAAAAACATAAAAACATAAAATTTATCGTCCAGAGATATATAAGTATTGTTCATCAATATTAGAATTCATTCTATCAAAGTATTTAGAAAAATAATCTTTAAAATTGGTATCATCTAACTCAGGGTCAGTATCTGTTGCATTATTAATCATACAAGTTTCAATATCATAATTAGAATATAATTTTTTATCATTTTCAATTTGATTAATTTTTGATAATGTCTTTCCTGATAATGTATCATAATCACTTCCATAGGTACTGCACACATCAAGGTCAAATAAATTAGGAGCTACTTTTTTAGAACATTCACGTTGCAATGATACAGTAGGGTCATCTAATTTCTTTCTCATAACTAAATCAACAAATGGAATATTATCAGGACATTTTGAAGCTTTTAAATAATTTATAGCATCTTGTTTGCTATTAAATGTAAGTGGATTTGTTACACCATCTAAAATTTTATTACTGTTAAGAAGAAAAAAATTTTTACCATTAGTTACTAAATAATCATAACAAGTTGTTGGTATTACAACATCATCTAGAAATAAAACAAAATTATCTACGGCTTTATTACGTAATATATATATAAGAAAAATTAGTATTAGTATAGTTAAAATAAGTCCTGCAGTATTTAACATTTTTTATTTTTATTTTTTATTTTTATTACTTTTTATAATAGATGTAGATATTTATTTTTTCTTATTTATTTTTTCTTATTTATATTTTTATTTATTTATTTGATTCAATTAAGAAAAAAATATGTGTGATTATAATAAAAAATAGAAAATAAAATAGAACATTACATATATATAAAATAATATATAATAATATACAATAATATATAAAAATGTATTTAGCTGTAATGTTAGTTATTGTTGCATTATTAGTATTTTATAATGAAATTAATAATAAAATGAATATGACAGAATATATTTTATTATTTATTGCATTAATTGCTATTGTAAGATCAGCAATAAATTATATCAAATTTGATACTATAAAAGAGGGATTTACTACAAATATTAAAAAAAAGGAAAAATTTAATAATAGAAAAGTAGAATATGAAGATTATGAAGATTATGAAGATGATGATGATACGATGATACTTAATTCAAACGAATCTAATGAATATTTAGATTCTGATGTAAACACTAATAAAAATAGTAATTCTTTTACAGCTAGTACACCAACAATTGACCCATACATAGAAAATCAAAAAAGTAGTAATTCTATTAAACAAGTTAATGATTTACTTGGTATTAGTAGTAGTTTTATAGATATACCTACACCTACTCCTACATCTACTACCAATACAAATGATGATGAAATTAAAAGTATTTTTAGTCCAAAAGTAATTATAGGTAAAGGTAAGGATAAAGATTCTAATAGTAATAATAATTATGATAATGGTTTTGGGCGTAATAGTTCTAAATGGAATAGTGCATTTACTAATGATGGATTTAGTTTTAATAATACAATGAATCCTGTTAATAATTTATGGAGAGATAATCAAGCATATTATACCAGCGGAGGTTATGGCTATGGTGGTAATGGGGGTAATGGTGGTAATGGTGGTAATTGCAGTAATAATATGAATAATATGAATAATATGAATAATGAAATTAGTAACGAACAATGGTCACAAGGTATGGATTCTTTTAATAAGGGAAAATGGCAACGTAATCAATATACCCGTCCTAGTGATTATGTTGATTATGTATCACCATCTGGATATGGAACTACTACACCAAATAGCACTTCATCACCTATTTATGGAAATACTTCTTCAGATAGTTTAAATCCAACTGAAAATAGTTCTCCTCAGGTACCTTCTTCTAGTAATGATAAGAGAAAATTGTGTGGAGCTTATACAGATTTAGATGAAAATAATGCTGGAGATTTAATAGTTAAAGATTATACACAAGCTAAAAAATGGGTTGCAGGTTATACTTATGTTCCTCCAATTCATTGGGATGTTCCTCAAAAGCGTTCTCCTGTATGCCATTCTGCAACCCCTAACGTTCGTAAATTAACAGGTCTTATTGATAGAGGTTTGCCTATTAATGCATTGGAATTAACTAAAGATGGATACATTGCTGATACTGAAGAAACCGTAAATTTGTCTAGTGTTGGTAGTATGATTCCTAAATTCAACTATCAAGAACAACCTTTTAGTAAACCTTACGTCTAAAGCAGCTTTTCAAAAAAGCCGCGCCAAAAGCAAGGGAGCTCGAGGGGCTGAAGCCCTCGCAAGTAAATCCCGTGCGCAAACGCTAGAGAGGCTAAAGCCTCTCAGTAATTTTAAAAATTTAAATATTTGTAAAAACTATTTCATTTTCTATTTTTATATTTTTATATTCTATATTTTTATATTCTATGTAATATTTAGAACGTGTAATAATAAAACTATAAAAAATGAGGAGAATATATATAAATCCACAACAATTAAATATAAATACAATATTAAAAAAACATAATCCTGATATTAAAAATGAAAAGTTTAAAAATTATAAAACTAATAAAACTAATAAATCTAATAAATCTAATAAAGATAATATTAATTTAAATTCTGATATTACAATTATTAATAATATTTTAAATAATAATAATGCCTCACAAAATATTAAAAAATCGAATCCAATTAATAATAATAAATATAATATAGTTAAATATTTGGGAGAAGGTATTCAGGGTAGTCTATATTTAGCTAATGATACAGCTAAACAACGCTATATTTGTAAAAAAATAAGTCTAGATACAAATAATGCTGAACAAGTAAATCAAATAGAATTAGAATTAAATATATTAAAATATCTTTCATCAAATAAAGTTACAAAGGAACATATAAATCCTTGTCTAGAATACAAAATAATAGATAATAATATTTTTACAATATTTCCTGTATTTAATGGATATAGTTTAAATCATTTATACAAATATTTAATTAAGATAGATAATAATTCATATTATAAGATTGTATTTCATCTTATTAAAACAATTTTACATGGGTTGGCAAAAATACATCAATCCAAAATAGCGCATCAAAATATAAATGTTAATTCTATATTAGTTTCTACATATACAGATCCAAAAGAAATATTTGTAAAATTTACTGATTTTGGTCTAGGATGCGGAAATAGTAATATGGATATGGGTAATATGAAAACTATGAAAACTATGAAGAATATGATTAATATAGAAGATTATGAAGGAGAATACAATAAAACATTATTTAAATTTAATTCTTGTAAAGTAAATAATTTTACACCAGTAAATATAGATGAAAATATTATATCAGAATTAGTAGATGACGATTATTTAGGAATATCACAGAAATATGATTTATTATGTCTAGGATGTATATTTTTAAAACTATTATTATTTTTTGAAAATCTAGATATAGATTTCAAAAAAGGATATAATAAGTCATTTATGAAAAATATTTTACAATTAATAGATAATAAATATTTATCCAAAGTGAAATCAGGAGAAAAAATAGATTATAAAAAATTATTCCCTTTTTTAAATGTAAATGATAGTGTAAAATGTAATATTATAGAATATATAAAATTATTTAAAGAATATATATTGTGTAAAACTTCAAAAAGAAAAACTTGCCAATATGTTCTAGATAAACTTATTATTTATGAAAAATACAAAGATGAAGTATTTTAGATATAATATTATCATATATATCCACTAATTGTATTCATTGATACAGCAACATTAAGAGATTTGAAAAAAGGTAATACTCCTAATAATAATATTACTTCAAAACTAATTACAAATACAATATGTATCAAATAATTTATTCCAATAAATTTAAAATCTATAAGACTAAATGGTATAATTCCTATAAGTAATGGTATTATTAATAATAGAAGTAAAATAAAAGTTATACCAACTATAAGATATATAAAATAAATTCTTTTATTATTTCTATATTTATTATTTTTTTCAGAATCATCAATACTTTTTTTCTTATAATATATATTCGAATTTTGTAATATTTTTAAATTTGTAATATTTGGAGGAAAATCTATATCAGGTGGTATATTATTTAATTGGTAAAAAGATAAAGATTTACTCAAATCATTAATTACTTTACTCTTTAAATAATCATCATAAATATAATTAGCAAATACACCAAAAAATAATGCAAATGCAGTAAAACCTATGAAAATTTCAATTAATAATGTATAAATATAAATATATTTTGTATTATTTGTTGGTGAATATAACATTTTATAAATGTATATATTTACACTGTTTTATTATATATTAATATTATATATATTATATATTAATATTATATATATTATAAAAATATTATAAAAATATTATAAAAATATTATAAAAATATTATAAAAATATTATAAAAATATTATATATATTATAAAAATATTATAAAAATATTATAAAAATATTATATATATTATAAAAATATTATATATATTATAAAAATATTATAAAAATATTATAAAATGATAACATCGACAAATTATAACTATAACTATAATTACTATAATATTATACCTATATTATTAATTGAAATAATAATAGTTTATATTTTTGAATATTTAGTATTTATATTTCACATAATTCCTGGAGTTATGTCAAGAATTAATGAACTTTTAGCTATATTTTCAAATAATATATATTATCCTAATATGAACGTTTATCATAATGATGGAAAACATCAAGATCAAATTTCAAATAGTAATAATAATGAAACTAAATATATAAAAACACAAAACACATATGGTATAGTGACATTTTCATTTATTATTGTTGGTATATTATTATTATTATTATTATATAAATATATTGTTGTAAATATTATGAATAAAAAAATAGAATGGATAACAGTTGGTATAGTTGTAGCAGGAATCACGTTTTTTATTTTATTCATGGAATCTATATATATATTTGTAATTGAAGATCAAATAGAAAATAGTAGAGATATTTGGGATATGTTTATTACTGTTAATAATTCTATTGAAAGTTATCTTATGAAATTATAAACTTGGTTATTCATATAAATATTCCATTATACGTTTACTAACAACTTCTCCAATACGCCTTTTAGTCTTACCATTATTAACCAAATATATTTCAGAGATTAATAATATTCGTTTTTCATCTGTTTCACATTTACTATATTCTGCTAAAAGACTTTTTATTGTAGGATATACTTCAGATATCTTCATAGCAATGTTTGTACTAACTCCAGGAATATTTGTAAGACATATCTGATTCCATAAGGATGGAGTTAAATTTTCTTTTTTACATTTTTTTATTGAATTAAGATATGAATTATCTCCTCCATTCTGAATATTTATTTGTGATTCTGGATGTGGTTCTGGATGTGGTTCTGGATGTGGTTCTGTTTCTTCAATAATTAGATTATTTTCATTTGTAATAGGAATAGGATTAGGATTAGGAATAGCAATAGGATTGGGATTTAGAATAGATATAGTATTATGTATAGGTCTAAAAAAATCATGAATATCTTTATCCATTCTATCATGAATTCTAACTATAATTTCTAAAGTTTCAATGAGTGACATAGATCTAATTAGAGGTATCTCATCACGAAAGATAGAACTAATTAAACTCCCATGAAATACTTTTTTCTCATTTGGATATCTAACATCTTGGGAAGAACCTTCTATTAGGTAGCATATTAATTTTTTTCCAGATGATTGCAATTTTTCAGCTTGTAGCCTAACCTTTTGCTCCTTATAACGACCATCTTTAATACTGGCTAACATATCTGGAACACATTTGCGTTCTATTATAATAGATTTATCTGGATGTTTATCATTTGATATAATTATATCCCCTATTTGCAAACTTTTTAATTCATATTGTATATTAAATGATGGAGTATTTTTAATTAGTTCAATTAATTTACCTTCGCGATTATCTATAATGAGCATTTTGTTTGTTGTGTATTTTGTGTTTTATGAAATATGATTTATATTTGTATCTAGATACATATAATAATAATCTTTTATATAGAAAAATAAAAATTAATAATAAATATATGAAAATAAAAAATATTAAAAAATTGGATTAGGTTAACTTATAAAATTTAATTTTTTATTTTTTATGCATAAGTCTCTTATTTGTAGATCTCTTACATTTATGTTTTTTAGATAATTTATTTTTATTTTTTTTAGAAGTATTTTTTTTTTTATGTAATTTAATTTTTGACATTCCACCAACAAAAAAAACTTCTAAAGGATTTGATTTTGGATCATAAAATATATCGTCTATCATTTTATCTAAATTGTCATATCTATTATGAGGTACAATAGGTTCTCGTCTTTTATCATTATAGCTTAAATCTTTTATAACACCTTTTACATCTGCTTCAGTAAATTTTAAAGTTGTCATATCTACAGTAATAGAATCTGTATCTGTAGAAATTTTTTCGTTTACTGTAGTTTGTTTTCCAGTATAATTACCCAGTAATTTATAATAATTTCCTCCATATTTATATATCGTTTGAAAGTTTATTACATATTTACTAGGTATTAGTTGATAAAATTTATATTGTTTTAATTTTTCAAGTGTATTAAATGTTTTAACTTTTTCTAATTCATTTTTTAAAGGAATTACAATTTTTTTTGATTTTACAGGCGCTTCAGTATACTGTTGTTGTGGTTCTTTACTTTCTGCAGTATACGGTAAATTATTATAATTGGAGGTTGCCATAATATATTTAAAAAATTTTGTTTATTAATATATAAATATATTTAAAAAATAAAATAAAAATATTAAAAATTTAAAAATTTAAAAATTTAAAATTTAAAATTTAAAATTTAAAATTATTTTTTTTATGATATAAGGATATTTACACCTTTAGACATTTAAAACGCCGATTTTAATAAGCATTTTAAATGTTTAAGATTTGGTTTTGAAACCTGTAAAAACAACTTATATGTCAAATTTTACTCCTTAATATTATTACTAATAAAAA
>Ga0214919_10013069_pt1 | contig 10102 bp, 14 predicted proteins | sample LL1503_MetaG_FD_177994 | JGI IMG/M metagenome (GOLD analysis project Ga0214919, IMG submission 177994) | Freshwater microbial communities from Lake Lanier, Atlanta, Georgia, United States - LL-1503 | ecosystem: Environmental > Aquatic > Freshwater > Lake | place: USA: Georgia | collected... | reverse complement strand
CACACACTTGTTTTCATTTCTCTCTTCGTCTTTCAAAAACTCCACCAAGCCCTTGTGCATACTGCATAGGTCGCCAGTTGTCCAGTCCCTGTCCATTTCTGGCTTCCACCTTCGCTCCAACTCGCAGACGGCTCGCGCCCACACTTCAGTCAACCATTCCGTATAGCTACATGGCTTCCTTTCGTTTTTCCCAACGCTGGCTCAAGGCTGTTTTCCCTTTTTTTTAATATTCCTTCAAAAGTTTTTGTCAATATTTATCTTTATGTTTGTTTGAATTTTTACAAAAAAAAATATACATGAAAAATATCCCATTATTTTTAGCATTATTTCTTATTCCTATTCTCGGTTTAGGCCAAAACACAGCAATGGTAAGCGGAAGTGGCATTGTGCTTTCAAAAGATGGTTACATTGCTACTAATAATCATGTTATAGAGAATGGCCTTGAGTATTTTGTAGATATATACACAAATGGGATTAAACAAAGTTTTAAAGCTAAAGTTATTCAAGCGGATAAAGAAAATGATTTAGCAGTAATAAAAATTGAAGACCCTTTGTTTAAACCTTTTAAATCCATTCCTTATGCATTTCGTATGCAAGGTATAAATGTAGGTGAAAAAGTTTTTGCTATGGGATACCCTCGACCTGGTATTCAAGGAGAGGAAGTTAAAATCACAGATGGTTTGATTAGTTCAAAAACAGGATTTCAAAATGACAACAAATCATTTCAAATTTCTGCACCAATTCAACCAGGTAACAGTGGTGGTCCTTTATTTGATTACTCAGGCAATCTTATAGGTTTAACATCATCTGGAATTCCCTCTGGAGAGAATGTGGGGTATGCAATAAAGATTTCTTATTTAAATAATCTTATTGACTTAGTTCCAAATTTCCCGATTTTAACTGCGACGACAACAACAACAAATCTTTCTTTTACTGAGAAAATAAAAATTTTGTCTAACTACACTGTAATGATTCGGGTAGTAATACCAGATTGTGACTTAAAAACTCCTAGTGAATTATTTAATACTATTAATGCAGGCTCAACTGTTAAGGGGATTTCTGCAATGTTAGGTATGGAAGGTGAAAATTATAGAAATGATGGCTCGGGAATAAGTTTTTATAAATGGGTTTTGTGTGAAAATGACAAAACGTTTATAGATTGCTGGTTAAAAGATGGTAAGATGTACCTCTCTATGAAATCATTTAATAATCCTGACAGTAGATATATTCTAAATGAAGAAATGTTTAAATTAATTAAACCTGGAATGACTTATGAAGCAATATGTAAACTTTTAGTTGGTCCAGGCGAAATGTATAGAACAGACTACATGAGTTCAATCAAATTTTTCAGATGGATTGATTCATACAATCAAGACTTGTATTTCGATGTTTGGTTTCTGAATAACAAAGTTCATTTAGTTAGAAAAGGAGACTTCGCAAAAGAGAAATCATTGCTTGGTGAATAAAATCGTTAAAAATCTGTGGTAACAAATTTTTCCGTTTTCACTTCTTTTGAAGTAGCCTTCCTCCTGGTGCTGTGTATACATTCCCCCTTTTTTTCAAAAGGTCATGTATCACATCAATCCAGCAGTCATCAAATCCATTCTTTCCTCAATGCCAAAAGAGGAGTTTTACCGTCATGCACGTTTCATTCATTCACAGTCTCTTTCTTTGCCTGATGGCTCCAATCGTCAGGTCATGTTTTTCAATCTTTGGCAGTGGTGTCTCAGACTCCATAAGGAGCGTTTTGGTGGGTAGTTTATGCTGCTCATTTTTAATAGATTAGTTTTTAATGTATATTTGTATAAACAGTCTAATTCGTCTTATAGCGGTTAGGAAAGTTAACAGCTATTTGAATTAAAAATGATCGACGTCTACTCCTATTTAGATAAACTTGGTAAATGGGCCGAAAAAAAGGCAGATGCATGCGAAACTCTTATAAATAAGGACAAACTTAGATACCTAAACATCTTGATTGTTCTAGCTTTGAGCTACTGTGGTTTAATGTTAATCGCGGGCGCTTTGGAGACAATGGATGTAGATCATCCAATCTACAGTAGAGTAAGCGATGGTGCAGTTTGCATTGACGGGTGGAGATCAGGGTCAACTGGCCCTGGGACATGTTCTCACCACGGTGGTGTAGACTATTATGTTTACTTAAAAGAACGTACAGGGTATCATTACTCTAAGCCAGAATTTTACTTCTACCAGTTTTTAATCATTGCTGGAATACTTCTGTTTATTTCAATGCTAAGCAGATGGTTTTTGTACTCAGTATTAACATTTCTCTCAGTTTTCCTTTGGCTACCATTTGTGCCATTTATGGTTGTATACTTCATGTTCATGATTATATTTTTTTATCCTATATCCTCAATCATTGAGAAAATTAGAGAAAGAAAACAAGAAAAAACAGCTGCTAACAAAGATTAACAAAACATACCCTTCGGGTTACGTTTGTTAGCCAAACCCTAAAACCAATACTTTTTGCAAACTTTGCAGACTTTGCAATGTATTAAAATAAGTATATTCATCATTACTTAAAACTAATTGTGTGTACAAGAAAAATCAAAATATAGATTATCAACCTTTAGATGAAATCGAATTTTTTGATATGGTTTGTCCAAATTTTGGCCCGCCAAATTACTATAATGTTGTTGATAGTTTTATAACTAAACATTTTCTGTTAAATCAAATAAGAGAGTATAACATAAGGCATCTAATGTCACTGATTTTAGAGAATGTTTGTGATCATGGAAGTGGATCATGTAAAATGATATACGGCCATCAAGGAGTATATTCTGTAATAGAAATATTTGAAGAAAAAGGTGGTTTTGATTTGAAGAAACTACCTCATGGAAAAGGAGGTTGGTGTTACAAAGAAATGAAAAGGAGTAAATGCTTAGTTAGTCATTCTCCAGATGGAAAGAAAACGTTCCTGCTTATTGCCAATATGAAAGAATAAAAAATAAATGCAAATTTAGGGCACTCCATTCGTCCATTCAAGGTCAAGCCCTACGGGTTTTGATAAAATAATCTCCACCCTCCGTTTTTCTTGCTTTCTTTCATTTTGTTTTAAACCTATTATTTCTTTTTTCTCCTAAAGTTCCAACTTAAGGTCGGGTAGTATTTTTTTACCAAAAACCTTGCATTACCTCATTCCTCGCCCTCTGTCAGCACTTTCTTTTTTTTCCTTTTTTTTCTTTTGAAATTATTACTGTGCGCGAAGCGCTAACCCCCCAGAGCATAATTTTTAACCCCAAATTATGTTCTCTTTCAAATTAAAAACGCACAAACTGAATGCTACATATTCAGAGCCTCATTTCTTCATATTGAACAAAGGAAATCACAGCGGAAAGCCAATGAATGATCCCTGCCCGAATTGCTTTGTATGCATCTGTTCATCAGAGGAAGAAAAAGAAATGCTTTATTGGTTGGTAATGGGTTTGTGCCAGGGCAGAGTATTTGAAAAATACCTTTGCGGTTCAGTTATTCCCTTCGTTAGAATCAATGATGTAAAAAAAGCACTCAATTGGCTTTCATTCAATCATACTGCAAAATTAGTTCAGTATAAAAAGAAAGTTATCGCCATTCAGAAGGTGCAGCAGGCCAAGAATTCTATATTGCAACAGCTGCAAAGTTTGCAAAGTCTGCAAAAAGTATTGGTTTCAGATTTGATGAAATAAAAAAAGAGGGCCTTAAGTTTTATTTCTGCGAGTTTTGAAATGACAAGATTACTTGTTTATTTCATAATTTCTTATCAAATTTGTGGTAAATCACTGTTCTATGAGAAAAATGAATTCTACGATGGTGACAATTTCTTGGATTGTCACCGTAATATTTGCTATACTCCTTCTAATTTCTTGGGGCAATGCTGCAAAAATACAAACCCCTTATGGAAGCCCTGCTTCTTCGCTACCATACATTTTAGGTATGTTAATCGGACATGGTTTAATCCCAGGAATCCTTTGGTTAATAACCTATTTTACAGCTCCAAAAGTTAATGCTACAAACAATCAACCCACAAATAAAGGTGGTTACGGCGGTGGATATAGTGGCGGTCATAATAGCGATCCATCATCAAATGATTATTCTGGAGGTTATGACGGTGGTCATAACAATTCAAATAGCAATAATAAAAGTGACGGGTATAATAACGGTGACTTATATAAATAAATCATATGTTTAAAAATTCTTTTTCATTTGAAGGCCGTATTCGTAGATCTGAATTCGGTATTAGTTTTATTTTATTTGTAGTAGCCAGAGTTATTGTAACTATTATGGCTGCTGGCCTAATGTCAGGAGGTAATGGTAATGATGGTGCCGTTGTCCTATCATTATTACTGTCTATTCCACTACTTTGGTTTCTATGGGCTCAAGGAGCTAAAAGATGTCATGATATTGGCAATAGTGGTTGGTTTCAATTAATACCCTTTTATGCTTTATGGATGCTTTTTCAAGATGGAGAACCTGGTCCAAATCAATATGGAGAAAATCCAAAGGATATTCAAAACAATTACTACAATACAAATAATCAAAATCAAAATAATAATACTAATAACTATACAAATCAATCAAATAATTCTGGTTATCCAGGTAATTACGGTGGTGGTCACAATTCATCTGGACTAAACCAACCTAGTTCCAGAAATCAAAATTCTGATAATGAAGATGGTTATAAAAATGGTAGTTTATACAATTAAGAAATAATATGAACGATTTAAGCAATTTAGTTATTACAAGCACAAATCCATGTTTATTGGTATACATGGTAGACCAAAGTAGATCGATGGAAGACTCCTTTAGAAATGCAAGTCATTCAAAGTCTGTTGAGGTAGCAAATGCGATAAACGATATTTTATATGAAGTTGGTCTAAGATGTTTTGAAACTGATGGTACAATAAAAAATCGCTTTGAAGTTGCTATTATTGGGTATGGTAAAGCGAGTAATTCCGTTCAATCAGCATGGGAAGGTCCTTTGCAAAATAAATGGGTTGTTTCAATAAAAGATATATTTGATTTTCCATTGGGAGAAGAAAATGACAAACCAACATGGATACGTCCTTATGCCGTAAATAACACGCCAATGACAAAAGCATTTGAAAATGCGTACAGACTTTGTCAAGATTGGATAAGTTGGGGGAACCACAAGGATTGTCATCCTCCAATTATTATTAACATTACTGATGGTGAAGCAACTGACGCAGGTAATTCCTACCAGCCATTAAAAGAACAAGTTGAAAGACTTAAAACATTAACTACTAATTTTGGTAATGCTTTTGTGCTCAACATTCATATTTCTTCAAGCGCAGGAGATAGAAAATTATTCCCAAACTATTTAGATTCATCTGATAAATTTGGAAGTCTTCTTTTCAATCTATCTTCCCAACTTAATGAGAACATGCTAAGGCTTGCTCGTCAAGAAGGGTATAATGTACAAAATGGATCTAAAGGATATGTTTTTAATGGCAATGCAAGTGATTTAATGAAATTTTTAAATATTGGCACGCCAAAATAAATGAAAATTAAAGTATTCCATACCCATAAAAAATCTTCAATAACCTATAATTTTGTTCAGGATAAATTTTGTATAAATCCAGAAAACAAAACAATTGCTATTGCAGACGGTACAACTCAAAGTTTTAGGTCAGAGTTTTGGTCTGAATTACTTGTTCAAGAATTCTGTAAACACCCGACGTTCGAAACAAATGATTTTTTAAATTTATCCAAAAGTTTAGCGGATAAAATTCAATCAACTTCACCTGTATATAGTAAAAGATCTGCTATAGCAAGTCTTGAAAGAGATAAGTTTAATAAGGGTTCCACATCTACTTTTTTAGGGATTCAATTTAGGGATCAAAATACTTTTGATGTTTTAACAGTTGGGGATTGTAATTTATTTATTATTAAAAAAAATGGGGATATTATTTCTTATCCCTTTGATTCAATTGATGATTTAAATAATAATCAGTCTTTTCTTAATACAATTAATTTATTGAAAGAAGAACCCGATCCTATTGAAATCTCAAAAGTTCAGTTAAAATTTGAAGATGGTGATAAATTATTGTTGTGCTCTGATGCAATAAGCAGACTTTTTTTGAGCGATAAAAAGTGGATTGATGAAATAGTGAGCCTGGATAGTTTTGATTTATTTATTCAAAAGATTGAAGATCTTTGGAGCGATACAGTATTAGAGGAGGATGACATAACCATAATTTACATGTCAGAAACGCTTCCAAACACATTGTACATTACTCCTCCAGTTGGATTTTCATTTCCAGAGCCGCAACCCACGCCACCTTTCATCCCCCTAACACCGATTCCTGGTGAAGATGATTCTAATTTAAAACTTACAGATATGGATATTAAAACAATAATGCACAATTTCAATTGTATTCAAAACGACTTTCTAGAAATTAAAAAAAAGCAGAAGTTTCATGAAATCCTTTTATTGAGTACAGTAGGTTTACTTACGATGATACTTTTAGTTCTAGTTTTTAATTTTTCCTCAGAAGAAACCCCAGCTGTTAATTCAGCACCAGCTGCCAAAACGGAAAAAAAAATCAGATGAATCCTCAAAGCAAGTGACTGATAAAGCAAAAACAAATAAAAAGTAATGTCATTTCCATCAATAGGTGAATACAATCAAACCATAATCTCTAAAAATGGTAGATGTCTTAATGAGTTAAGCGAGGCTGTATTTGTTCCAATAAGAACTACTCCTATAAAAGTTTACGCCTTTGGGTCAGGTGCAAATGCTGTTGTTTTTAAGGTAAATTATCACAACAGAACTTATGGTTTAAGGTGTTTTTTAAGCCATGATAACGAAAGATTATCAAGAGCCAAGTCTATTTCAAAGTTCTTAGAAAATATTAGTGCTTCATGGAAAATTGATTATCGTTTCTTAGAAAATGAAATTATTGTCAATGGTAAAAGTTACCCACTTATTCAAATGTCATGGTCTGCTGGGAAAGATTTAAACTCTTGGATTGGGCATAATTTGCATGAAACTGAAAAACTAAATCAGTTACAGAAGAAAATAGTAGAACTTTCAAAAAGTTTAGAAGAAAATAATATTGGTCATGGTGATATTCAATGTGGAAACCTGCTTGTTGAAGAAATCGGATCAATTTTCACGCTTAAACTAATTGATTATGATGGAATGTACATTCCGTCTCTTTCTCATCTTAATGCCATTGAAAATGGGCGTGCAGAATTTCAGCATCCTTCACGTAATTTAATCCATTTCCGACCAACAATTGATAGATTTTCATTCTTAGTAATTATAACAGCAATTGAACTTATAAAACACGATAAAAGTTTATGGCAATCGCCATTGCAAAATGGTTTCAATAGTTTAGATAATTTGCTCTTTAGTGCTAAAGATTTCAAAAACAATCATACTTCTGAATTATTCCGTAGAGCAAGGAATTTAAATTCAAATGCTGTTAATTTTTACATAAATCAAATTACAACAGCCATAAATAGTGATATTTCGAGAGTTAACGAACCAAGTTTATATCAAGATCAAGGTTCTCTGGCACCAGATGTTAAACCACATCCTCAAACAGTTTCTCCAGGTCTAATCAGAATAGAATCTGATGTTCCAGCGGTTGTATTGAACGGTTTGCGGCCATTAGGTCAAACTCCTATTGAATTAGACAAAAACGCATTTACAGGCAAGGAATTGAATGTTTCTAATGGAAGAGGCGCTATAAAAAAGATTGTAATAAGAAGTACCGACTCACTTGTAAAAGTAGTATTCTAATTTATCTCTCATTCGATTTTTGTAAAAGAGCAATTCCAACCATAATCAATGAAATTGGAACAATCAGAAATATCATTTCAATTGTTACATCTTTAATATTTTCCTTCGCATATTCAGCATTTTCTGTGAACATTACATAAATAGAATACAAACGAAGTATTAACCAATAAGCACCGCCGATGATAAATAATATTAGACTACCTTTTAACATATGTATACAAAGATATAATATTTTACAAATAAAAAAAGAGGGCCTTAGCCCCCTTCCTTCATCATCATCCATTTTGCTTATTCAAAGCATCTTAAATCTCTTTTGTGCATTGTTGTTGTCCTAATGATATACTGACAACCAATGTTTCAAATTTATCATCCAGTTCCTCAATCACATCAACATCCATTTTGTTTACGCTTGAACTTAAATCTGCTCCTGCTTTAAAGCGGACTGTTTTCTTTTTGACATTTAATATCAAATTTGAATTGGTGCACCCACCATCTATTATATTTTCCATGTTTAGTCTTTTTGTTGTTTAAAATAGTTAGTGACCTTTTTCCATAAGAGACTCACTCCAAAACTTACACTTGCTCCAATAGCACCTAATATGATCGTTCTGATAATATCAAAACTTGAAATACTTGCAGCGATACCCAAGGCAGTTCCAGAGAGAGTTCCCCAAATGGTGGAATGGTCATTTCCATGATTCATTACGCAGGCAATGAAATTGGTTGTTCACAATACTTACGAGTTAGCACGAGTGCAACCTCTAGTATCTCATGAGTATCTGTTAAATCTTCATTTACTGAAACATCCATGATATTCACTTTTCCACTTAATTCTGCTCCTGCTTTAAATCTTGTTACGTTCTTTTGTTTCACGTTCAAGATCAGGTCATTTTTGATACAATTTTCCATAATTATTTATTCTTCGTTAATAGTTACTTGGCTTACAGCCGTTAATACAGTTCCACCTAATAAAACATATCCTGCAATTGTGGTTAGTGCAGCAGGAACAGCAATTGGTGCCATCAGGATAGTTGTTCCGATTGTCACAGCTACCAATCCAATCAATCTCAATTTCTTGAAGAAAGGAGGAGTATCAATTTGCACACGTTCCAGAACGGATGCCAATTTGTCGAAATATACTTTGCTTTTCATATCCTTTAGATTACTTCAATTAATTTTAATGCATTGTATGCCCCATTCTTCAAACTGTATTGAACACTGTTTACAATTTGAAAAAACTCAATCTTCAATAAAAACAATTTTGCACCAGTACCTGTCGGAACAGCTGTTGGTGTTAAAGTAATCGCTGAAGAAGTTGCAGATATTGGTAGGTTTTGAGAGTTGGTCAATTTTACATCAGCAACACCTGTTGCATAATTGATGTTTGCAAACGCTCCTGAAAAACTTACATGTGTTGCTCCCTCTGGAAAAATTATATCCAATGTTGGAACCAAGCCTGTTATTGTGATTACACCAGTAGCAGTATTAACCGCCCAAGGCTTGAAAAGCATACTACTTAACATTGCAGCATTGTTAAAATCAAAACCCTTTAATAATGCTTTTGCCTGGGCTGTCGCCATGGCAACACCAACATTTCTCTGACCCCTTACAGAAGTAGTGTCTAAGTTTTTAATCTGCGTCATGATTTTAGTCATTCTCGCTACAACTCTTCCATCAGTTGCATTTAATGAAATAGGTCGTAAATTATCACGTGTCAATTTCCCTGATTTGGCAGAACTACCAAATTCACTGTTGTTCTCACGTGTTCTAATGAACGCAGGATCATTAGCAATTCTGTCTCCATCCACAGAAGTTTTCATTCTTGCCAAGTCTCCATCCTTGGTCTTGTAAAAGTTGACGTTATCTAACGTCCCTTTAATTTTAATTAAGCCTGTTTGTCTTGCCATTTTTTTATGTTTTTAGCAGTTAATAAAATTGGTTCTCTGCTAAATAACGAATAATATCAACAGCTAAAAAGAGGTGTCTTAAATTGGCTTAGATTGGTGTTATTTGATTATAATTGTCTATTTACTAGTACATTAATTATTAGTCGTAGATACTTTATCATTAATTAATTATTAGTCGTAGATACTATATTAAGAAGTAAGTTGGGGTAAGCTGAAAAGAGATACAATAAACTAAATGTGGGGAACATGTGGGGAAATAAAAAAGCCAATCTATTGATTTACAACGGATTGACTTCTAAAAAAGTGGTCCCACTTGGAATCGAACCAAGCACCTACTGATTATGAGTCAGTTGCTCTAACCGAATGAGCTATAGGACCATATTATCCGAAGATAACATTCAAATTCTTTAAAGTCGTAAAGCTATTTTAG